>Ga0105357_10002385_pt1 | contig 10108 bp, 8 predicted proteins | sample GOMGulsemesocosm_4_FD_83660 | JGI IMG/M metagenome (GOLD analysis project Ga0105357, IMG submission 83660) | Methane-oxidizing microbial communities from mesocosms in the Gulf of Mexico - GOM15B Gulf of Mexico | ecosystem: Environmental > Aquatic > Marine > Cold seeps | place: USA: Gulf of...
ATATGAGTTAATAATGTAAATTTAACGCCTTTACTTGTATGTTTAATATTGGTCGCTTGAATAAAAAACTCATGTTTTGAAATAAAGTCACTGTGACCATAAAGCCAATATTTTTGTTCTTTAGGCCAAGTTTTTAACCATTTTTGAACTTGCTTGTCATCACCATTTAGTACTGAAATTTGCTTATGATTATTGATAAACAGACCGCGTTTTGCCGCTGCATATGAATTCATTGTTCCATGATAATCAAGGTGATCACGGCTAAGGTTAGTGAAAACAGCAATATCGAATAGCTCACCCAAAACTCTCCCTTGCTCAATGGCATGTGAAGATGCTTCCATTGCAACATAGTCTATTTTGTCGGCAGCAAAACGATAAAACAATTGATTCAACTCTGTTGCACTTGGGGTGGTATTTGCTAAAGGCTCTAAATCAGTAACTTTTCCCGCACCATTTGTGCCGATGATCGCACATATTTTATTATGATGAGATAACATTTGCCCTAACAACTGGCTAGTACTGGTTTTACCATTAGTACCGGTAATGCCTATCATGGTCATTTTTTCTTGAGAGTTTTTATAATACGTTTTAGCTAATAAGAATAAGTTTTTATTTAACTGATAAAACTGAATGATGTAAATTTTTTGAGTATTCAACATTTCCCAAGAAAGCTTGCCATGGTCATTTTGAGTTTCACATTCACTTAAAATGATTTTTGCCCCAGACTCTATTGCACTAGTAATGTATTTTGTACCATTTTCTGCAAAGCCAATAATGGCACAAAAAATATCGCCGTTTTTAACAACTCGACTATCATTAACTAAGTCGCCTTGAATATTTACAAAATTTTCTTTTATTAATTCATCCTGACAAAATATGCCAAAATCATTAAGAATATTGAAAATAGTGTTGATTGCAGGCTTATGCATAATTCTGTTCCAACATACTATTCATTATCTTGTGCTGATCTTCATGTTTTACGTTTGATGCTTGTTGCTTCTTAGCATCAGGGGCAATATTCAATACCCTTAGTGCACCTTTCATTACACGCGAAAAAACCGGTGCTGCAACTTCACCACCATGATATAAATCACCTGCAGGATCGTTAATCACCACAACAACGACTATTTCAGGATTTGATATTGGTGCAATACCCGCAAATAAACCAACATAATCGTTACCGTAACCACCCGCAACAGCTTTAAAAGAAGTTCCTGTTTTACCACCTACACGATACCCTTCAACTTTAGCTTTTCCCACATGCTCATTAACAACCGTTTCAAGCATATTGACAATAGTGTTACTCATTTCTTCTGAAAATATTCGCTCACTTTCTAAGGGTTCATCGCTCTTAACAATTGACAATCTGTGCTTAATACCACCATTGGCTAAAGCAGAATAAAAACGTGTTATTTGCATAGGAGTGATTGCTAAACCATAACCCCAAGACAGTGTGGCTAATTCAAACTTTGACCAACGCTCTCTATCATGCATCATTCCAGAGCTTTCACCCAATAAACCTAAACCTGTATCTTCAGCAAATCCTGCGTCAAAAAACTTATCGAGTAAAAATTCTTTCGGTACTGATAGGGCGAGTTTAGTCGTACCCATATTAGAGGATGTTACTAAAATATTTTCTATCGAAAGCTTTCCTCGATTGATAGGGTCATTTACACGCCTACCACCTAACCGCATCCAACCGGGGCTAGTATCAATAATGCTATTTTGTTGTACTGAACCAAACTCTAGTGCAGTTAGAACAGTCAGTGGCTTCATGGTAGAACCGGGCTCATAAATATCAGTAATTGCACGATTACGAAAACGATGAACAGCTGTATTTCTTCTATTGTTAGGGTTATAAGAAGGGCTATTTACCATGGCTAAAACTTCACCCGTATGAACATTTACAACCACCACCGACCCTGAAGTAGCTTTAAACGCTTGTACAGCACCTTTTAATTCTTTATAAGCAATAGCTTGAATACGTTGATCAATCGTTAAAGTAATATTTTTTGCTTGCTCTGCTGCTTTAACTGACAATATTTCAATTTTCCGTCCTTTTGCATCTTTTCTAAATCGCTTAGAGCCACCTTTACCCGTAAGTAGCTGATTATACGCACGCTCTATTCCTTCAATACCCTTATCGTCAACATCAGTAAAGCCTACAACATGCGCACTAATTTCACCTGTCGGGTAAAAACGCTTTGATTCTTTACGTAAATGAATACCGGGTATTTTTAATTCTTTAATATAAGTAGCGGTTGCTGTTGATATTTGTCGTTCTAAATAAACAAAACGTTTATTCGGATTTCGTACAATACGAGTGGTAATTTTATTTATATCTTGTCCTAAAATATCGGCTAATGCTTGCCAGTGCTGAGTCATTGCCAAGGCATTATTATCCATAATTATTTTAGGATCAGCCCAAACTGTTTCTACCGGCACGCTAATCGCTAATTCATGACCGTTTCTATCAACAATAGATCCTCGTTGAACAGTATTTGCTAATACTCTTAAAGAACGCAGATCACCCTGTTTTTTTAACATATCAGGTTCAACAATTTGAATATAAGCACTACGAGCCGTTAATCCACCATAAATTAGCACAACAATAGCCAACACAAGATAATAGCGCCATGCTGGCGTACTTGTTTGATTACTATTATTGACTGGTTTTTTAGCCACGTTATTTATATCCACTTTATTGGTTTTCTGCTTTTTATACACAAAAAGCGCTAACTGTGTTTATTGTATTTTTATACCTAGTCCAACTGAAACATGTAACTTCAATGGTAACGGGTATAAATATTCTTTTTCAATTAAGGTCTTAATCAAGATAAATAATGATTTCATTATCAACATCTGGATGCTTCATTTTTAATACTTTCATTGCTTTACTTTCAATCGCACTGTGTTCAGCTAAACTATTTTGCTCAAGTAACAAGTTACGCCATTCAATATCTAATTCATCTCTTTGTGTTAGTAACAACTCCAGTTGACTCGTTGTTTGCCTATTAATATGGGTGTAATAAATCACTAAAAAGGCAGATATAACCACAACAATTAGCAAAACATAAGTAACAATATAATGTAAAATGTCATGCCAAATATCTAAAACTAAAACAGTTTGACGTGCTGCCACAATTAATCTGCTAATCTCTGCGCAATACGTAGCACTGAACTACGTGAACGCACATTACTTTCAACTTCTGTTTTACTGGGTTTTAATTTCCGCCCAATAAGTTGAAACTTTTTATCTTTATTTAGCTCTTCTTCACTAATGGGTAGCCCACGCGGTACTTTTTTACCCTGAGATTGTTTTCTCATAAACTGCTTAACAAGACGGTCTTCTAATGAATGAAAGCTGATAACCACCAAGCGACCGTCAGTTGCCAATACTGATAAAGATGCCTCAAGCACTTTTTCTATCTGCTCCAATTCGCTATTAATATAAATGCGAATTGCTTGGAAGCTACGTGTAGCAGGATGCTTCTTTATTTCACGCTGTGGAGCTGCCGTTTTAATTAACTTTGCCAATTGGCTTGTACGAGTAAAAGGGGCCTCTTCTCGCGCATCAACAATGGCATTAGCTATACGCCATGCATGTTTTTCTTCGCCAAACGTTCTTAATACCCAAGTAATATCTTCAACATCAGCTTTAGCTAGCCACTGAGCGGCTGTTTGCCCTTGGGTAGTATCCATTCGCATATCAAGCGGGCCATCTTTCATAAAACTAAAGCCACGTTCAGCTTCATCTAGTTGCGGTGAAGACACACCTAAATCTAATAATATGCCATCAACTTTACCAACTAGCTTATGTTTTTCAGCAATAGTAGCTAAATCGGCAAAACCCTGATGCTCAATAATAAAGCGAGTATCATCTTTAAATTTTTCAGCTGCTTTAATTGCTGTTAAGTCTCTATCTATTGCAATTAATCGGCCTTTATCAGACAGTTTTGATAAAATTAAAGACGAATGACCTCCACGACCAAAAGTACAGTCGATGTAACAACCATCACCATTAATAGCTAGGCCATCAACAGCTTCTTCCAGTAATACTGAAATGTGTTCGTTCTTCAATTCCATATTATTCTTTTTAGTATTATTTGTTTAAAGTGATTAAAGCGATAAATCTAGCAAACGTTCTGTTAATTCTGTTTCACCTGACTGAATTTTACTAATGCCTTGTTGCATTTGGTTTTGCCAAGCACTTTCATTCCAAATTTCAAATTTTTTCAATTGCCCAACTAACATAACGCCTTTAATTAAATCTGCATGCTGTCTTAGTGGTCCATGAATAAGTAAACGTCCACTTTTATCCATATCACAATCAGTTGCGTTACCCAATAATACTTGTTGTAGCAAGCGTTCTTGTGGGTTCATACTAGATAAGTTACAAAGTTTTAATTCAATTTCTTCCCATTCAGGCAGTGGGTATAGCAAGAGGCAAGGATGTTGAATATCTACTGTACAGACCATTTTTCCTTGGCAGTCGGCAAAAAGCTCCTCACGATATCGCGTAGGAATCGTAATTCGATTTTTATTATCAAGCGTGATTGCACTTGTGCCTCTAAACATACTGTAACTAAGCTCTTTCTGTTTGGTTACTTAATCAATTCAAGCTTAAATTGATAAATAACCATATTAAGTTTTGGGTTAATGAATCACTGCGATCCACAATTACCCACTTTTTACCACATTGATACATTTTAGTGAAAAAAACAAACTTATGTCAAGCTTGAATCGTTAAAAAAATGATTGAAAGTACTGGCAATAAAACCAGTAAAATTAAGGGATGGAAGGAAGTAGATGAATTTGTGGACTTTTGTGGATCGTTGACCCAAACAAAAATATACAAATAATTTTAAAATGAGTAAATTTTTTGTGGGAAAAATAGAGAAAAATCCCTAAATAAGGCTATTTAGGGATTTGTTATAAAAAAGTTATGAGGAAATTTTATTATCCTAATTATATTTTTTTTCTGACAGCTCTCGCTTTAACTGAGTAAAGAAAATTAAAGCAGCTATCATCAAAAGAATACTGGTTGATGGTTCAGGTACCGGAGTTGCTATGTTAAATGGATTATGAGCAACATAGTAATTATTTACGATGGTACCATCAGCTGAATTAGCGGTATAACCTGTAGGTAAAATAAAAACGGGTGAACCACCAAGTGCTGTTTTATAATTTCCACTTCCCACAAAACCACCTTCAAGCAAAATATTTGAAACGAGTAAATGTGAAGAAACTCTTAAGCTAAAGGCTTGATTTAAAGTAAAGCTACTGTTTATATTCCAAGTAAATAAATTATTCACTAAATCATTACCTGTTGAACTATTAAAGTAATTTCCACCATGCTGGCCTCTTAACACGATATCAAAGTAAGAATGACCTAAGCTTCCTAAAACATCAACAAAGCTGGTGATATGGTACGAGCCATTTATTTGGTTTGATACTAGGGGTTCTTCACCTGTATATGAAATAACAATATCATCAATGTTAAATTCTCCTATTGAATCAAAACCGCCCTGCCATTTATTTGAATCACCTTGACCATCACTAGCGCCTGCCCATACTTGGCTGCTAACATGTGATGAACTTGAATCATAAAGTGCTGTAAGCGTTCTATTAAAATCATTATTATTATTTTCAACAATATCACCACCAGACCAACTGCCGTAGCTTAGTTCATTGGCAACTGCTTTCATCAAACCCGCGTATGCTGTTGGTATAATCACAGCATTAAGTAGCATTAAAATTAGTATTATTTTTTTCATCGTCTTAGCATCCTATCTATTACATTTTGTTTTGTGGCCTCATTCAAACATAGCAACTTTATCTGTATAGTAATTGTGAATTAGTGTGATTTTTGTGAAACCAATAGAAAACAATTAGTTACAACAGTATTGAATTAATGTTTATGGCTTGTTAATCTTTGTTAACTTCCTATTAAAAGTTGAGCATTAATAATGGATATAATAGGCTTTTCTTTTGATCCTTTTTATTTAGATCTCAAAAAGCAATCTTTACAAAAAAATAATGAAAGTATTAAAGTTTCTCTCCGTACCTTTAAACTTTTACAATTACTGGCTAGTGCTAGTCCTGATCCTGTCAGTAAAGAGCAACTCAATACCTTACTTTGGCCAAATACAACCGTAAGTGAATGGTCTTTAGCGCGCTTAGTGTCAGATACCCGTATATTGTTAGGCGATAACGGAGAGCAACAAAAATATATTCAAACTGTGCGTGGTGCTGGTTTTTGTATGCCCAATGTAATAGGTCATGAAAAAACGAGTCAAAACGACACAAAGTCATTCAATAAAAAGTGGAGTCTAGCCTTATTTACTTTATTCATTTTCATTAGTAGTACTCTTTATTGGCAATATAATATTAGCACTGATTATAAAAATGCCATTCAACGAATAGCGCATAATCAAGACAACACTTACACTGCTTTTAAAGCGCAACTAAAAAGGCGCAATCAGTTAGCTACTATGTTAAATCAACGATTAAAAATGAAACGCCAAAGGCAATGGGAAATGTTCTTTTCTCATTACCACGCCATAATGGATAAAGAAGAACTATTTGTTTGCTCTCAAATAAGAGCGATTACTAACAATGGTTTATTTAAAAATAATTTAGCAACATTTAATGAATTAAAAGAAAACCCTAATATTTATAATGATATAGCGCTCACTAAAGAGCTTTATCAGCATCTTGATTTTTGGCTTAAAAAATATCATAGCGTATTCAAACAAAGGGATGATATGTGTTTACTTTATGTAGGGGTTGAAGATGGTGTTCCTTATCCTTCAGGAGTGGATAAGAATATAAAAGAATGGCTAGAAACACATTAAAAAAGAGCGCTAAGTTAGCACTCTTTTTTAATCTACGTTGAAATAATATTATTTCAGTAAAAGCTAAAATAAATCATCATTTATATCAAACATACAATCACTACCTGACATTGCCGATGCGATAAGTGATAAACGACGCGGCAATAATCGAGTAAAATAATATCGAGCAGTATGAATTTTACTTTGATAAAAATCATCACCTGAGTCTACTTTTTCAAATGCTGTTTCTGCCATTTTAGCCCAAACATAAGCCATTGCTGTATAACCAAATACATGCATATAATCATTGGCAGAAGCGCCTAATTCATTAACGTTATCTTTTGACTTACCAAGCAACTCGGTTGTTAGGTTTGTTAAATCGTCAATAGCATTGGCTAAAGGTGTTATAAATTCTTGCATATTTTCATCATGAGGTTGTGCAATATATGTTTTTACTTCATCGGTAAAAACTTCTAGCATTGCACCCTTAGAGGCCGCTACTTTTCGAACGAGTAAATCCATAGCTTGAATGCCATTCGTACCTTCATATATTTGTGTAATACGTGCATCACGAACAAGCTGTTCTTGTCCCCATTCGCGAATATAACCATGCCCACCTAAAACTTGTTGCCCTGCTACCGTATTTTCAAAACCTAAATCAGTAAAAAATGCTTTTGCAACGGGCGTCATTAATGCAGCAAGTGTTTCACCTTTTGCTTGTAATTCACCTTCACCATAAGTTGCATAATCTAACTGCATTGCTATATAGCTTGATAAAGCACGAGAGCCTTCATTCAATGCTTTCATATTCAAAAGCATACGGCGAACATCCCCATGCACTAAAATTGAATCTGCTTCTTTATTAGGCTGTTTAGCCCCCGTTAGCGCTCTACCTTGAATTCTATCTTTTGCATACTCTAATGCATTTTGATATGAACGAACAGATGTGCTAAGCCCTTGAATACCAACACCAATTCTTTCAAAATTCATCATAGTGAACATACACGACAAGCCTTTGTTCAATTCACCAATCAGATAACCTTTTGCGCTATCAAAATTCATAACACAGGTTGCAGAAGCATTAATACCCATTTTATGTTCAATAGAGCCACAGCTAACGTTATTAGCATCGCCTAAGCTTTCATCTTCATTGATATTAAACTTAGGTACTAAAAATAGTGAAATTCCACGAGGCCCAGCAGGTGCATCAGGTAATTTTGCTAACACTAAATGGATAATGTTTTCGGTAAGATCATGCTCTCCACCCGTAATAAACATTTTACTACCACTAATTGCATAACTTCCATCATCTTGTGGTAACGCTTTAGTGCGGATAATACCTAAGTCTGTACCTGAATGTGCCTCCGTTAAACACATAGAAGCTGACCATTCACCACTATACATACGAGTTAAATAGCGCTCTTTTAATTCATCACTACCATGTTTAGCTAATGATAATGCAGCACCTGCGGTTAAAACTGGATATAAAGCAAAAGAAACATCGGCACTACAGAGCATTTCCTCGTGTAATGCAGTTAACATTTTAGGCATTCCCATTCCGCCATAGTTAACATCACCACCAAGCGCAGTCCAACCACCTTCGGCATATGTTTTAAATGCTTTTTTATAACCTGGCGCTGTAGTAACAACGCCATTGTTAAAGCTAACACCAACTTCATCACCTTGACGAGCTATAGGATCAATCTCTTGCTCTGCAATTTTTGCACACTCTTGCAAAATAGCATCTGCGGTATCTTTATCAACTTGATCGGCTAATTTGGGTAAGTTTTGCCACATTTCATCCGCTTTGAATACTTCAAATAATAAAAAATTCATATCCTTCAATGGAACTTTATACTCAGCCACAACAACCCCTTAATACCATAAGATTAAACAAACAATTAAAACACTTGTTTGAATATACATTAATAATCAAAAATGTAAAGCCAATATCAAGTAAAGTAATGAATAAAAATGAATATACTCACTTCATATAAACAATTCAGCTACATGTTTCAGAGTGCTTGAATGGTAACGGATATATTGGGTATAATTCTAAATTTACCCTCATTAAAAATTGAACCATTAATTAATTTGTTTGGTATAAGAAGTGATTGTCAATAAAACAGGTCTAAAGCGAATGTTCAATAAATTAAAGTGGCATTATTTTTTATTAATACTAGTAGGAATAGTTTTATTTTCTTTTTCTATAAAAGCAAAACAACTTCATTTTCAAAAACAAGAAGTTGAAAATGGTTATGTGTTTAATTATCAATGGTTAGATCATAATAAAAATAAACAAACATTAAAATTTACACTTAATAATGAGTCTCTTTTTGAGCGATTTAGGCATTTTAAATCATACAACTCTCTGTTTGCCTATAAGTCTATTTATAAAAACCTCAAAAACAAACTAAAAGAAGCGCAACTGCCAGAAGGTATTCAGGTTCATTTTCATCAAAGAAGCAATCAAATAAGTCTTGAAATTAAAGGCTCCGATACTAAGTTAATTGATCAAGCTTATGAAAAAATATCAACTTTAAAACAGGAGGTAACTAACCAATACTATTTAGATAATTATTATCATAAATTTATCAGCCATAACCAAGTAATTGCTATTAAAATTAATCATGGTGATGTAGCTAATGCATCTGTTGCTGACTTAAAAGCTTTAAAACCTTTAATTTTGAAAACGGTTCCTATACAAAAGATACGACAAGTAGTGAATTTTATTTTAGGATTTGTTCAAAGTATTCCTTACTCAACTTTAGAATCAAGAGTTACATCATCCGGTACTGGTTTTAACCCACCTTTAAAATTACTATGGGAAAATCAGGGTGATTGCGATAGTAAAATGACGTTAACTGCTGCTCTATTTCGATCATTAATGCCCAGAATAAAAATTGCCTTAATATATATAGAAAACCATGCTTTTATTGGCTTAAACATACCCGTTAAAGGTAATGACATAAAAGTCACACATCAAGGAATAACGTATGTATTAGCAGAACCAACAGGCCCTGCTTTATTAAAACTAGGAACTATAGCACCTGAATCTGAACTAGCTATTGATCAAAATGAATATGTCATTGAAACTTACCACGCTAATAAAATTTAAAATAAACAAGTTCAACTCGGTTTAAGAGATTATTAAGTCTTTGTAAATTATAAACAAATAATAATTCATCAACTCTAACTTGCTAATTTGACTTAATTCAAGGCAAATTTACGCGTCAATAGCTTGCCTATTGCAAGTGAATTTAACGTAGAAG
>Ga0105357_10002387_pt1 | contig 10102 bp, 5 predicted proteins | sample GOMGulsemesocosm_4_FD_83660 | JGI IMG/M metagenome (GOLD analysis project Ga0105357, IMG submission 83660) | Methane-oxidizing microbial communities from mesocosms in the Gulf of Mexico - GOM15B Gulf of Mexico | ecosystem: Environmental > Aquatic > Marine > Cold seeps | place: USA: Gulf of...
AAAAAAATTTTAAAAGAAATTTTTAAACTTATTTTATTCATTTATATAGATGAAAAATTGCATAAAAATATTTACATTATTCTAAATATTCACCTTTAAATTAAAGGAATAAAAACATGGCTTTGATAGGAACACAAAAATTTGCAATTTCAAAATGGTGGGCAGGAAAAACGATTGAGTTATTAAAATCAAATCGTGATATTTTTTCTAAAGCAAAAATGCGAGAAGTAAGAAAAGAATTAATTGCAGGAAGTCATGTTATTAAAAGCATACAAGGATGGATGCAAGCCGCTCAAATAATAAAATCTATTAAAGCAGGAGAATATGAACTGACTGATTTTGGTTTCTCTCTTTATGAAAATGACCCTAAACTGGAACAATCGGCTTCATGGTGGGCAATTCATTTAAGTATCTGTTTTTCAGAAAGAAACGAACCCTATAGTAGTTTCTTTTTAGTCTTAGATAATTTAACAAAAGATTGGAAACAATATAAAGAAATTATTAATAAAATAGATACTATTCTTGTGAATGATGCGAAAGATAGCATTAATTCAAATTTAGATGGCGTTAAAGCCATGTTCATAGATGACCGCCCCTTAGCTGAACTCGGACTTATCGAGACTCGTAAAAACCACGAACAAGGCATCTTAATCCGCTTAGGCACACCCGAACTCACCGACGAGATTATTATTCACGCCTTGGCGATGATGCGTTTCCACCACTATAAAAGTCGCGGTAGTATCGCCTTTTCAGAGCTTATCAGCGCTGGACTTGCCCATTATTTATGTTGTTCACCCGAACAGCTTCGTAGCCACCTAAGGCGCATCAGTCAAAACCACCGCTGGAAAAATCACTTTGGTTTTAATGAAGCGGTTAATATAGACTCTATCTCCTTTGGTGATGACTGCGACCCCAGAAAGACGCTTTTAGAATTGCTACAAAAAGGCGAAGATACATGGCTCTAAAAAAACTTCCTATCGGGCTACAAACTTTCTCAAAATTACGCGAAGATAATTATTATTATGTCGATAAAACCCCTTTAATTGCTAAATTAGCCAATGAAGGTGAGTATTATTTTTTATCCCGTCCACGCCGCTTTGGTAAGTCTTTATTACTCAGTACCTTAAAATCCGCTTTTGCAGGTGAAGAAGAACTGTTTAAAGGGCTATATTTAGAAAACAACTGGAACTGGTCAAAAAAACACCCTGTGATTCAACTCAGTTTTGCAGGTGGGGTGGTGCATTCGCTAGAGGCGCTATCAGAAAACTTTCATTTTGCCTTAAATGAAAATGCCTATCACTATAATATTACACTCTCAAATACCACATTAAATAATGCACTGGCAGAGCTTATTTTGGCTTTATACCGACAAACAGGGCAAGCGGTTGTGGTGTTAATTGATGAATATGACAAGCCTATATTAGATAATATTGATGATTCTGAAATGGCGACTTTAATGCGCGAAGAATTAAAAAATATTTATTCAGTCTTAAAACAAAATGATGCCTATCTTAAATTTGTCATGCTCACTGGGGTGAGTAAGTTCAGTAAAATCAGCTTATTTAGTGGTTTAAATAATTTAAGAGATATTTCTTTAAACTCTGATTATGCCACCTTATGCGGTTACACCGAACAAGAAATTAAACAAGTGTTTACTGACCGTATTGAGGGCGTTGATTTTAAAGAGCTAGCACGTTGGTATAACGGTTATAACTTTTTAGGCGAAAAAGTCTATAACCCATTTGGAATCTTGTTGTATTTAGACAAACACGAATTTAAAAATTATTGGTTTGAAACGGGCAGCCCTTCTTTTTTATTAAAACTAGTGAGAGAGCGGCAATATTCCATTCCTGATATGGAAAACCTCACTTTAACTGAAGCCGATTTAGGCAGTTTTGATATTAATGAAATTAACCTTGAAACCCTCCTTTTTCAAACAGGTTATTTAACCATTGATAAAGTTGAGCGCTTTGGTGATGACAGCTTGTTCTATCTGACCTATCCAAACCGTGAAGTTAAAGCCAGCTTAAACCATTATTTATTGGGCGATTTAATCCACAGCAACCCAAGTACGATAACGCGCAACCGTATCACGCTTTACAATTCCCTAAAACAAGCAGATTTTGACGGATTAAAACACGCTATTTCCAGCTTATTTGCAGCCATTCCCTACGATTGGTATCGTAAAAACCAAATGGCAAATTATGAAGGGTATTATGCATCGATTGTGTACAGCTGTTTTTGTGCCTTAGGTTTAACGGTGATTGCAGAAGATTCAACCAATCAAGGACGTATTGATTTAACTGTGATGTTAGATGACAAGATCTTTATTATCGAATTTAAAGCCATCAATGAGCAAACACAACAAGGCACAGCGTTAGCACAAATAAAAGCAAAAAATTATCAGCAAAAATATCTGTCTGAGGGAAAAATCGTGTATTTAGTTGGGATGGAATTTGAGAAACAACAACGTAATTTAAGTTTTTTTGAAACTGAAAAAGTGATGTAGTCAAGCAGATAGTTTTAAGACATGGAAAAATAATAAGAGGCCTGAATGGATAACGAGATATTAACGAGTGAACTGACACAGATATTAAAAACCTACCATGCCGCTAAGGTGCGTTATCAACATATTGCACTTTCTAGTCGAGAAATGGCAATATTATCAAAACTGAGCTTATCACTGAGAACTTTATTGCCTGAATACAGTTTTTGGGATGGTAATGATCCTGAAAATCATAATGCTCCTCCTGCTTTATGTAGTCGCCACGATTTTATTGACGCGGCGTTTAAAAAACCGCATCAAGGTTTAATTGTTGACCGACCCGCTTACTGGCTACAGCGCTGGAATAATCTGGATAAACAAGCGTTTTGGTCAGCTCTTAGTAGTCGCCACGGTGGGCATAATGTGATTATCATTTTTCCCGAAAGCGATGAGTTTAAACGTCTGAATCTTAATTATTTTACCGCTAAACCTGTAGACGGATTACCCGTAACGCTATGGACTTCTTCTAAAAAACAGCTTTTTTAAGGGATTATTATGAGCCAACTAAAAGATATTATTCACATTAATAGCACTTCAAATGATGCCGCGATTGTGCTTGAACGGAGTTTAGGCAATCAGCAATTAGTGCAAAGTTTCGCACCGACGCAAGCGGCGGTTAAGGTGTTACAACATATCAGCCAAGCGGTATTGCCACAAGCAACGCAAGAAGACAGAGCGATTAATTTATTTGGAAATTATGGGTCGGGTAAGAGTCATTTAGCGGTGTTAATGACTCAGTTATTGCGCGATGGTTCAGGTAGTGCTGAATTTGAGGGCTTGTTTCAGCGTTTGAGTAATTTTGGTGAGGAAAAACTGGCAGACAATTTAAAAAATACTTTTTTAGCCAAAAATGACCCCGATGCGAAACCCTATTTATTAGTCTCATTATATGGGGCAGAAGCCCCCTCTTTAGCGGATCAATTAATGGAGGCTTTATATGATGCCTTAGACCGTCACCCTAAGTTAAACCCGCAAACAGTTTTGCCTATGACGGAGTATGAGGCTTGTGTTAAGTGTTTTGAAGTGATTATTCATCATTCACCAGAATATGCGGAAGCAGATTTATCACAATGGCAACTAGGGGATGATTATTTACGCACCGATGAAATATTGAAAGATTTAAAAGCCCATCAACCCATAGCTTTAGAGGTCTTTAAACGCTGGTATAAAGCTATTTATCCTGGAGCGGCGGCCTTTAATCCTGCTAATGAAGGCGGGAAGAGTTTTATTCAGGCTTATCAAGAAGCAGGAAAAAATTTAGCAGAACACTATGGTTTTAGTGGCATTGTTATCGTTTGGGATGAATTTGGTGATGCATTAGAAAATTTGCTGGGTAATCCTTTGCGCCATGCAACAGAAGAAATAATGGGGTTACAAAAATTTGTTGAAGCAGTTTGTAAGCCTGCTCAGGGACATAGTGTATTTATGACGCTAACACATGTTTCTTTTCCTGAGTATGCAATACGTATGAGTGTGAATGAAACGATAAAAAATCGTCTGGAGGTTATTTCAGGACGTTTTGCCAAACCGTTTAAAATTGAACTCAGTGCTTCAGAAAGTGAAGGTTATCACCTTCTGGGAATGCAAAAATCATGGACTGAGCAAGGGAAGCAATTTTTGCAAGAGAGCCAAGCCGCACAACAACAATTACTTGAAAATAGCGCAAATCTTACTTTATTTAAACAACTGGGGCAGCATTTAAGCCAAATTTTAACTGAATGTTATCCTTTGCATCCTGTGATGGCAGCGGGGTTATTTGCTTTATCAACTTACGCGCAATCAAACCGTACTGCATTGACTTTTTTTAGAGATAACGCCAATGATTTTTTAAACCGAGATATTAATCCCGAACACGTTTTTAATGCCGAATTAGTTCGTTTGCCTGAGTTGGTTGATTATTACGCGGATAGTTTAAAAGAGAAAGCGACTAAAGACTGGGAGCGTTATCAGCAAGCCTTAAATAAAATTCCTGTGACTTTGAGCGCGGCGGAAATTCATTCAAAACAAGCGGTTTTAAAGTTGTTGTTATTAGCGCAATTATTGGGTGAAAACTTTCAAACCAGTGAATATTTTTTAGCCGCCGCGCTTTATGATGCCCAGCCGAATACCAGTGCTGCCCAATATTTAACGGCTGATTTAGCCTGGTTAAAAGCGGCTGGTGTGGTGTGGAAAAATGATGTCACGGGGCAATGGACTTTAACAGGAGACTCTGGGGTTGATGTTGAAGCCTTAATTAATGGAAAGCTGAGTCATTTTGCAGGACGACCACCCGAAATATTATTTAAAGACCACTTAGAAATGCAGGAAGATTTATTGCCGCATTTAGGATTACATGAATTAGAGCCTTCGGAATGTGGCATTGTACGTTCTTATGAAGTGGCTTTATTAACGTCCCCGTTTAGCAATCAGCTTAAAATTGAAAACTCTGTTTTAAGCGCAAAAGTTTTTTTAGTGTTTGCTAAAGATGCAGAAGATATTGAGAGCGCAAAACAAGAAATTTTAGAAACTCATGCAGATAATTTGTATTTCTGGATCCCTTTAGCAGGTATCAGGGGTGAATCAGTCACCAACAACGACAAGCAGTTTAAAATAAGTGGTTTATTATGTCGTTATCTCGCTTTAGAGCTGCTATTAAAAGAAGAAACTGCGACAGAAGAGTTACGCCGTCAATTACAAGCGAAGAAGGAAAAGAATCGTCAGGATTGTTTGGATGTTTTACAGCGTTTATTTGGACGTGAAAGTTTGGCAAATGGCAAAAGTCAGATTTTAAAAGCAGGTCAAGCCGATGCTTTAGTGTGTAAAAGTTGGCACGGTTTGCGTCAACAGTTGGCGGTTGATATTCAAGCGATGTACCCTAAAGAAATTCCTGTTCGTGCGATGAATTTGAATGCCTTGATCAATGAGTCTTATACAGGAAAAGGTAAAACCTTAAAAATTGTTGAGCGCATCTTAGCCTTTGAATCAAATCCGACCTATCAAAGCGATTTATTAGGTGAAAAAGACAGCAGTGAATTTGCCGCGCTGATTGATGGGCTTTTAGGGGCAAATCATTTGTTTATAGAAAGTTCTAAGGGCTGGAAAATTAAAGAACTCGCGGAAACAGAAGGAAAAACACAAGAGGTTTTAAAGTTAATTCATAAAACCTTACTGACCAAGCGAGATAAGCCTTATGAAATAATGAGCTTACGCAATAAACTTATCTCTGCGCCGTATGGTTTACCTAGTTGTACTTTGGCTATTTTAGCTGCGGTGTCAATTCGTCACGAAGTGTCGCGTTTACGCTGGGGAAGTACTAAAGAAACTAATTTTGCTAAGAATTTAAATGGCGCATTTAGTGAGGGCAGTAAACTCACCATTCGTTTGTTTGATTTTACTAACAAACAAATCACTATGCTGTCTGCGGTGGGCTTACACTTTAACATTTCTAAAAAAGACAAAACCAATGAAGACTATGCAATAGAGAGTAGTAAAGCCTTACGCGATTTTGTCAATAATCAAACCGAAGCCGTTAAATTCTCGGGACAATTACAAGAAAAAAACCGCCAGTTAGTTAAATCTCTCAAACAAATTGCTACCAACCCACAAGATTTAGCGGATTGTTTAATTGAATTATTAGGGGAAGAAGTTGATGTTAATATGGCTCAACAGCAACTTAAAACCCTTTTAGACGATTTTGAAAAAGTTGCTAATGCTAAGTTGCATGAAGTGAAAAAAACATGGGCAGCTGTGATACCTGTCTTGAATGATTCTTTGATTAGTCATTTAACTCATGAGGATGCAAGTACAGCAGCAAAAGCAATTGGTACATTATTATCAGAGCATGAACAGGGTACAGAAATTGATGTCAACAAAATCACTGAAGCTGTATTGAATAAGCCGTTTGAACAATGTACTGATATTGAAATAGGGGAATGTAAAGGCAAAATAGAAACACTTGTAAATCATCATCACCAACCTATCGCCTCTCCTGTTATTCAAGCAAAAGAACATTTAATTGAACAGCTTAAACAGTTACTTGCTAGAGTCGAATTACCAGAACCTGACATAAAATCGGTTTTAGTCACGGTACTTAATGAATATGGTGATTAATCATGGCAGTTCTATTTATTTTAGATCCATTTGGTATTGATAATGAAGACGCGCTTTGTGTTGAATCCAGTGAACAGGCGATTAATTCAGCCAGAAAGCAACTGGATCAGCATTTAGAGGCAAGTAGCGAAAACCTGTTAAGGGTGCGTATAAATAGCCCCGCGTTATTTAAGCGTTTTAGTGATTATGACGGTATGAACGGGGTATTATCGACACAGCAATTATTGCCGCGAGTATTACTCGCAAAGGCTTTAAAAACAGAACTACCTAACTGGTTGTCGGATGAATTAATCGTCAGTTTAGATTTATTGCAATACCCTCAGACCTCGGAAATTTATGCTACGACGGAATTTGAAAAAAAACTACTAAAAAGCTGTGATACCGATTTATTAAGTGGCGATATAAACCGCTTTGTTAACGCCTTAGGTAAACAAAATCACCACTTTTTACAGCTTTTAAAGATAGAGGCAGTACAAGGCTGCTTTAAAAATCATCTCATTTTAGGTTTATCTTTAAGTGGTGAGGTTGCGCTTTTATTAATCCATGAATTATTAAAAGCCGATGCAGTGAACGATTTTTTCAGAAACTTAGCGTATCAACAGTATTTACAACAGTTACGTCGCTTTATTAGTGAGCATCAACTTAATCAAGCCTTGCCTGCAAAGAACCTCCCCGATGCTTTATTAACAGCATTACCTGCGCTTCCTTTAGAGGAAGAACATGCTAACGGTTTGCCCGAAAAATTTATTTCTGCCTTACAAAGCTTAGAACGTAAAATTTTTAACCAAGAATTTAGCCCTGAAACTTTGTGTGCTGGCTTAGTCGATTGGTCATCATTACTCACTGAATTAAGCGAATTAATCGAAACGACCCCTGCTTTAATCAGCGATGTTTTATTAGATAAATTGGCAAGTTTTAGCAGTGAGCAAAGTCAAACCTTATTAAAGCACTTGCAACAACGTAGCTCTCATTATCCTTTATTAAAAGCTGATGCCAGTGTTGAGGAAACGTTGGTTTGGTCTGAAGGTTATTTTGATTATTGCCGCAGTTTATTTTTAGATAGACAAAATCCTGATGAAGCGGTGAATGTTAGTTTTACTGAATGGTTATTAAGCCAAGCTGCAAGAGTGTCGCGTTTACCTAATAACTGGCGATATTGTGCTGCACAAATTGAAGCCTATTTAAAAGAGGCTTATATCGTCGTCGTTATTATGGTGGATGCTTTATCCGCGCTCAATCAAGATATTGTATTAGCGGAATTAGCAGGCTTAAATCACCTTAATTTACAACACAATTATTTATTTGCACCGCTGCCGACCTTAACCGAGGTGGGGAAAATGGCGGTTTTAACGGGTTTAGAAGCTCATGCTCAACAAGGTTCTACACAAACGGAGATTTTGCAAAATAATTATCAATATTATTTACCCGAAAAAGAGTCACTAAAAGTCATTAAAAGCTGGGCAGATTCTTCTGAACGTTTGCATGAATGTAATCAATTAGTGGTGTTATTTGAAAATCGTTTAGATGAGCGTTTGCATGAATGTGTGAGTTTTAGCAAACATCGTGATGATATTAAGCCGATTATTAAGCAAATCAAACGCTCGATTGAAGGCTGGCGCAAAGATGCCGCGCAACTGAATAAAGAAATAGCCTTTTTTATCACTGCCGATCACGGCATGACGGTCACGAGTGAACTTTATCAAGGACAAGCTTTAGGTAAAGTAAAAGAGCGGGTTTTTAAAGGTGTGCAAGCTATTGAAAATCAGTCCGATTTCGTGTTGATAAATGATTACGGAGTCCCTAAAAAACGCTGTCGTTTAAGTCCTGAGGCATTATTAACGCATGGGGGCTTAACCCCCGAAGAAGTCATTATTCCGTTTATTAGCCTGACTTCCAACATTCCCCAGCCGATTAAAACCCCGTTAGAAATCAGTTTAAAATCACCACAGTGTAGCAAACAAGCTGATAAAGTTTGGCAAATTGAATGCTTATTAAACAGTAATACGGATGTCAATAATATTCAATTAAGACTTGCGAGTCCTTTTAAGGGTAAAGAAAATCTCGATAGTTTACGTGTAGGAAAAAGCCAAGTATTAACATTGAATTTCAGCTCTGAACATCAACAAAATGGTTTGACCGAAGTTCAATTACATTTAAGTTATGTTAGAAGCAGCGATGGAGGACATGAAGATAATGAGAAGTTGTTTGATATTGAATTTCCTGCCGCATTAATAGAAAAAGACACTGCCACCCAAAGTTTTGAGGATATGTTTTAAGTTTATGAATAAGCAAGAATTAGATGAAAAAATCGCCGCAAACTTCGGTGAACTCACTATAGATAAAGCCTTAGTCCGTGAATTAAAAATTCGTGATAACCGCAGTATTCCAAGCTTTGTTGAAGAATGGATGGTTGCAAAGTTTCAGGCAGGAAACAAAACCGATCAGCAAGTTCGTACCGATATTACGGATTTTATGAGTAAGCATTTACCCTCTAAAAATGAGAAAAATACCATTAAATATAAATTATTAAATGGTGAATCCATTGTTTTATTAGATAAATTTGAGGCGCATGTTGATCTTAAAAAAGGTGAAAAACGCTTAAAAATTGATTGTTTAGACGAACATAACGCCTCAATTGCAAGTGATGTTTTAGATAAAAATCAATCCATGCTTGAAGGCGGTCAATGGGGGGCGGGGCGTTTGTTTGTACGTCCAGAAGGTAAATATAATGTTATTGAGCTAGTTGAGTTTAATCCCATGCAATCAGGCAAAGTTAATTTAGGTAATTTAGTAAAAGCACGCCAGAAATTTACGACTCGTGAATGGATTTATTTATTACTCAGAACCATGGGCTATGAACCTTTTGCTTATTCTGATGACGAACAAACGCATTTAATTTTACGTTTATTGCCGATGATTCAAAATAACTTGAATATGATGGAGCTTGCGCCTAAAGGGACAGGAAAATCATATATTTATGATAACCTCAGTCGTTATGTGAATTTGCACAGTGGCACATTAAGTCGGGCGCAGTTATTTAAAAATTTAAGAACCCAAGCATTAGGTTTATTAGGTAGTCAGCATGATTTGTTAGTGTTGGACGAGGTACAAAATTTTACAGGAGCAGATGAAATTCATGCCAAATTCAAAGAATATTTGGAGTCGGGGCGTTATTCTACGGGGCAAGAAAAAATCAGCAGTGAATGTGGCTTAATGGTTTTGGCTAATATTGGTTTATATGCAGGTGAGCCGAAACGCAGTGATTATATTCGTCAATTGCCTGATATGTTTCATGATAGTGCGTTAATGGATCGTTTTCACGGCATTATTGCAGGCTGGAAAATCCCACGCTTTAGTACCGATAGTGCCGCGCAAGGTTTAGGGATTAAGGCGGATGTGTTTGGTGAATATTTACATCAGTTACGCACGGTGAGTCAAACAGAGTTTCCTTTTGGTCAAGTACCAGAC
>Ga0105357_10002388_pt1 | contig 10100 bp, 10 predicted proteins | sample GOMGulsemesocosm_4_FD_83660 | JGI IMG/M metagenome (GOLD analysis project Ga0105357, IMG submission 83660) | Methane-oxidizing microbial communities from mesocosms in the Gulf of Mexico - GOM15B Gulf of Mexico | ecosystem: Environmental > Aquatic > Marine > Cold seeps | place: USA: Gulf of...
AATTGTGCCCGTGGGCTCGCTCGACCCCGACACCATTCATCTGCCTGGCATCTATGTGCACCGCATTATCCAGGGTGATCACGAAAATCGCATCGAACAGCGCACTGTGCGGGAGGCCAAATAATGTGGGATCGTAACCAAATGGCGGCACGCGCTGCGCTCGAATTGCAAGACGGCTGGTATGTGAACCTTGGCATCGGCATCCCGACGCTGGTGTCCAACTATATCCCCGAGGGGATCGAGGTCACGCTGCAATCAGAAAACGGCATGTTGGGCATGGGCCCCTTCCCGATTGCTGGTGAAGAAGACGCTGACATGATCAATGCCGGCAAACAGACCATTACCGAGCTGCCGCAAACGTCTTACTTCGATTCGGCGCAAAGCTTTGCGATGATCCGTGGCGGCAAGATCGCCATGGCGATTCTGGGCGCAATGGAAGTGGCCGAAAATGGCGACCTGGCCAACTGGATGATTCCCGGCAAGCTGGTCAAAGGCATGGGCGGCGCAATGGATCTGGTCGCCGGTGTTGGCCGTGTGGTGGTGGTGATGGACCACACCAACAAACACGGTGACAGCAAATTGCTCAAGGAATGTAGCCTGCCGCTGACTGGCAAGTCGGTGGTTGACCGCATTATCACCAACCTTGGTGTGCTGGACGTGGTTGAGGGCGGGCTGAAGATCGTCGAAACCGCCGATGGCGTGACCGAGCAAGAGCTGCGCGCCGCAACGCTGGCGACAATTGTCGACTGAACGGCACCCGCCAGTCTGAAATCCAAAAGCAGGCCCGTCTAGGTAAGGCGGGCCTGCTTTGCTAAGGGATGCGGGCACTATCGAAACTGCGCCTCGGGTCCACTCATGTGTTTGCAGCACGCACCGCAGTCACAGGGTCAGACTTGCTCCGGCGTCGCTCATTGCGGGATACCGGCCGTCGTGCATCCCAAATCGCGCCAGAGGGCGGATTGATGATGTCCCACATATACACTCTGTGATCGAACCAGTTCACCGAGATTTCCCGCGCCCCTTCAAACACAACAACGCAATACGCGCCGCGCGCAATATCACACGAGTCCCGTTTCAATACCGATACGGTGAAAGGGTCCATGATGTTCCTTTGGATCACTCGAACCGCGTGATCCTGTTTCCCTGTCAAAAACAGCCCGCCGATAAAAATGGCAACTGCCACTCCGATCAACCCGACCCCTGAAAACCCCCGCAAAGGATTAAGGGCCATTATGCTGGGGGCAAATATCACGAACAGCATGCGCGACACAAAAACGATAACCACAAGCGACCCGATAAGGATCGACTGCCCCATCACCCCCTCTGAAACAGAGGTGACAGATGAGACGTCAAAATCAAAATCCAAAATTTCACTCCAAAAATGTGAACTCTCGTAATGGCTCACATTTACCCAGAGCAGTTTGACGAAATTTTGTCTAAACCCCGTTTTTATGCGGATAAAGGGACAACAATAGGCAGCTCATTGCCAATTGCCCCCTATTGCATAGTGCGAAACACACAGCCGTCCGAAATCAACTGCGGCGGGGTCAGGCACAGACCTTTGGCGACCTGAAACGCCGCCAGCACCAAAGGCACATAATCGCGGGTCTCGGCAAAGGGCGGCACGCCTTGGTTGCTCTTCACAGCCCCTGCACCGGCATTATACCCGGCCAGAACCAAAATCGGGTCCTGGCCAAATTCCTCCATCAGCCAGTCCAGATATCTGACACCGCCCTGAATGTTCTGCTGCGCCACCAAGGCATCAGCAACATCGAACCGTGCCGCCGTATCTGGCATCAATTGCATCAACCCCTGTGCCCCGGCAGAACTGACCGCATCCGGCCGGCCCGCCGATTCCACCGCGATCACCGCCAAAATCAGCGCAGGCGATACGTCTGTGCCAATGCTGGCCGTCAGAATCGAGACCCCCTGCGCCTGGGCAATGTCCTGCATCAACTGCAATCGGGGCGCAGCCACGCCCTGCCCCCCCGCCAGAACCATCAGCGCCGCGTCCAGCCGTCCCGGCCCAGAAGACGCCAGATCAGGCGAGATCTGTTCCCAGAACCATGCATACCCTCCTGCGGGCACATCAGTCGCGCCTTCACTTATGTCTTGCTGATCGGCAAGTGGCGCCTGCGGTTCGTCGATCTGGATGGTGATGCGCTGGTTGGCACCCGGTTGCGGCGGGCGGATGCGTTTTGCCTCAAACGTTGGGAATGGCGACGGGGTATCGCCCACCGCCCATAACGGGGCGACAGCAAAAAGCGCAGCCAGTGTCGTAACACGGAGAAACATGGGACAGCCCCGCTGAAATAAAATTACTGTTTCATCAATCTATGGGGCAAAAACCCAGAACAATGGCCTAGAATCTGACGATTTCGCCACATTTGCCGCGCTATGCCGCTCTTCGGCCACTGATATTTACGGTTAATAAGGCCAGTTCTTGTATATTTACAATCTGTTAGGACACCTCTTTCCCAAAAGTTAAATTGTGGCGTCAATTTCCGGATTTTGGCCCAAATGCTGCCACGCTCAGAGGGGTATAAGTGTTCATACCAAGTCGAACATGAGCTTCGCAGGAGAGAGCAAGCTCAGACACTGGACGGCAAGGTTGCTACAAACTTCTTAGATCCCTGGAGGGACGACCAATGATTAAATTCTTCAAAAACTTCCGCAAAGACGAAGCTGGCGCCGTGACTGTTGACTGGGTTGTGTTGACTGCCGCCGTTGCTGCTCTGGCCGGTGTTGTCTACACCTCGATCGAAACCGGCGCGTCCAACCTGACAAGCACCACAGGTACATTCCTGTCGGATCAGGCACCGACCTAAGTCGCCACTCTTGACGACATGAGTTTGGGGGCCGCGTCTTTGATCCAAAGGCGCGGCCCTTTGCCCAGGAACTCTCCCTAGCGAGGTTCGAACATGAATAAGCTAAAATTATTTTACACTGATGATGACGGTGCGGTGACCGTCGATTGGGTGGTACTAACGGCTGCTATTGTTGGCCTGGTGGTGTTGATTGCCTCTGCAATGGAGGATGGCGCACTTGGACTGGCAGACGGGCTGGCATCTTATATGTCAAGCTGGTCGTTCAGCTGACCACAGGGCGCCAGAATGGTGCAGGCCGTCGCGCAAGCTGGGGGCGTCGGCATTTACCAAAATTTTGCACCTATTCTGAGTGCTCGTAATTCCGCTCATGCCAAAATTCATGGCGTGACCAAACAGAGGTAACACAATGCGCGCAGTTTTCGGACTGGTTTTGATTGTCGGGATCGCCCTTGCCGGTGGTGCGGTGATGATGGCCAAGAACTATATCTCAGGCTATCAAAACGCCCTTGCCCAGGCCAATGCGAACCAAGTTGAAAATATTGCCACTGTAGACGTATTTGTCGCGACTGAACCATTGAAATACGGCGAACGCCTGACCAAAGACTCGGTGCGACTGGTGCCGTGGCCACAAAACAGCCTCCCCGAAGGTACCTATTCGACACTGGACGCATTATTCCCACCGGAATTCCAAGGTGAATCCCGAGTGGTGTTGCGCACAGTCGAGGTAAACGAGGCCATTCTGATGGTTAAAATCACCAAACCAGGTGAAGATGCAGGTATCACTTCGCGCCTGCAACGGGGTATGCGGGCCTTTGCGATCAAAGTTGACGTATCATCCGGCGTCTCTGGGTTTTTAAGACCCGGAGATCGGGTTGATGTCTATTGGACCGGGAACCCAGGTGACCACGGTGATCGTCGCCGTGGGGAATTGACCCGTCTCATCCAGGCAAATATCCAACTGATCGCCATCGACCAAAGCGCAGGTGGCGACATCGACAGCACCATCATCGCCCGTACTGTCACCGTTTCTGCGCTCCCCGAGCAGGTTGCGGCACTGGCGCAGGCCCAGACAACTGGCCGGTTGTCATTGTCGCTGGTGGGTGCGGGGGACGACACGGTTGCTTCTTTTGTCGAGGTAGATCAACGCTCTCTGCTGGGACTTGGTGAACGTGTCAGCGCACCAGAGCGGGAAGCGGAAAAGGTCTGCACCATCCGCACCCGACGTGGCGCCGACGTGGTGGAAATCCCGATCCCCTGCACCAACTAAGTCGTGAAACTGCGTGTAAACTTGACAGGTCTCACCTGAACACCTGATGGATCGCCGCTCTCGATGGGCGGCTATCCGCCGTATCTGTTGCCCTCTCCCCACAGGCCCAACGGCACAAAATCCATTGATTCTTGCAAAAATTTAAAAACTAGGCCAAAGTAAACCGAATAAGACGGGCACAAGACCCGACAACGAGGCGTGATCGGAGAGGCAGGTCACATGGCACTTAAAACTATGGTAGCAGCAGCCCTAACTGGGTTTGCTTTGGTATGTACACCGGTGGCAGACACCGCGTGGGCCGAAGGTCTGCGCATCGTCAAAAAGGGCACAGCTTCGCAGCTGGAAGTTCCGATGAACCGCGCCGTGGTGGTCGAAAGCGATGTTCCCTTCTCGGAACTTAGCATCGCCAACCCCGGCATTGCGGACATCTCGTCGCTGTCTGATCGCACGATCTATGTGCTGGGTAAATCCCCAGGACTGACCACTCTGACACTTTTGGATTCGACCGGCAGGTTGATCACTAATGTGGACGTGCGTGTTGCGGCTGATGTCAGCGAGTTCAAGGAACGGCTGCGTCAGATCCTACCCACCGAAAGAATAGAAGTGCGCACCGCCAACGATGGCATCGTTCTGTCTGGTACTGTATCCAGCGCGGCGCGATTGCAACGGGCGATGGATCTGGCAGAACGCTATGCACCCGAGCGGGTTTCGAACCTGATGTCCGTCGGTGGCGTGCAACAGGTCATGCTAAAGGTCCGCTTTGCCGAAATGCAGCGCGCCGTGTCGAAATCTCTCAGCTCCTCCGTGGCATTGGGCGGCACCGGCCTTGCTGCTCAAACCGGCACTTGGCTGCAAGGTGACAACGGCCTGACCAATCCGGACATAACAACCCAGGACGGTGCCCTTGGCGCCATCTTATTTGGCTTTGACATCGGATCCACCCAAGTCGGTCTCCTCATCGAAGCCCTGGAACAAAAAGGCATGGTTCGCACACTTGCCGAGCCCAATCTCTCGGCCCTATCGGGTCAAGAAGCCAAATTCCTTGCGGGCGGCGAATATCCTGTGCCGGTGTCACAAGAAGACGGCGTGACCACGATCGAGTACAAACCCTTCGGCATCGAGATGAGCTTTATTCCTCGCGTTGTTGATGGTGACCTGATCAACCTTGAGCTCAACACCTCGGTTTCTGCAATCGACACTTCCAATTCGATCAATGTGGATGGACTGTCCGTCGCTGCATTTTCGCGCCGCGAGGCATCCACCACGGTTGAGATGCGCGATGGCGAAAGCTTTGCCATTGCCGGGCTGATCCAGGATGATTTCCTCGATAACACCGCACAGCTACCTTGGTTGGGTGACGTTCCTATATTGGGTGCCCTGTTCCGCAGCTCTGATTATCAACGCAGCCAGACCGAACTGGTGATCATCATCAGTGCCCATCTGGTCACTCCAACCCGTGGCGAGGCCCTGAGCCTGCCCACCGATCGTGTCAAACCGCCCAGCGAAAATGAACTTTTCCTGTTCGGTCGCGTGGCGCGAACCCAATCTGGCCCTGCCAGTGAAGTTGCAAGACAAGACTTCAGTGGCTCCTATGGCTATGTGATGGATTAATCAGAGGATGGCGCAAATGATCAAACATGCAGCGATTCTGGGGCTGAGCCTAACGGCCGCCGCCTGTGGCTACGAAGCAGGGCATGAATTGGACCGGGGCAGTTTTGGCAATTCAACGCTGAACAACTCGCAGATAATGAGTGGTGAACTGAACTATACTGTGCAGCTGGCCAACCGGTTTGCACAGGATGTTCCGCCCACCATCAACTTTGAATTTGACAGCGCCCGTCTGGACGCCAATGCCCGTGCGGTCCTGGACCAACAGGCGGTTTGGATCAGGCAATTCCCCGAGGTCCGGTTCCGCGTTTATGGCCACACCGATGCGGTGGGACCCTCCGGATACAACAAATCTCTCGGTCTGCGCCGGGCCCGTGCGGCAGTCAGCTACCTGTCAACCCGTGGCATCAGCCGGTCCCGCCTGGAAGCGGTCGTGTCTTATGGCGAGACCCAGCCATTGATCGTCAGCCAGGGACGCGAACGGCAAAACCGCCGCACAGTGACCGAGGTCTCAGGGTTCCTTAAGAACCACCCTTCGCTGCTGGATGGGAAATATGCCCAGGTGGTCTACCGCGAGTACATCGAAAGTGCGGTGCCGGAATCGACACTGTCCACTGAACAGTCACTGAGTTCCACGCTAGAATAAGCTGACCATACGTAAAACGTTTAGACTTTCCCAACCATTGGGGCAGTTTGGCCCAAATATCGCCAAATTCATCCGCGATATTGTTCTCAAGAGGTGACGTGCGCCAAGTGAGTCGCACGTAGGTGCGGACAGGGAAACCTGCCGTTACCCGTATTGAGGACAATGGCCATGAGCAGCGAAAAGCCACAGACAGAAAACAACGCAATTATTGCCTGCACCATCAGCCGCGATGTGCAGAACTTCGATCTATTGATCGAAGACATGGAAACGACAATGGGTGAAAGCTGGGGCGACCTTGGTTTTGCCGAAGCATTGGCCTTTTTCAGCCAGCCCGAAGCCCAGTCTTTGGAATTTGTGGCATTGGCGATTGACGGCAACGACGAGGACAATCTGGTTCTGATGGGAGAGATCATCTCGCAGGCCAAGTCCCGCGACATCAAGGTTATCTTGATTGCCGAGGATGTCACCCCTGCCTCGCTGCACCAGTTGCTGCGCCAGGGTGCCGATGAATTTGTCCCCTACCCGCTGCCGGAACAGGAATTGCAGGCCGCGATCGAGCGCGTCACCGCCCCAGAGCCCGAGCCGGAATCCATCAAGCCCAATCCGCATCAGTTGCAATCCGGCAGTGCCCGCGAAGGCGCCGTGATTGTCTGCCAGGGATTGGCCGGTGGGTCGGGATCGACCACATTGGCGGTCAACCTCGCCTGGGAATTGGCCGAACTGAGTGACCGCGACGAGCCCAGCGTTTGCCTGCTGGATTTTGATATGCAACACGGTGCGGTGGCAACCTACCTTGACCTGCCCCGCCGCGAGATCGTCATGGAAATGCTGGGGCAAATTGATGACATGGACGCCGAGATGTTCGGCCAGGCCCTATTATCTTTCCAGGATAAGCTACAGGTTCTGACTGCCCCCTCCGAGATGGTTCCTCTCGACTTCTTTTCATCAGAAGATATTGAACGCCTTATTGCGATGGCGCGCAGCCACTTCGATTTTGTGGTGATCGACCTGCCCCGGACATTGGTGCAATGGTCGGAATGCGTGCTCAACATCGCGCATGTCTATTTCGCGCTGATCGAACTCGACATGCGCTCGGCGCAAAACGCACTGCGCATGAAACGCGCCCTGCAATCCGAAGAGCTGCCGTTTGAAAAACTGCGTTTCACGCTGAACCGGGCACCAAAGTTCACCGATTTGAGCGGCAAAAGCCGGGTGAAACGGATGGCTGAATCGCTGGGCATTTCGATTGATCTGCAACTGCCGGATGGCGGTAAACCCGTCACCCAGTGCTGTGACCACGGACTGCCCCTTGCGGTCTCGGCACCCAAAAATCCATTGCGCAAAGAAATTGCCAAGCTGGCCCTGTCGCTGCACGAACTGGGGCAGCAAGACGCCGCAGCAGCTTAACGCAATATCATCCCTTGGGGGGGGTAATCGATGTTTTCCAAGTATAAGAAACAGGCTGCCGCAGCCCGGCCGTCTGGCAATGTGGCCAAGCTGCAAACCGCCAAGCCTGCGGCGCCAGTCGCGAAAAACCCAGAGCCAAGCCAAAGCGCGTCCCTGCGTCGGCCTATGCCCAAGACAACCGCCGAGGCTATCCCGCAGGACAAGGAACGCAAGCGCAAGGAACGATTGGGTGAGATCAAAATCCAATTGCACCGGGAACTGCTGGAGCAGTTGAACCTTGCCGCCTTGGAAAACGCAAATGAGACCGAACTGCGGGCGGAAATCACCACAATTGCCACTGAAATTCTGGAAGAAAAAGGCATCGTTCTCAACCGTGAAGACCGCCAGACGCTGACCAAGGAACTTTATGACGAGGTCACCGGATTGGGGCCACTGGAGACCCTGCTGCGTGACGATACCGTCAACGATATTCTGGTCAACGGCCCGCAACAGGTCTTTGTGGAACGCGACGGCAAGTTGCAGCTGAGCGATGTCGTTTTCAAAGATGAAAAACATCTGCTGCGGATCATCGACAAAATCGTGTCGGCCGTGGGCCGCCGTGTCGATGAATCCAACCCCTATGTCGATGCCCGCCTGGCCGATGGCTCGCGCTTTAACGCGATGGTGCCGCCGATTGCCGTGGACGGGTCACTGGTTTCGATCCGAAAGTTCAAAAAAGACAAGTTGGGTATTGATGACCTGGTAAACTTCGGCGCCTTCAACGAAGAAATGGCCGCATACTTACAGGCGGCGGTAGCTACCCGCCTGAACATCATCGTTTCGGGCGGTACTGGCTCTGGTAAAACCACCACTTTGAATGCCCTGTCCAGTTTCATCGACAATGACGAACGCATCCTGACCATCGAAGACACCGCCGAACTTCAGCTACAGCAGACCCACGTGGGTCGGATGGAAAGCCGCCCGCCCAACGTAGAAGGCAAAGGCGAAGTCTCGCCCCGTGACTGTCTGAAAAACGCCCTGCGGATGCGCCCTGACCGTATCATCGTGGGTGAAACGCGTGGCGAGGAAGTGATCGACATGTTGCAGGCGATGAACACTGGCCACGATGGGTCAATGACCACCATCCACGCCAACTCGGCCCGCGATGGTGTCAGCCGATTGGAAAACATGATTGCCATGTCCGGCATTGAAATGCCGCTCAAGGCAGTGCGCAGCCAGATTTCGTCAGCGGTGAACCTGATTGTGCAGGTCTCGCGCCTGCAGGACGGGTCGCGCCGGATGACATCGATCACTGAAATCACCGGCATGGAGGGCGACGTGATCTCGATGCAGGAAATATTCCGTTACCAGCGTGTCGGCCTGACCCCGGAAAACAAAATCATCGGCCATTTCAACGCCACTGGCGTACGCAGCCATTTCTCAGAACGGTTCCGCATGTGGGGCTATGATCTTCCCGCCTCGATCTACGAACCCACCAACATGGAGACGCACTAATGGAACTGAGCGCAGAACCAATCATCTATGGTCTGATCTTTGTCGGCGTTCTGGTGCTGGTCGAAGGTCTGTATCTGGTGGCATTTGGCAAATCCATTAGCCTGAATAGCCGGGTCAACCGACGCCTGGAGATGCTCGACAAGGGGGCCAATCGCGAACAGGTGCTGGAACAGCTGCGCAAAGAAATGCGACAGCACATGAAAACCCAGTCGATCCCGCTGTATTCACTGTTGGCGGAAAAGGCACAAAAGGCAGCGATTGCCTTTTCTCCGCGCCAGCTGGTTATGATCATGGGCGGACTGGCGGCACTGGCCTTTGTTGGGCTTAGCATTGGAACCGAAACACAATTGCCGATACGCATCATGGCATCGGTCATCATTGGCATCGCGGCGGTGTTCATCTGGGTCAACAACAAGGCCAAGAAACGCATGGCAATGATCGAGGAGCAGCTCCCCGATGCGGTTGAACTGATCGTGCGCAGCCTGCGGGTTGGCCACCCCTTCTCCTCGGCGATCCAGATTGTTGCCAAAGAGGTCGGTGACCCGCTGGGCACCGAGTTTGGCATGATCGCTGATGAGAGCGCCTATGGCCGTGACGTCGGCGAGGCGCTCAAGGAAATGGCTGAACGGCTGGACATGCAGGATATGCGCTTCCTCGCCGTGGCTGTAACTATTCAGGCGCAATCGGGCGGTAATCTGGCCGAGGTTCTGGCCGGTCTGGCAAAGGTCATTCGCTCTCGGTTTCGCCTGTTTCGGCGGGTCAAGGCCATCACCGCCGAGGCCCAGTGGTCGGGCAAATTTCTATCGGCCTTTCCGCTGCTGATGCTGATGGGCATCCTGGCCGACGATCC
>Ga0105357_10002389_pt1 | contig 10099 bp, 4 predicted proteins | sample GOMGulsemesocosm_4_FD_83660 | JGI IMG/M metagenome (GOLD analysis project Ga0105357, IMG submission 83660) | Methane-oxidizing microbial communities from mesocosms in the Gulf of Mexico - GOM15B Gulf of Mexico | ecosystem: Environmental > Aquatic > Marine > Cold seeps | place: USA: Gulf of...
AGAAGAACCCGAACAACAAACCATCCCTTGCAACTTCATCGGGGATTGATTTAATTCGATCAAGACGTATCTCACCACCAATACCGGCAACGACTTGACCCGCAGGTAGCTCGAATAAATTACCCGACATGAAACCGGCGAAGATAGTTTGATAATAAGCCGTTTTAAAATCACGGTTTCCAAACAAGTAGTCGCGCTCGGCTTGCGTGGCAAAATCACCTGTAGGATTGACATACAAAGAAGGCGCGTAAAGGTCAACTGGCACACAGCCGTCGGTACCATCAGGAATACCATCGCCATTGTTATCAGCACCACAAATGAACTGACCTGGATTATTTGGATCTTCGATTGTAGTGTTTAATGACAAATTCAAACGATCTTCACGAATACCTGAACGATGAGAATCACCCTCGGACTTGGTGTAAGACCATGAGGTATCAAAACTCCAATCCGACAAGCTACCAAAGTTCATTTGCGGTAGGTCGCCTTTCAGGCCACCAACGAAACGAAACTGCTCGATACTAACTTCTGTATAGTTTCGATCTCCAACGACAGAAACAATTGGAGTTGATACTGCAGGCCCTATCGGCCCACTTAACAAACCAAAGTCTGCTGGTGTACCACCATAAGTTGCTAAAACTTGAGCGGCGAAATCAGGATCTGTCAGCAATGCATCGTAGGCTTCGCCACAATCAACACCACGAATACCGTTAGGGTTACATATATTATAAGGGTTATTAGCAGGTACATCAGGGAAAAATTGACCTTCTGCGCCCCTTATAGAAGTATCACGTTTCGAATACAAAGCTTCAAAATATGGAGTTAAATTCATGTCCCCATCAAAGGTGTATTCCCCGTAGAGCATGGTCGATAAACGTTCTTGATCCGGAAATAAATGCTGGTAGTTCTGTCGACCATTTGAAGAGTAATCAAAGTAGTCTGTATCTGCCTTACCATCGCCGTTCCTATCAATACCCAAACCAAAAAGATTGGTTTCGGAAAAATTAGGCCAGCCTCCATTAGAGCTTCCTGGAGTGTAGTACACACTACCCGCGCTAGGCACGCTAGCTCGCGCCCGAAGGCCTTGAGTGCTAATACAAGAGCCTGGAGAGCTCATGTTTAGCGTCTCTTGGTAACGAACTTCCTCAGTGTAAATTTTGCCATCTAGGCCGATTTCACGAGGGGATTCACAACCCGCAGTCCAAGGACGATCACCAGTAGATACTGAATCAGCGTTGTAGTAATCCGCGCCAAAACCGATGAAACCACGGTCCCAGTTTTTACCCCAGGTTACGGTCAAAGTGTTTTCTTCACCGTGGCTGTAATCTGGCTGCTGAGTGATGCCTCGAATTTCTAGCCCATCAAAGTCACGAGTCAAAACGATGTTGGCAACACCGGCTACGGCATCAGAACCGTAAATAGATGACGCACCATCTAATAGAAGGTCATACTTTTGAACAAGACCCGATGGAATCAAGCTTAAATCTGCAGCGGAGGGAGCACCCTCAACGCCTGCTGGCGCCAAACGACGACCGTTTAATAGCACCAATGTACGACCAGCACCCAAACCACGTAAATCTACAGTGGTTGATCCCGGTCCGTTGTCTAGAACAAAGCCACCGAAGGTCAAATCGATCTGCTGACCTGCAGCAGAACCCGCTGACTGTAAAATATCGGCAGGGTTAATCAAACCAACTTCGCGTGCGCCATTGGCATCAATTACCTGCAAAGGCGATACGCTACTAAAGGTGCTGCGCTTAAGGCGCGAACCCGTTACAACCACTTCTTCAATATCAGCTTCTTTTTTGATGATACGCGAGGATGTTGTCTCTTCAGCCGCGGACTCAACCTGCTGCTGAGTGATTTCCTGGGCATAAACTGGAAATGACACCGCTGAAATAAGAGCAGCAACTGACACGCCAGCCGCCAAGGGCTTTAGCTGCCAAATCGTGCTTTTTTCACGATAATTCATAAAACTCTCCGAATTTTTATATTTTTTTATCAATGTAACAATCGAACTTGATAAAAAAGTCTCATTGTTAACAAAACCTTAACGAAAGTTTCACGACAACCCTCAAAGAAAACGTAAAAATTTGATAAGTTTTGCAACTATTGTCTCAACATCATCGTCTAAAACAGGTTAAAAGTAATTAATTGTTTAAATTATAAGCAATTCTAAAGTGCCACTGCCTTCAGCAATACTGACTGTACAAAAATCATACGAATTAAGACTTTTCCTAAGCATCCATGGCATTACGGCAGGCAATAAAAAAGCCGCTAGATCACTCTAGCGGCTTTTTTATTGTTGTGTTTCTCATTAGCGAACAACAGAACGTTAGCACTGTTGTTCGAATACTGTCGCCTGACACCTAAGACGACGTTTTTTACATCAAGACACAATATCTAGGAACTATGCTCATTAGGTAAACCGGCGTCCAAACTGAAATTAAGTGCTAAATGTAGGTCGTGTACGTTTGGTCATTGATTCCCCCTGATGCCGGCGAGTTAATGATATCACCTCTAGTTAGGTGGCTAAATTAACCATACCATTACAGTAATGTCGGTTTCATCGAAAGCCTCTGGGTGTACTTTGAACCTGTCGTACCCCTGGAGAAAAGAAACCTAAGAACAAACCGTCTCTTGCGACCTCACTGGGTATAGACTTAATCTGACCAAGACGGACCTCGACACCAATTCCCGCTACCACTGGGCCAGCGGTTGGCTCAAACGGAAATCAGGGAACATAAAAAAAACACAAACAGAGAAAATAAAGCATGACAAATGTGACTAATTAAAAAACGAGGTAATCACCCCTCAGCTATAGAGGGGTGATTTTAGCGATTAAAATTTATACTTAACACCTGCGGTAACATAACGACCAATAACGTCATAAACACCTACAGCAGCAAAGGAGTTAACAGCTGTCGGAGGCTCTTCATCAAATATGTTACGGACTGACAAGCTTGCACTCAGGTTTTCATTAATACTGTATTTCGCATATGCGTTGTGACGCCAATAATCTGGGACCCTGGGTATGTCACGAGTTTCAGCTTTATCATCAGTACTTACTACAGCTGAACCAATGTAAATAGAACGCCAACTAACGGTCAAGTCTTCCAATGTATAGGCTAAATCTATACTCCCCTTCCACTTAGAAAATCCGATTTCATTGCGATTAATGGTTAGGTCTTTTCCTGTTACTGAATATTGCTGCTCTTTAATATGAAAAGCGTTAACACGTAGATCAAATTCACCGGGCACACTCATCAATTCTTGCAGAGTAAAGTTATAGTTGAACTTAATATCGACACCACGGAAGTTGTAGAATCCAGCGTTTCGAAATCCAGTTTCGAAAGTCGTTACCTGAAAGTTTTCATCCCGAGTAAAATCATTACACGCCGAGTTACCTTGAAGCCCGTCATAGCAAGCTTCCATCAGAGTAGTTAACGACAGCTTTACAATAGCCTCATTAATATCAATATTGACCCAGTCCACAGACATTTCCATATTGTCCACAAAGCCAGGCTGCCAGATAACACCCCAAGTAGATGATTCTGCACGCTCATTTACCAATCCTTCATTTCCACCCTTAAACCCCTTTTTTGTAGCGTCATCAATTTCAGATTCATAACTGTTTGGATCATACGTAAAACCAGCGGAAGCGGCTTCTGCTTTACAATTCTCTAAACGTCTGGCCGGGCTTTCGCCTTTATCAATGTGATCCCTATCGCAAGGATCATTGGCACCAGAGAAGGATTGAGATAAAGGTAATAAAGCCTCTGTCAGCGCTGGAGCCCGAATAGACTCTGTTTCTGCAGCTTTAAAAACCAGTCGGCCAACAACCGGGATATCAAACATGAAGCGCGCACCATAAGTCCATGTTTGATCGCTTCCTGATTGAGAATGATCAACATGACGCCACGCCCCCTCGATCTCTATGCCATCCAATGTTGGCACTACACCACTACCTAAAATCGGTAGTAAGGTTTCGAAATACCCCTCTGTGGTGTCGAAAGCACCCGATAGAGGCGATAAAGCAGCGGTCCGACCAAGTCCTTCCCGTAAGAAATCATCAGGCATAAACGAAGCTTCTTCATCCCGTTTCTCGACTCCGATAGCCACAGCCATGGCACCACCATGCATATCAAATAACTCACCGCTACCTGACAGACTAATAATATCCTGAGTCAATTCGCCATACGTATTAGCCTGAGTTGTAACATAAGAGATTGCTGCATTGTCCGTCACGATACCCATAGGGTTCAAAGGCACACAATCACCACCAGAGCGGCAAGCAATCGAACCGTCTTCGCTTTCAACTACGTCGAGAGCTTTTTCATAATTTGACTGTACTAGTTGGGTTCGATTTGAAACAGATTCAGACTTACCTCGGTTGTAAGAAAAATCCCAACTAAAATCACGACTGGCAACCGTGAAGTCACCGCGAGCGCCAGCAACCAAACGTAGCATTTCGTTTTCGCCACCGGTGCGGCCACCTCTAGATAAATCACTCATCGCTTTCTGAAGATAAAAAACACCATCATTAGGGATGCCAGAAGCAATCAATGCTGCTCGGTCTTCAGCTGAAATATAAGGGTTGTCAATACTAATCGGTAAGCCAGAACTATCTCCACCGAAATTAGCGTATTGATAAAAAGGTTGCGCATTCGGGTCAGATGATTCTGCAGTGTAATAATTCAACTCACCGTACAACTCAACATGGTTATTTATATTGAAGTGCCCAAGGGCATTGAACAAATCCCTTTCAATCGGCGCCCTAATAGAATCATAATCTTGCAATAACAACCCTTCACCGCCAATAAAGTTGACCGCACTGCTGGTTGGCTTACCGAATACAATTGGACGCAAACGGCCATCATCACCAAACCCTAGGGTATTTCCTTCAGCATCTTTTATTCCATTGTCACCTAAAAAAGCTGTCCGGTCTCTTGGTGTTGGCACCCCCTGCTTGGTCAAGATAGCTATTGATCGGCCTTTACCGAAAATCCTATCAGTAATACCATCATTAGGGCCTTTGCTATCTGGATTTCCATAAAAGTGATAGTAATCTTTTGTAAAAGGACGATCATTCATCAGAATAGCGTCGGTTTTATTTCGTTCAAAACTCATCACAATATTGCCACGATCCTGTGCAAAGTTGGTACCTAAAGTGAAGCTCGCCTTGTAATCAGAACCGTCATTCTCCCCTTCAGCCCAACCAGCGGAAAGGTCAACTTCAAAGCCTTCGAAATCATCCTTAAGAATTACATTAATAGTACCAGCGATTGCATCCGATCCATAAATTGGAGCGCCACCAACCGACACGACCTCGATTCGGTTAATTAACGCGGTAGGCATAGAGTTCAAATCGACCTGCAGACCACCACTGGCACCAAAAGCCGTTGGCGCGTTAGCTGATACTGCACGGCGGCCATTTACCAAGGTTAAAGTACGCTGAGAACCAAGGCCGTAAAGGTCCGCAAAACTATGACCGACGTTGTTGGCGTTTGATTCAGCAAGACTTGTTCCCGAGCTTACCATCGACGGTAAGGCTGACAGCGCATCCGCCACATTAGTGAACGCATTGCGATCGAATAAATCTTTACCGATAATCGTCGCGGGCTGCAACGTATCAAAGCCTGCTCTAGGAATCCGAGAACCGGTTACGATAACCTCTTCTAGGTCCGAGGCTTTTTTTATAATTCGTGATGATGTTAATTCTTCAGGCTTTGATTCATTTTTTTGTTGAGAAATTTCCTGAGCATATACAGGAAATGATACAGCTGAAATAAAAGCAGCGACTGAAATACCAACCGCCAAGGGATTTAGTTGCCAGGTCGCGATTTTTTCACGAGCATTCATAATTACTCTCCGGATTTTTATATTATTATTAACTTAGCAGGACTACAAAAACTTGAAGCTCCACTGCTAACAAACCCGTAACGATAACTTAACTCACGACCTCAAAGGAAAAACAAAACTTTTAAAAAATTTGCACTATCCTACCACCCCTATCACCCCTAGCATCACAAGAAACGTAAGCGTCCCATAAAATATAATTCGAATGAAACCACAAAAAACCCAGCCAAATCTAACCAATAAAAATAATTGATTAATCCATACAAAATTAAAATTTATTTTTTCAATAGATACGTGAGACTGACCCAATGTAAAAACCACAAAAAACAATTGAATAACAACAAAAAATAACACTTAAGTTCTCGGGAACCTTCAACAAACTCAAGGTAAACACTACCAACAATGACAAATTTTTAATAAAGAATAACTACAACAATTAAAAATATAAGATAGGGCAAACATTAAGAAACTATATTCTTTTAACAACAATCAACAAAATTTTCGTTATTATCAATACTATTCTCACAACACAACACAAAACAAACAAACAAACAAACAAACACCAAGCATCAAACATCAAACATCAAACATCAAACAAACAAGTGATCCAACGAACATATAACTACACACTAGCCTTCAAGTTAAGCTGCCAGTGTTAAAAACAATCAACCTATATACATCAAGCCTCTCTTTCTAACAGGCAAAAAAAAGCCGCTAGATCACTCTAGCGGCTTTTTTGAAGCAGTTTGTAATTCGAAAATTACAAAGCGTCTGCGTTCTCGCTCAAGTATGCTGCTACGCCATCTGGAGAAGCTGTCATACCTTTGTCACCTTCGGTCCAGCCAGCAGGACAAACTTCACCGTGCTCCTGATGGAAAGCCAATGCATCAACCATACGTAACATTTCATCAACGTTACGACCAAGTGGTAGGTCGTTAACCACTTGATGGCGAACCAAGCCGTCTTCGTCAATCAAGAATGATCCACGGAAGGCCATGCCGCCTTCTGATTCAACATCATAAGCCTGACAAATACCGTGGCTCATATCAGCAACCAAGGTGTACTTAACTGGGCCAATACCGCCTTCGTTAATTGGAGTGTTTCTCCAAGCATTGTGAGAGAAGTGAGAATCGATAGAAACGCCGATTACTTCAACGCCACGCTTTTCGAACTCTGCAATGCGGTGATCAAATGCCAATAACTCAGAAGGACATACGAATGTGAAATCTAAAGGGTAGAAAAACACAACGGCTTTTTTGCCCTTAGTAGCTTCAACAAAGTTATAGGAATCTACGATTTCGCCTGAACCTAAAACTGCTGGCGCTGTGAAATCTGGAGCCTGCTTACCGACTAATACACCCATGATAATTCTCCTAAATAGGTTATATAAACAATTAAGCCAGCTTACGCTGGCAGGATAGATACTGACGGAAAACCTTCTCGCCAGATGAACTCACGCTAACATCGAATTATGACAAGCAGCTTGATAAACGCCGTATTACGGTGCGCTAGACAAACTGACGATAATCAACAATCAATGTCGCTTAAAAAACAATCGCCACCTAAAGATTTAATAGCGTGAAACTATAATACACTGCCTAATCAAGCTGTCACATTAATTTTTTTAATGATGATCATAGCCTTAAACCTTTGGCTTCTATTTCTGCGCTTAGGGGCCAATATTTCTAGCTTTGAGGCCAAAAATTTAACCCTTCTCGAGCTTTGCTTTAATGGGACCAAATGTACGGCGATGTATTGGGCACACACCAAGGGACTCAACCGCCGCCATATGAACCTTGGTTGGATAACCTTTATGCCCAGCAAAACCATAGCCTGGGTATTGGGCATCAAAAGCCACCATTTCACGGTCTCGAGTAACTTTCGCCAAGATAGAAGCCGCCCCGATACAAGCCACACGACCATCACCTTTCACAACGGCTTCGGCTTGATAAGTCCACTTTGGGATTTTATTTCCGTCAACCAAAACATGCTCAGGCTGAATTTCCAAGCCTTCTACTGCGCGCTTCATTGCCAACAAACTCGCTTGGAGGATGTTTATATCATCGATTTCTTCGACGTTAGCACGAGCAATACTCCAACTCAGCGCTTTTTCTTTTATTTCTATGTATAAAGCTTCACGCTTCTTTTCGGTCAGCTTCTTCGAGTCATCAAGGCCTGCAATAGGGTTGTTTGGATCTAAAATTACGGCAGCTGTAACGACGTCTCCAGCCAGAGGCCCCCTGCCTACCTCATCCACACCCGCAACCAAAACGCCCGTGTAACTCGATATAAATGGCCCTAAATCAGGCATAACAATGTCTCTTAGTTTAAATGGTAGTGCTGTAAATAATATGGCCAAGCCTACAACCGGGGCTGTTGAGCCTTAAGGCTCGCTATAAACCGACTGTGTCGACAATGGCCTGGGTGGCCACCTCTCCAGCATTTTGTTTGAGTTGGGCATGAATACCTAAAAACTTACTTCTCAACTGCTGGACTTTATCAGGCTGATCAATATACAACTGCAACTCAGCAGCCAAGCGCTCTGCTGTCGCCTCTTCTTGTAAAACCTCGGGCACCAAGGCCTCGTCCGCCAACAAATTAGGCAGGGAAATAAACGGAGTTTTAATGAGTTTTCGGGTCAGCCACGCACTAAAAGCATCTTTTTTATAGGCAACAACCATGGGCTTTTTTAACAACAAGGCCTCTAGTGTTGTTGTACCCGAAGCCATCAACACCATATCGGCGGCGGTCATAACTTGCTTAGAGTTGCCGAGAGTGAAATCAATAATTAATTCTTTTAATGAGGGGTCTTGTGAACATTCCTGCTGATAGATTTCGGCAATTTGCTGTTGTCTCGATTCATTCACCGCAGGAATAACGAACCGCACATTTTGCTCTTGAGCCTTAGCAAACAACTTCGCAGCGTGTAAAAACACTGGAGTGAGGTACTTAACCTCTCCCGAGCGACTGCCCGGTAAAAGAGCAATCAATAACTCACCGGGCACACTGCCAAGCTCCTTGCGACTTTCATCTGCCAATTCATCTAATTCATCTAAGCCAAGAGCAAAACTATCCGCTAAAGGATGCCCAACAAAAGCAACGGGGATATCATGTTCTACGTAAATTTTTTGTTCAAAAGGTAATACCGTAAGCATAAGGTCAATGGACTTTGCTATGCCGTGAATTCGACCTTGCCGCCACGCCCAAACTGACGGACTCACATAATGAACCGTAGGGATACCAGCCTCTTTTAACGTACGCTCAATAGGTAGATTAAAATCTGGGGAGTCGATACCAATAAAGACATCGGGAGGAGTACTTAAAAAATGCTGCCGCAGATATTTCCTGATTCGCAATAATTCTGGCAGTCGCTTAAGCGGATCAATAAAGCCCATAACGGCCAAACGGTCTTGTGGAAAATAAGATTTAAAGCCCAAGGCCAACATACGAGGCCCGCCAATTCCAGAAAACGTGGCTTTGGGAAAGCGACGTTGTAACGCGACCATTAAATCTGCCCCGAGAATATCGCCCGAGGTTTCACCAACAACAATGCCTATATGCATAAGAACTTAACAGCTAAGAGGATCAACGAATAATGCCGCGAGTGGATTTTTCCAATGACTCAATCATTGGAAGAATTTTATCGCTGCTATGGGATAGTATTTCTAATTCTTTTAATGCCTCATCGGCGGTTAGCCCACGGCGATAAACCAATTTAAAAGCCTTGTTAACCAAGGTGACTTCTTCTTTAGTAAATCCTCGGCGTCGTAAACCTTCAGCATTAATGCTTCGCGCGCTTGCAGGAGCACCTGTCACCATGACGTAAGCCGGTACATCTTTGCCTATCGCAGAGCCCATACCGGTGAAACTATGGGCACCTATACGGCAGAACTGATGCACCAATGTATAGCCACCCAGAATTGCCCAGTCGTCAATATGGACATGTCCCGCTAAGGCTGAGTTATTGATTAATATGCAGTTATTACCAATAACACTGTCATGGCCGATATGAGCGTAGGCCATAATTAAATTGTCATGGCCGATCAGTGTCTCCCCGCGATCCTGCACTGTTCCGCGGTGGATAGTTACACCTTCACGAATAACATTGTTATCGCCAATCGTCAGTGTCGTAGGCTCGCCCTGATACTTTAAGTCTGGAGTATCTTCGCCAATGCTGGAAAATTGAAAAATCCTATTGTTGGCGCCGATGGTTGTTGGCCCCTTAACGATGACGTGAGAC
>Ga0105357_10002390_pt1 | contig 10099 bp, 8 predicted proteins | sample GOMGulsemesocosm_4_FD_83660 | JGI IMG/M metagenome (GOLD analysis project Ga0105357, IMG submission 83660) | Methane-oxidizing microbial communities from mesocosms in the Gulf of Mexico - GOM15B Gulf of Mexico | ecosystem: Environmental > Aquatic > Marine > Cold seeps | place: USA: Gulf of...
GATGCTTTCCTGTAAAGCGAACGGCAAAGCTCTGTAGTAAGCTAAGTGATAGTAGTAGGGCTGTAGCCTTGATGAGTTCAATTATCATAAATGTAAATGTGAGCTAGCTCTTATAAGGCAGCTTTCTTTGATTGTAAAAAACTTGTAGTTGATTCACTTCCCTATCCTTGATGATTCAATAGTTAATGTGTATCGCAGCATTTTAGGTGTTTCGTACGATAAGTCAAATGTCCTCTAGAATTAACCGTTACCGTTTGATAAAAGATTTGTGTTACTAAACCTATACATTGAGTAGCTCTAACATGGATGGATTTTATCCTTTCATAGCTAAAACACTAGGTTAGTAAACTGGTTGATTAGCTCGGCTTTGTGCTCAAGTAGCGTTCTGAGGTTGACTACCACTGACAACAATGAGCTTAAACCTGTCTGTCAGATTGAGTAAAAACCTGAGGTTTACCATCGTTACATCTCGCTTGAGAAAAGACAAATAGCTAGTAACGAAAACACCAAGCTTTATGTTAATTGTCTTCGAAACTAGTAAGCCGTCACTTAACTGGCTTTCGACACTCGCAACTTCATTTATTTTTCTTGTTTAGAAATGATATCCCAGGCCGCTTGAATATCTTGCGTTTTCTCTTTTGCCGCTTCCATCATCGCTGGTGGTAAACCTTTGGCGATTAATTTATCAGGATGATGCTGCGACATTAGTTTTCGATAGGCTTTCTTGATATCGCGCGAGGGCATGTCTTTACTAACACCTAAAATTTTATAGGCGTTATCAAGTTGTCCTGCTCTTGTTGGTGCATTACCATCATTAAATTGTTGATATCCTTTCCCCGATTGTTGATGAAAGGCTTCACTAGCCATAATCATTTCTAGTAGGTTATCTAATTGACGAACAGAGTAACCTAAAAATTTAGCAATCGTATGTAATACTTCACGCTCTTTCTTGTCCAAGTCGCCATCACTAAAAGCGACTTGAATTTGAATTTCTAAGAACATTAGCAATAAGTCATGACGATTACCGCAAATTCGCTTAAATTTAACCAAACGCTCTTTTAAGGGAAACCCGTCTGATTTGCCTTCGCGAAAAGCATCTTGAGCTTGATCTCGCAATTCATTAGATAGCCCAAGTTTATCCATGTAAGCACTAGCGAAAGCAATTTCATGATTTGTCACCTGCCCTTTAGCTTTAGCTACATGCCCCATTATCGAGAAGGTTGCGTAAAAAAAAGCGGCTTGACGAGCAACATCATCAGATTTCCCCCCCGTCATACCATCAAAATCAAAGCCCCTACCTCGGTCAAACATATGACCAAGCCAAGCACCTAATAAAGCGCCAAATAAACTTTTACTTATCATAAAACCAAATAAAAACCCTAAAACTTTCCCCCAAATACGCATGTTTATTTTTTACCTTATTTTTATTTGCTATTTATGACGTATAAACCCAAGCCACTTCAAGAAGCGAGTTTAAAAGACCTATAAGCTTCGTTGTTGATTTCAACAATAGAATAACTATTCCTTTCAATCATTGCCTTGCCTATAAGCCTTTAAATTCTCACACAATCCTGCATCTTGAAGTGGTTTGGGTGTAGCTACCACATTATATTTGCTATATCATATACGCTTCAACACCTATATTTAAGATAACCTTTAAAAATAAATGCTTTTTTTCCGACAACTTTTTTCCTATAGTGCTCTATTAACGATGGTAATATCTTTACCTACGTTTGCGGTTACCACTGATCAAAAAAGTACACAACCACCACTTCAGTGTTCTATCCCAATCGCTGTACCTTTAGTATCTAAGGTGGTAAAAATAACAGATAATAATATTCGTATTACGTCAAAGTACTCCAGTATAGAAAAAGATCAAGTTGCCAACTTTAGCGGTGATGTTACGCTTATCGATAAAAACCAAACCATAATAGCTGATCAACTAACATTTGATCGATTACTGATGGAGTTTAATGCTCAAGGAAATATACATTATCAAAATCAAAGCATCGATATTCTCGCTGATAAGTTAAGTGCCAATAAAAATGACAAGTCCAGTGTTATGCTTAATACCTCGTATCAATTGTATGGCAACCCAGGTCATGGTAATGCCAGTGAATTACAAGTCAATTCAAAAGAGGGTTTGACTTTATTAGATTCAACCTATACGACCTGTATAGGAGAAAAACCTGACTGGCAAATAAAAGCATCCGAAATTAACATATCAGCCGATGGTAGTGTAGGCCAAGCTTACCATGCCCGACTTCGACTTTTCGATATACCTATTTTATATCTACCTTATTTTACATTCCCAGTTTCAAAACAACGTAAAAGTGGTTTTTTATATCCTAAAATTGGCAGCTCCAGTAATTCAGGAATAGAATTTGAAACACCTTATTATTGGAATATCGCCCCTGATATGGACGCGACTATAACACCCCGCTATATGTCTAAACGCGGCACGCAATTAAAAACTGAATTTCGTTATTTAACTAATTTGCAATCAGGTAACATTAATATAGAGTATTTAAATAAAGATAAGGCAATAACATCAAACGATGACGCCCGTTATCTTGCAAGGTTGCAACACATAGGTACTTTTTCGGATGATTTTCGTATATATCTTGATTATACCACCATTAGTGATGACAACTATTTAGTCGATATTGGCTCAAAAGAATACAGCTCAAACGATGCTTATTTGTACCAAATAGGAGAGCTTTCTTATTTTGGCGAGAATTGGCAAACCACAATGAAAATACAAGATTTTGAAGTGCTTGGTAATCATCAACCGAGTTATAAAACCTTGCCTCACATTGATGTTTTAGTCCAACAACCATTCACACTTTTTTCAGAACAAACAGTGCAAGGACAATTTGAACTCTATTCTGAATTAACGAGCTTTAAACCAGAGACCAATCAACAAGTCAGCGCTAATCGCTATCATGTAGAAGCGGGTTTAAGTTTTCCAATATCGACCCCAGCATGGTTTTTAAATTCTGAGTTTAAGTTAATGCATACCTATTACCAACAAAACAACATTCAAGAGGGAAGTGAATTAACAAAAAACATTAACCGTACACTACCTAAAGTAAGGTTTCATGGTGGGTTCAATTTAGAAAGAAAATTTTCCTTATTTGATAATAATTACACCCAAACCATAGAACCACAGATACAATACTTGTATATTCCCGAAGAAGATCAAACCGCCATAGGTCTCTACGATACAACTAAATTGCAAGATGATTATAATGGTTTATTTAGAGACCAAAGTTATAGTGGTTTAGATAGAATTGCAGGTGCCAATCAATATACTTGGGGAATAACAAGCCGAGTACTTGATCAATCAAACCTAGAAATATTTCGGTTAAGTGTTGGTAGAATACACTACTTATCCGACAATAATACTTTTGATGAACTAATTGATAATACTAGTACCAACATCGATTCAAGTAATGCTCTACCAACTAGTCAACAATCTTCTTTAGCCGCAAATTTATTTTATCGATTAAATCACAAATGGCAAATTAGTAGTGATATTCAATACAACACGATGGAAAGCTTCACCAACAAAAGCCAAGTGTTACTAAACTACCAAATTGATAAATATAATTCAGTTCAATTGAACCATAGGTACACTCGTAATGTCTCAGGTAGTAGCCTAGAGCAAGCGTCAGTATTAGCCAACTTTGCTATCAGTAAAGATTGGGCTTTTGTAGGACGGCTTACCGAAGATTTAAAACAAAGTCGTAGTTTAGAAACTTATGCCGGCTTACAATATGAAAGTTGTTGCTGGGCTTTACGTATTGCGTATCATAGATATATAAACTCAAACCTAAGCGATGATGGTTTAGATAATGAAAACCGCGATGATTTTAATAGTGGCTTTATGCTACAGTTTATCATCAAAGGGCTAAATGGCAAACAAGGTGCCATTGGCACACAGGAAATGTTTGATTCAAGTATTTTTGGCTATAAACGCCCTTACTACTTACAAAACTAGTGACTTTGCAACCTAATCACTACTAGAGTCAGGCAGTTAAAAACAACAACTCACCATAACCAAGATATTGAATTTATGAATAATTTAGTTAAGATATTATTTATCACCTGTACACTTTATGCAGGGTTAAATACGCAAGTTCAAGCAAAAGAAGAAATATTAGACAAAGTTGCCGCTATTGTTAACGCTGGCGTGGTACTTGAGTCAGAAGTGCAAGACTTACTGAAAAACATAAAAAAACAGGCAAAAAGAAACAAGCAAGCCCTACCTTCTGACAGCGCATTACGCACGCAAGTCATGGAAAAACTAATCAATGATAGTTTAATGGTACAAATTGGTGAACGTATGGGCGTACAAGTTAGTGATGTTCAATTAGATCAAACTATTGCCAATATGGCCAAAGAAAATAAATTAACCTTACCTCAGTTTCGCCAATCCATCGTCAGTGATGGTGAAGATTATGAGAAATATCGTGAAAGTGTTCGTACAGAATTAATTTCAGGTGAAGTACGCCGTAATAGCGTTAGACGCCGTATTTATATTTCACCACAAGAAGTGTCTAACTTATTAGACTTAATGAAAGAGCAAACCAACAATGATGTAGAGTATCACCTTGGTCATATTTTAATTGAGTTTCCTTCAGATGCGACACAAGCTGATTTGCTCGCAAGTAAAGAGCGAGCAGATAAAGTTATTGAACTACTTAAAAGTGGCTCAGATTTTACTAAAATAGCGATTGCCACATCGGGCGGTATAAACGCCTTAGAAGGGGGTGATTTAGGTTGGAAAAACATCAACGAGATGCCAACACTTTTTTCAGAACTAATTGCAGGGAAAAATAAAGACACAGTAGTAGGCCCTATTCGAACAGGTTTAGGTTTTAGTATTGTAAAAGTACTCGATATCCGTGGTCGTCAAGTAATAGAGGTAGAAGAAGTAAAAGCTAGCCACATATTAATAAAGTCCTCTATAATTTTAAGTGAAGCCAAAGCAGAAGCAAAATTACAAGATATGCTTGATAAAATCATTACTGGTGATGCAACGTTTGCCGACTTAGCCAAAGAGTTCTCTGAAGGACCAACCTCTGTCCGTGGTGGCGATTTAGGTTGGGCTGATCCCAAAAATTATGATCCAGCATTTAAAGAGGCATTAGCCACCATGAAAGTTGGCGAATACCACAAACCATTTCGTTCATCTTTTGGTTGGCATATTATTCAGTTAAATAACCGTCGTATGGTTGATGCTACAACACAAATGAATAAAAATCGCGTTTATCAAATTCTACATAATCGTAAATTTGGCGTTGAAAGCGCTAATTGGATAAAAGAAATTCGCGACGAAGCTTATATCGAAATTTTTGAACAGGATAAATAGAATGACTACCCGTATAGCCATTACTCCCGGTGAACCAGCCGGCATAGGACCAGATTTAGTAGTTGCTATCGCGCAGCAAGATTGGCCAGTACAACTTGTTGTCGTTGGATCAAAAGAGCTTATAAAACAGCGTGCTGAGCAACTAAACTTACCTTTAGTATTAATTGATTACGATGCAAGCCTTGACGCTATTCCTCAAGTCGCGGGTACCTTAACCATTTTAGATATACCACTTGCTCAACCATGCATCTCAGGCACTCTTGATGTAAATAATGGTGCTTACGTTGTAGAAACCCTAAAAATAGCTAGTGATAAAAACATGTCTGGGGAATTCGAGGCCATAGTAACAGGCCCAGTGCATAAAGGTTTAATCAATAAATCGGGTGTTGCTTTTAGCGGCCACACAGAGTATTTTGCTGTTCAAGCTAATTGCTCTGATGTAGTAATGATGTTAGCAACCAAAGGTTTGCGTGTCGCATTAGTTACTACTCACATACCACTTGCCTATGTAGCAAAAGCCATTACTTTTGATAGGTTACAAAAAGTAACTCGTATACTACATAGAGACTTACAAAGTAAATTCGGGATAAAAAACCCAAAAATATATGCTTGTGGCATTAATCCACATGCTGGTGAAGATGGTCATTTAGGTCGAGAAGAAATAGACGTAATGGAACCAGCATTTGCTGAACTAAGAGCAGAAGGCATTAATGTTATCGGTCCATTACCTGCTGACACCATATTCCAAGAAAAATACTTAGAAGATGCTGATGCAATTTTAACTATGTACCATGATCAAGGTTTACCTGTATTAAAATATAAAGGCTTTGGCTCATCAGTTAATATCACTTTAGGTTTGCCTTTTATTCGTACCTCAGTTGACCATGGCACTGCATTAGAACTTGCCGGTTCTGGTAAAGCAGACTCTGGCAGCATGATTGAAGCCATAAGTAGTGCAATTAACTTAGTGAAGAGTAGTGTGTAAATGCTACGCAACTCAACACTTTATTGCCCGTAACCTACTTTTGAGTAGTGTAAAAAGAATAAAAGAGATAATCTATGAACAGTAAAAATCATTTAGGTCACCAAGCGAAAAAACGTTTTGGCCAAAACTTTCTTCATGATGAAGCTGTCATCAGCGATATTATTGACGCTATTAATCCTGAACCGGGAGAAAATTTAGTCGAAATAGGACCTGGTCTTGGTGCATTAACTGAGCCTGTGATTGAACGTGCAGAAAAATTATCAGTAATTGAACTTGATAGGGACTTAGCTAAAAGGTTACGTCACCACCCATTTTTAGCACCCCACTTAACAATTTATGAAACGGATGCCTTAAACTTTGATTTTGCCCAACTGGCAACAGATGAAAAACCTTTACGCATTTTTGGCAACCTGCCTTATAACATTTCCACACCCTTAATTTTTCATCTACTCACGTTTAAAGATAAAGTTCAAGACATGCACTTTATGCTACAAAAAGAAGTAGTTCAGCGTATGGCGGCAGAACCACACTGTAAAGCCTATGGTCGATTATCAATTATGACCCAATACCAGTGCCAAGTAATTCCAGTAATGGAAATAGGCCCAGAGGCATTTAAACCCGCACCTAAAGTTGATTCGGCTATTGTGAGATTAGTGCCACACAGGGACATTAAAAACCCAGTAAAAGACATTAACGCCCTGAATACTGTTTGTTTGGCCGCGTTTAATCAACGTAGAAAAACAATCCGCAATAGCTTTAAAAATCTTATTAGCGTAGCACAATTAGAAAGCCTTAATATTGATGCTAATTTACGGCCAGAAAATTTATCCCTTGATGATTACATCACACTCGCTAATTTTATTGTTGATAACCCACCAGAGCCAAGTAACACAAGCAACAAAAAGCTTTCTCGACGTGCAATAAAAAGAGCTGAAGAGCAGAGTAGTAAAGGAGCAGATGAGCAAAATTAATGGCTAAAAAATTAGAGAGCACATGCTTGTCTAGCCTTGTTACTTCAAGGTGCTAGTTTGCATATTGAGGTAACATGAGTATATATTTAGTGGGTGATATCCAAGGTTGTTATAGTGAACTAACCGCTTTATTAAAACAGGTTTCTTTCAATAGCAAAATTGATCAACTCTATGTAGCAGGTGATCTTGTTGCTAGAGGACCCGATTCTTTAGCAACACTACGCTTTATAAAATCACTTAATAAATCGGCAAAGGTAGTACTTGGTAATCATGATCTACATTTACTTGCTGTTCATGCTGGAATCAAAAAAGTAAAAAAACAAGACTTACTCTACGAACTACTCGATGCTAACGATATTGATGAATTAATTAATTGGTTAGCCCAACAGCCATTATTGCAAAAAATAGGCAATGACAACGCCTACATGACTCATGCTGGCATCTCCCCTCAATGGACTTTAGCGGAGGCTATTGAACAAGCAGATTTTGCTCAACGGCGACTAAGCTCTGGCGACAGAAACGCGTGGTTATCATCAATGTACGGTGAGAAACCAAATAATTGGCAGCAAGCTAAAAGTGAAATAGAAAAATTTCGCTACACTATTAACGCATTTACTCGTATGCGCTACTGCTATCTTAATAAAAACCTTGAGTTTGAAAGCAAGTTAGCTCCCGCTGACCTTCCTCAACACAATCAACAATCAAGTACCACGTTATTACCTTGGTATGAATTATCATCAACTATTAATGAAACAACCTGGGTATTTGGTCACTGGGCAGCGTTAATGGGTAAATGCTCCCATCAAAATGTTTATCCAATAGACACAGGGTGTGTTTGGGGAAATCATTTAACCCTATTACGTTGGCATGATAAAAAAATGTTCACCGAACCTTCCCATAAGCAATGAGAAAGAGGTAACGCAGAACATTAATTACTCAGACAACTCAGACGTCAACTACCTTGATTCATTCATTATTTTATATGGTTTATTTAGTATAAGAGTGACCTAGAGTTGTTTTTTTGTTTTTACATGATCAAAATCAACAACATCTATTGACAACACCTACCACAGCTTTATAATCCATATCGCTTGAAGTTAGTTTTATATTTTTGTACACCATTTCGATGTTATGTTTTGCAAGTTTACCCGTAAAAGGTTTTAGACCCGTAATAAATAACCCGTCCTGTTTTATAAGTAATAGCAACACTTTTTAGCAAACCCGCTTTTATTATTTGTTACTGACCAAGTCAGAAATAAATAATAAAGCTAATTACTCATAAATAAATAGGAAATTCATATGTCTACTACTACTGGTACAGTAAAATGGTTTAACGAAGCTAAAGGTTTCGGTTTCATCGAACAAGAAAGCGGTCCTGACGTTTTTGCTCATTTCAACGCGATTGTTGGTGACGGTTTCAAAACTTTAGCTGAAGGTCAAAAAGTTGAATTTACAGTTACTGAAGGTCAAAAAGGCCCACAAGCTGAGAACATTGTAGCTCTTTAATTTTAATAATTAAAAATACAAAAAAAGCGAGTAACCATAAGGTACTCGCTTTTTTATTATTCTAGTTATGCATATTTAATCAACATAGAATACTCTACCCTATTAATATTCCACACTAATTTGATAAGAAGAAAACTTGCGCATATTAATAACCCCTTGCTCAAAAATTAGGTATTGACCTTTTATACCTAACAAAGTGCCTGATACACTGGGTGTTTTATCAAAGTTAAACGAACTAATTTTAGTTAAATATTGGCTAACTGGGTAATTTATATCAACGATATCTTCATCTAGTAACTGCACTGCATCATCACCAAACCTAAGTGAAATATCATCTAAACGCTCCTTTATTTTAGGGATCAAAATTTTAGCTTCTGCTTTTAGATCAAGATCAACATTACTTCCTTTAAGCATTGCCCGCCAATTCGTTTTATCACTGATATATTCAGCTAAGGCAGTTTCAACTAGCCCTGATTGTAAGCGAGTGCTTACTTTGAAAATTGGTAGTGCTTGGGTAGCCCCTTGATCAATCCATCGGGTTGGTAGTTGAGTATGACGAGTTATTCCTACCTTTAACGCTGAAGTATTTGATAAATAAACATAGTGATCTACCATACAATGTTGCTCACCCCATTGTGGTTCTCGACAAGTTCCAAGGTGATGATGACAAGTTTCAGGCTTCATAATACACAGATCACACTGCGCTAATTTAATCATACAAGGATAACAAAATCCCTGGGAGTAACTTTTTTTAGTTGTTTTACCACAATGTTTACAGGCAATTTTACCATGAAAATTTAACGTGAGAGTTTTGCCTATTAGTGGGTTCAAGGCAATACTTTGCTTTTCAGTTGTATCCGAATTTATCGTTGCTAAAGGTAATTGGTATTGTACTAGGTTATTAGTATCAAGTTGCGCCGTTAATTTTTCTATAGCGCCTATCTCACTTATTGACATGTTTATTCTCTATAATTGATTTCAATATTAAAATGTACTTTTTTGGCTCTGTTGTAGTTTATTGTTGTCGCTTAGGTTAACGTTAACGCCAAGCGTTATGTAGCGTGTGATTTAAGCTATTTGAGTTAAAAAACTAAATTCTCACAGTCCCTTAAAAATAGAGTGATCACAGAACGACAACAGTGTTCTACAACAGAGCCAATAAAATAGAGATTATTAATCTCTTATGGATTTTACTCAAAATAAATTTAGTTCCTATAATCTGAATTATAGGAACTAATGCTTTGTTGAAAATACTAAAAC
>Ga0105357_10002392_pt1 | contig 10090 bp, 8 predicted proteins | sample GOMGulsemesocosm_4_FD_83660 | JGI IMG/M metagenome (GOLD analysis project Ga0105357, IMG submission 83660) | Methane-oxidizing microbial communities from mesocosms in the Gulf of Mexico - GOM15B Gulf of Mexico | ecosystem: Environmental > Aquatic > Marine > Cold seeps | place: USA: Gulf of...
GCTGTGGCCATTTCTCCTGGCGGTGACGCTGATCCTGATCCTGCTCAGCTATTTCCCACTGCTCAGCACGGCACTGATCTGAGTTTGACTGCCCGGCGACACCGCCGGGCAGCCCCCCTTTAAACCATCGCATCCTCAATTCAGCGGCTGACCCATGCGGTTGAACGTGACAGTTTCCTCTGACAGGTCGTCATAGGTAAGCTGAACCTCGATCTGGTTGATCGACCCCAATTCAAAACTGCGATACGGCAAACCGTCGCCGTCGGTAACCGCATTGGGCGCCCCCTGATCCAAATGACACTCTGGCAGCGGCCAAATTTCAGGGGCGGCCCCGTTCAGGCCAACCTTGATCTGCACCAATCCGCAACGCCATGCCCACAGATGGGTGACGTAAAGCAAATCCTGCCCGTCAAACTCACGCACCGAAATCCAGTTTCCGCGGGTCATCGCCAAAATGGGTTTCACTTCGACAGCAGTGGTGAATTGGCCGGTGGGAACCTGTGGCTCAGCTGCCAACGAGGCCTCAGGTGCTAACGGGACACTCACCGACCCTGTGGACACGCCATCACCAGTGGACTGGACCGACGCTGCCAATACAGCCAAAATCAGATCAAACATTACACAAACTCCAAAAAATCACCCTTGGGGCACAGAAAAACACACTCTGGATCAAATTGTAGACTTTTGGACCGGCAACGCCACACCTATAGTCCACAGCAACAATCAACGACAGCTTCTGGCAGAGGCGGCAAACGAGGGCAGTATGGGCAATAAATCCTTTAACATATTGATTGTAGGCCAATCCGGTCGTTTGCAATATGAGGCGCTGCTGTTTGCCGCCTCGTTGCGGCACTGCTCGCCAAATTTTGATGGCCGTCTATTTGTGGCGGTGCCGCAGCCCGGGCCAATGTGGCGTAATGATCCCAGCATTCGCAACAGCGATGTACTGGCGGCACTAGAGCAATTGGGCGCCGAAATTCTGCCGTTTGACAACACGGTCTTCGGCCAGGATTACCCCTATGGCAACAAGATCGAGGCGCTCAAGGAAATGCCCAAGGGCGAGCCCTTTGTGTTCTTTGACACCGACACATTGATCACCGGCGATCTGATGTCAGTACCTTTTGATTTCTCCCGGCCCTCAGCCTCGATGCGACGTGAAGGAACCTGGCCCAAGCCAACGCTCTATGGCCCCGGCTATACCGAGATCTGGCGGTCTCTATATACACGGTTTGGCCTCGACTTTGACAGCAGCATGGACCTGAGCCAACCGGATGAGTACTGGCGCCGATATCTCTATTTCAATGCCGGCTTTTTCTACGGCGCCTGCCCGCGCGCCTTTGGCAAACGCTTTCTGGTCTATGCCCAATCGGTCCAGAACGACCCGCCGCCTGAACTCATTGGCCAGGCAATGGACCCCTGGCTGGATCAGGTCGTCCTGCCGCTGGTCATTCATTCCTTTGGTGGCGGGCGCGAAACTTTGCCCTCTGGGTATCTGGACGGCGATGTCAGTTGTCATTACCGACTGTTGCCGATGCTCTATGCCCGCGAGAGTGATCATGTGGTCGAGGTGCTGCATCAGATCACCGCGCCCAACAAGATCAAGAAGGTCTTAAAGGGGTCGGATCCGATCAAGCGCATGGTCTATCAGGGGCGCGGTGAAAAGGTGCGGGCGATGTTCGACCGCGAGCACCTGCCTCGGCGCGAGCAAGCGATCCGCAATCAGATCAAGAAGGCTGGCTTCTGGATGCGCTGATCGCGTCGATTGGGGCTCTGTCCCATGCCCGTGGAAATTTAGAGCCAGTTTAGGACAGGGATCCGTGTGGCCATAGGTCATTTGTCCGGATTTATCACGCTTGCGTTGTGCGGGGTAATCGGGTGTTTTAGTCCCAAACAAAAATTTGATTTCTCAGGGAGACAGCACATGACCGAAGCACCCACCTATGGATTTGACACATTACAGATTCACGCTGGGGCCAAACCAGACCCGGCCACTGGCGCGCGGCAAACGCCGATTTACCAGACCACGGCTTATGTGTTTCGCGATGCTGACCACGCGGCGGCACTGTTCAACCTGCAAGAGGTGGGTTTCATCTACTCGCGCCTGACCAACCCCACGGTAGCAGTGTTGCAAGAGCGGATCGCCACACTGGAAGGCGGCGTAGGCGCAGTTTGCTGCTCATCCGGGCACGCTGCTCAGATCATGGCGCTGTTCCCGCTGATGCAGCCCGGCTGCAATGTCGTGGCATCTACCCGCTTGTACGGCGGCACCGTCACCCAATTGAGCAATACCATCAAACGCTTTGGCTGGTCGGCCACGTTTGTCGATACCGATGATCTGGATGCAGTGGCCGCAGCGATCGACGAAAACACCCGCGCCATTTTCTGCGAATCCATCGCCAACCCCGGAGGCTATGTCACAGACATTCGCGCCTTGGCTGATGTAGCAGACGCCGCAGGTATTCCGCTGATCGTCGACAACACCTCGGCCACGCCTTATCTGTGTCGCCCAATCGAGCAAGGCGCGACATTGGTAGTGCATTCAACCACCAAATACCTGACAGGCAATGGCACTGTAACCGGTGGCTGCGTCGTGGACTCAGGTAACTTCGACTGGTCCGCCAGCGATAAATTCCCGTCGCTCAGCGAGCCGGAATCAGCCTATCACGGGCTAAAATTCCACGAGACCTTTGGCGGCTTGGCCTTCACTTTTCACGGCATTGCCATTGGGTTGCGCGATCTGGGCATGACCATGAACCCTCAAGGCGCGCATTATACCTTGATGGGCATCGAGACCCTGAGCCTGCGTATGCAGCGCCATGTGGAAAACGCCGAGACCGTGGCGGCCTGGCTGGAGAATGACCCAAGGGTCGACTATGTGACCTATGCCGGCCTGCCCTCGTCGCCATACTACAATCGCGCCAAAAGCTGTTATCCCAAAGGCGCTGGAGGCTTATTCACCTTTGCCGTCAAAGGTGGCTATGACGCCTGTGTTAAACTGGTGAACTCGCTGGAGGTTTTCAGCCATGTTGCCAACCTCGGCGATACACGGTCGCTGATCATCCACTCGGCCTCGACCACGCACCGGCAATTGTCGCCCGAGCAGCAAGAAGCCGCAGGGGCCGGCGCCAATGTCGTGCGCCTGTCCATCGGCATCGAAGACCCCAAAGATCTGATCGCAGATCTGGACCAGGCTCTGACCAAGGCCAGCAGCTAAAGCCACCACACATTCGTTTTCTAAGGCCGGGTTCAGAGCCCGGCCTTTTCTTAGTCCGCATCCGCAGAAGCAATGCCAAAAACAACCGAGACATTGTGAGAGAAGCTCAATTCGCCAGCTTGGACAGGAACCGCTGAACTGCGCGCCATTTCCATCGCCATCGGTCGACCACTACCGCCACCCTGATCTGTGATAGACATCACCGGGCCCAGTGTCAGCCCAGCCGCCTCAGCCAATTGTTCAGCTTTGCGAACGGCATCTTTGACAGCTAAGCCTCGGATTTGATCTTGAACCTCGCTCGGCTCATCGACGCCAAATTGCAGCCCTCGGAACTCATTTGCGCCAGCCATTAGCACCTGATCCAAAACCTCACCCAATTCATCCAAATCGCGCACCCGGACTTGCAAGGTATTGCTCGCGACGAAACTGATGATTTTGCGTTCATTTCCAGACGAAAGAGATCCAGCTTTTGACCAATTCGGATTGACCGATATCTGCTGGGTTTGCATGTCTTCGGGGGCAATCCCGGCACTATGTAGCTGGTCAATCACTGCCACCATAGATTTTGACACAGTTCTCATCGCAACGACAGCTTCGTCAGCTTGGTCGGTCACACCCAGCGTGATCACGGCCAGCGATGGTGGCACCTGTATACGCGCCTTGCCAGTGACAGAAATTTGCCGCTGCGGTGTCGCCTCAGTAGCAGCAGCTATCCCGGCAGAAAGCGCCATGACCAATGCTGAAATCACAAAACTATTACTTTTCATACTGTAACTCCCTTTCAATCTTCTAAGATGAGGTCACCAATCTCTTCTCACAAGGCCAATAATGTGTGTTTTCCTTTTCCTCGGCGCTAAGCTGCATTACAGTTGGAAGGCAAGCCGACATGGTTGCAACACTGTCGTGGGCACTAACGATTTGGATGGTCTGACCACATCATGAAACCAGGCTTTGCGTTATCGCTGTCTCCGGATGGCATCTCTCTTTTGCACCGGGCCGCCGGAGGATGGCGGCTGGTCGGTGAAGTGGCACTGGATTCTTCCGATCTGGGCGCCGCGCTGGCTAACCTGCGCGCGCAGGCCGAACGGCTGGAACCCGGGCCGATATCGTGCAAGCTGATCGTTCCCAATAGCCAAGTTCGCTATTTGACTCTGGAAACTGGGTTGGTCGATGACGGCATCCGGGTGGACATGGCCCGCGCGGCACTGGATGGCTCCACCCCATATGCCGTGGATGAGCTGGCCTTTGATCTGTCGCAAGACGGGCCGCTGACCCATGTTGCGGCTGTCGCCATTGAAACCCTGGAAGAGGCAGAAACTTTTGCCAGCAACCATGGCTTTGGACCCACCAGTTTTGTGGCCGCGCCAGGGGAGATGCCCTTCCTGGGCGAGCCTTTCTTTGGCACTGCCCGTGCTGTTCGAGGAACCGATGTAGAGCCGGATGGCATCGCCGTTGTGAACATCGGCCCCGCAAGAATTCCCGAACCCGTAGCCAATGAGACAGTTCAACCGCAGATCGAAGCGGCTGAACCTGAGGCTCCATCGACCACAGCGCAGACCAGCCCCAATTCACCAGCTGCGACTAAAAACTCAGAGAAACAAGTCAGCATATCTTCCGAAGAGATCGAAACTGCCCCCATTATCGGGTTCAGCAGCCGCCGTCACAAACCCGAATCGACAGCACCACCTTTGCAGGGTGCAAGCCGCACGTCCGTTCCATCTGACGTGCCCACCCTCGCGCCGGGAATGTCGCCTGCCCCATTTGATAACCCCGAGCTGCCTTTTGTTGGGGATGCATCCAAACCTGTGTCGGCGGCAAAAACGGATACTCCAGCTGTAAAAGAGCTGTCCACCTTACATGCCGCGTCGCATCCGGCCCAGGTTTCAGCTCCTGTAGTAACAGGCCCAGACGCGGAACCAGCCACAACTACGCCTGTTATCCCTCCTAGCAGCGCCGATTTTTCGAGCCGCCGACAAAGCCCCCCCCCTGCAGACAAAGCAGCGCAAGCTAGGTCAGTGGCTGGCCATCCATCGCCGAAATCGCCCAAAACATCAGCGCAGGCCAGCCTGCAAAACGATCCTTTTGCCATGCGCGAGGCATTGGACGTCGGTGGTAAGCCGCGGTTCTTGGGACCAGTATTAATCGCTGCACTGTTACTCTTCATGGCCGCAATCGCCGCCTGGGCAGCTTATACAAAAACCTCCCTGTTCTCCTTTGACTCTGAGAACTCAGTTCCCGACTCCTCCTCTGTTGCCCCACAGACCCTTCTGACTGATCCGGCTGAACGTCCCGAACTGGCCCCCACACCGCCAGTTCCCGCTATAGTAACAACACCTGATCAACTGCCAGACGTCCTGCATCCCCAGGTCAGCGCCCTGCCGGAAAACCTGACAGCCCGCGCCACGTCCCCTGCTGCCGAAGGCCCGGAAACTCCTGCACTAACCAGCTCTGATTTGGCTGTGTTGGACGCCTTGCAGGAACCTTCGCATACCGATCTGGACCCCGAAGCAATTGCCGATGGCATTTCACAACCACCAGGCGTCGAGCAGACCGAGCTGTCCCAAGCTGCACAGTATGCCGCTGTCGGCATCTGGCAAAACGTCCCCCAAGTGCCCGAACTGCCGGCAGTCATAAACTTGGACAACCTCTATGTTGCCTCAATCGACAACACCAACCTGTCACAAGATGCAGTAGCCCTACCGCCGACCACCAGCTTCGCTACCGACGCAGAACTGGACTCTATCACCTCGCCCACAGCAGCCGGCAATGCCTTTGATCTGGATGAGCGAGGCTTGGTGCGCGCAACCCCAGAGGGGAGTTTGAACCCTGATGGTGTCGTTGTCTATCTGGGCCGCCCCAGCCGGGTGCCGCCGCCAACACCCAATCGGCCCGACCCTGAGGCCGAGGCTCAGATCAGTGAACAACAAGCGGTTCTGGCGCGACTGCGTCCCCGGTCCCGACCAGATGATCTGGTCGAACAGACCGAGCGTGCGCAACTTGGCGGCCTCAGCCTGGCCGAGTTGGGGCAAAAGCGCCCGCGCGCCCGTCCGGCCAGCTCCAGACCTGCCGACGAGGACAGCCTGCCAGTTTCAGAACTGGCGATTGCTAGCTCAACGACGCCGAGAGCCCGGCCGGCAAACTTTGCCAATCTGGTGGACCGAGCACAACGCAACACCAACAATAACCTCCCAGCATCTGCTGCGGCTTCAACTGCTGCTGTCCTGACCCAGCCAAGCAATGTCTCTCCGACGACAGTTGAACCTGCCACGGTCACCCCGTCGATCCCGACCTCGGCATCCGTCGCGCGCCAAGCGACGATGGAAAACTCGATCAATCTTCGCAAAGTCAACTTGATCGGTGTCTATGGCACCCCTTCAAATCGCCGCGCATTGGTCCGACTGTCCTCGGGGCGTTATAAAAAGGTCAAGGTCGGCGATCGGATCGACGGCGGTCAGGTCGTCGCAATCGGTGACGCTGAACTGCGCTACCAAAAGGGCGGTCGCAATGTGACCCTGAAGATCCCCAACGGGTAAAATTCAAACATTACAACGACAAAACCAAGGGCACTGATACCCTTGGCTTCATTGCTCAATGTACTCTGTTACTTTGCGAGTTACGCAGCTTCGATCTCACCATTAGCGACCTGCTCCCGCTCGATGCTTTCGAACAGTGCCTTAAAGTTCCCCTCACCAAAGCCATCATCGCCCTTGCGCTGGATGAACTCGAAAAAGATCGGCCCGATCACGGTTTTTGAGAAGATCTGCAAGAGGATCTTAGTCTCGCCACCCTCATCAACACCTTCGCCGTCAATTAAAATGCCGTTCTTCTTCATCAGCTCTTTTGGCTCGTCATGCCCAACCACGCGATCGTAAGACAGGTCATAATATGTGTCATTTGGACCGGGCATGAATTTCAGCCCCTTGGCGGCAATCGCATCGGTGCTGGCATAAATGTCGTCACTGCCCACTGCGATATGCTGAATGCCCTCGCCTTTGTACTTCTTCAGATAGGCAACAATCTGGCCAGTTTCGCCGCTGTCCTCGTTGATCGGAATGCGGATCCGACCACAAGGCGACGTTAGAGCCCGACTGCGCAGCCCAGTGTATTTACCCTGAATATCAAAGAACCGTATCTCCTTGAAGTTGAACAAGTTTTTGTAAAAATGGAACCATTTATCCATGTTTCCCCGGAACACATTGTGGGTCAGATGATCGAGATAATAGAACCCGTCTCCACTTGGTTTCGACTGGCATAGCCACTCAAATTCATCATTGTACGGCGACGTATCCGCATATTGGTCGATGAAATAGATCAGTGACCCGCCGATGCCTTTGATGGCCGGCACATTCAGTGTCTTGTCAGCCACGTCATAGGGTTCAGCCCCCATCGCCACTGCATGGTCATAGGCCTGCTGTGCATCCACCACGCGCCAGCCCATTGCCGGAGCGCAGGGGCCATGCTCGTCAACAAACCGGGAGGCAAAGCTGTCAGGCTCATTGTTCAAGATATAGGTAACATCCCCTTGCTGCCACAGCTCAACGTCTTTGCTTTTGTGGCGGCCCGTCAGCGCATAGCCCATTCGGGCAAACAAATCCCGCAGCTGCTGCGGGTCCGGGCCGGAAAATTCAACAAATTCAAATCCATCTGTCCCAGCTGGGTTGTCTGTCGAAATGCTGGATTTGGGGGCGGTGTGAGGGAACGGACCCATGATGTGGTCTCCTGATTGCGCGTTGTCGTAATTGCCCTGATTGTACTGCAAAGCGGATGCTTGTTTTGCGCATAGTTGATCGCGTATAACTGATTACATACGCAATATTTACAGAATGCCCCAAATTAGTGACGAAAGTACGCAGATGCTGGATGCCACAGACACCAAACTTCTCGCCGCCTTGCAGAAAGATGCGCACTTAACTGCGCAACAGTTGGGTGAGTTGCTAAACCTTTCCCCCAGCCAAGCCGGCCGCCGTCGCCTGCGGCTAGAAAACGAAGGCTATATTCAAGGCTACTCTGCTCGCCTTGATGCCAACAAACTGGGGCTCCATGTTCAGGGGTTTGTGCAGGTGCATCTTGGCAGTCATGGTCCGGAACAATCCTCCAGTTTCGCCAGCTTGGTCAGCACCCGCCCCGAGATCACCTCGGCGTGGACGATGACCGGCGAGGCCGATTACCTGCTGCGAGTCTATTGCGCTGACCTGCCTGGACTGAACACTCTGCTACACGACGTGCTGCTGCCGCATCCGGCGGTGGCCCGGGTGCAAAGTCAAATTGTTATGGATCAATTGAAACGCGACGCCCCTCTCCCGACTTGAGCGCTGATTAACAGTTTGGGAAGACCCATCCTTTAGGGAGGATAAAAACCAACAAATACATATTGGAACAAGACATTGACCTTTCATGATCGTCGCCAAGAATCTCGCCCTGCAACCGGCGACGCACCATTTGGGTTAAGGGAAGTTTTCTACACGCGGACCGACAGCCGTGGAATCATTCAAGCCTATAACTATGTGTTTCAACGGGTCTCCAACTTCGAGTCAGAAGAACTGCTGGGCAAGCCGCATAAAATCGTTCGCCATGCAGACATGCCACGCGGTGTTTTCCACCTGTTTTGGGACACGATCAAGACTGGTCGTCTCATGGGGGCATACGTTAAAAATAAGGCCAAAGACGGGTTGTCTTACTGGGTCTACGCAGTGGTTGTCCCCTGCAAGGATGGGTATCTTTCGGCCCGGATCAAACCGAGCAGCCCGTTATTCATAACAGTCATAGGCGAATATGAAACACTTCTTAAGGCAGAGCAACAGGATGGAATAAGCCCCGAAGTCAGCGCTGCACGATTTTTACAACGGCTGCAGGATCTCGGGTTTGCTGACTACGAGAGTTTTGCGACTCATGCGCTTGCCGAGGAATTGATCGCGCGAGACGCCGGTATGGACGTTGCTGCGGATCCCAAAATTACAGAACTTCGCAATATGCTCGAATGCGCCGAATCCTTAGCCAAGGAAACTGAAGGATTGGTGCAGGAATTTGAGGCCATGCGTACGATTCCGCACAACTTGCGTGTAATCGCATCGCGGATTGAACCAGCTGGCGGGCCAGTGACCGTTCTTTCACAGAATTATGGCACCATGTCGCGCGATATGTCGGAATGGTTCGAGACTCATATCATGGGCGAAGAAAGCAACTTTTCTTCCATCAAAGGCGCCGTTCTCAAAGGCATGTTCATCCAATGCATGACCCGGATTCTGGTCGAATGTGATGTTCAACTACAAAAGGAGAAGCGCGCCCTTCAGGGAATTGATATGGAAAGTGAGCGCAAGACACTGGCAAAACTAGTATCAGACCAAGAAAACCTGGCGCGCAGCGGCCTCATGGACGTCAATTTCGAAGCGGAACGCATTTTGACTGCCTGCAAAGTGATGCATCGTCAATTTCTGGGGCTCAGTTCGACCCGTGTCTTGTGTAAAATCGAAAGCGCCCGTCTGCCAACCGAAGGTGAAGCACTAACTGCCATCATTGATCAGCTTGGCGTCTTCCAGAAACGAATTTCTGCGCAACTGGAACGTATCACTGTTCTCGGCACAAAAATCCAGGCGACTGATCTGTGAACAAATAATGGGTAGCTAAGGTCAACGTGTGACAAACCGTACGCTGCATTAAGCCTCCAACAAGATTCGACTGCTAAGACTGGAGGTGACCAGATTCACAATTCCGGAATAGCATCGTGTCATTTGTAGACCGCAACGTCAAAATCCGCCCCTCCAGAGGCGAGGCTCCTTTCTCACTTGAGGAAGTCTTTTTTTCTCGCACCGATGACCGTGGGGTCATTGAGGCTGGCAATGCCGTGTTCAGCCGTGTGGCGAATTACGACTGGGAAGA
>Ga0105357_10002393_pt1 | contig 10086 bp, 9 predicted proteins | sample GOMGulsemesocosm_4_FD_83660 | JGI IMG/M metagenome (GOLD analysis project Ga0105357, IMG submission 83660) | Methane-oxidizing microbial communities from mesocosms in the Gulf of Mexico - GOM15B Gulf of Mexico | ecosystem: Environmental > Aquatic > Marine > Cold seeps | place: USA: Gulf of...
TGGCGAAGTATTAGGAGGCTCATGTTATCGGGGCATAACAGATGACCCTTTGACACCTAAAGGCTGGCAGCAAATGCAAGATAAATTATCTGACGCAAGCCACTGGGATGTCATTATCAGCTCACCTTTATCTCGCTGCCATCAGTTTTCAGTCACCTTATCAACTCAATTACAACGCCCATTAATCAGTGACATTGCTTTTCAAGAAATTGATTTTGGCGATTGGGAAGGCAAAACAGCTGCACAAATTGAACCTGAGCTTTTAAGTCAGTTTTACGCTGACCCAGTTAATTTCTCACCGCCTAATGGCGAGCCCTTTAATGATTTTCAGCAGCGTATTTTAGTCGCTTGGCAGGCTTTACTAGAATCACAACAAGGCAAACGAATTCTATTAATCAGCCATGCCGGAGTGATTCGCATTATCTTGGCTCATAGTTTAGGCATAGATATTCAGCACAGTTTTAGGCTTAAAATAGGCCATGCCTGTCTATCAAGTCTGGAACATTTCCACAATCCCGAGGCAGAAAATTTTTGCCAATTAACTAAACATGGCTAATATGAGATCTTAATCACTAAAGTTTTCATTTTAAATAGCTTAAATCACTGCATAATATTTTGCTCCTGCAATGTGAGCTAGCCCCACAAGATAATAAAGACAATGACTACTTTCGATCCTATTCGACTTGGTTCTCCTGGTGAAGACATCAGTAAGAAAGACCTGCACAAAGTCATGCAGCGCTTCATTAATCTAAATCAAATGCGCTTACAGCGCATTCAAGAATTTTTACTGCCTAGACAGCGAATTTTTTTAAATTTGTTGCCTTTATTATTTCATCAAAACCATCCCTTACTGCCCGGATTTATCTCCTCAGAGACGATTGCAGGCATACCTAATTACACCCCTAGCAACAGCACCCTTTTACTCGCCAAATCATTTTCTAAAAATTTCGCTTATAAGCGTCGTGCCTTAAGAAAACATCCTATTCAAGGGGTTTATTTAATGGGTAGCGTAAGTAGTATCGCTTTTACTAAAAACAGCGACATTGATATCTGGCTATGTCATGACCATGGCCTATTAAAAGAAGAGCTTAGCGAATTACAAGCCAAAGCAACTGCGATTGAAAGGTGGGCGGAATCTTTAGGTCTTGAAGTGCATTTCTTTCTCGTCGATAGCGAAGAGTTTATTCAAGGCGTTAGTTCGCCACTCTCTTCTGAAAGTAGTGGTAAAACACAACATTATTTATTACTGGAAGAGTTTTACCGTACTGCACTATTCATAGCCGGACGCACACCTCTTTGGTGGTTAGTGCCACCACACGAGGAACAAAACTACAATCATTACGTCAAACATTTAAAAGAAAAACGCTTTATTTCTGACCATGAAGTGATTGATTTTGGCAGTTTAGAAGAAATTCCCGCTAAAGAATTTATTAGCGCAACGCTTTGGCACCTCTATAAATCAATTAACTCACCCTATAAATCGTTGTTAAAACTCTTATTGATGGAAAGCTATGCTAGCGAATATCCAAAACCTCAATGGCTATGTCTTGATGTAAAAAAAGCAGTTTATCAAGGCAATTTTAATTTAGACACCACTGACCCCTACGCTCTAATTTACCACAAGGTAGAGAGGTACCTTAGCACCGGCCAGGATAGTGAACGCATTAATTTTATACGCCAATGTTTTTATTTAAAAATCAGCGGAGCACTGGAAAAGCAATCTCCCCTACAGAAACATGCAGACCACGATACCTTTATCGCCAAGATAGCTCTCCGCTATCAATGGCCTGAAGCTATTATTGCCAGTTGCACCAAAGATCAAGCATGGACCATAAAAAAAGCCAGCCTAGAAAATGATATTATCATTCGTCAACTAAAGCTCTGCTATCGCATGATTAGTCGCTTTTCTAATAGCAATGCGTCTTCGGTCAAACATCACGATATCCAATTAATTGGCCGAAAACTAAAATCTTTTCTGCAAAAAAGCCCCGGAAAAGTGGACATTATCACCACCCGCTACTCTATTCGTAATAAAGAAAGTGAATTAAGTTTAATCGAATCACAAACTGGCTCAACTCGACCAACTTGGAGCTTATTTCCAGGCGAGATTACAGACCTCATTCCTAAAGAAGTCACGCCATTTAAACAAAATTCTAGAAGCTTAGTTGGGCTCCTAGCTTGGCTGGTCATTAATGGTCTTTATCAACAAAAACTAACTTTACATATACAAGCCAAGCACCTGCTTTTCAACAAAACAGATATTCATAATACGTTAGAATCGCTACGCTTATTCTTATTCAAGCATAAGCTAGGCAATCTAGCTGCCTTATCTGCGTTTGAGCAGCCAAATCGGGTTATAGCGAATTTACTTCTGCTTAATTTAGGCGATATCGCTGTCGCTAATCGTAAAGATGGCATGTTAGTGATGAGTGCGCAATCAGATATATTTAGCTACGGGTCTGAACGTGAAAACTTCGTCCATACGATAGATCAAGTCTCTATCAATAACTGGGGGGAAGTCACTACGCATCGTTTTCTCGGACTAGAAGGCTTATTTGATTGTTTTATTGCATCGATAAACCAGCAAACACTAGCTATTCCGACAAAAATAGAAAGTTACACGCCTATTCGTGGCAAAAGCATTGCATTGGGCGTTACTCAATTACTTCAAAAAATGAGCCAGTTATTTATTGGCGAAAACAACACTGAATCACCGCGCCTAATTGTTGCAGGTGAGTCTGCTTTTTATATTTTTCAGCAAAAAGACGCTTACTTACATTACTGGAAAGCTAATAATCTAGCGTCGTTACTATTAGATCTAGCCAAACCACAAACGGCCTATAGTGTAGTGCATTTCAACACTTCAACGTTAAACGGCACACCTATTCCTTTACTATTTTCTCTTGCCAAAGAAAAAACGATTCAAGTCTTTTATTACGCTCAAGATCATTACATCAATCTTTACATTATTGACGAAAAAGGTAGTTTCTTTAGCCAGCGCTATACCAACACTTCAAGCCATCAACTGTTAACCGCTTACTCTAATTTCTTAGAAACACTTAATGATAAAGGCGCCTTAAAGACCTCATTTTCTGTTGAATATTTTGAATTGCATCTTTCAACTAACCATCTATATAGCGCAAGAAAAATCACACCCCCTATTGCTCTTACATGGGATTATTTAAGTATTCGCATTACTGGAGAAATTTACGGTTCTGCTGCTGAAGTGCTATATACCTTATACTGTAATGATTCAGAATTCTTTGCCACTAATACAGAAAAAGACATTTTCAAATCAGTAGCAAAACATATCTACGATATTCGGAAAAATAATGAAACATATCCGATACATATCACCGAAATAGATGTACCACTGCAAGTGCTAGGCGTTGATAGTTATCAACAATTGCAATCAATTCACTTCTTGCGCTACAAGCAAAAAATCGAATCCCGCTTGAATAATAGCTAGTTAGTGCAAGATAGCATAAAAATAAGAGGTTTTTATCAGGCGGTAATTTCTAAGGAACAAGAAAAGGCATCTCTTTTACATCTTTCAATTTACCCGAGCTTTCTGTGATACAGTTCTCGGATGCATTGCTAATCTGTTCGTATTGCTTGCACTGGACACTTATTTCACTAAGGTAAATTATGAATTCTGACAAACGCATTCACCCGCGCATTGAACCTCAAAACTTAGCAGCACAAATTAAAATTACCCGACCAGCAGAAGAATCACTGATGGAAGGCATTGTATTAGACATTAGTTACTCAGGTATAAAAATAAAGCTGAATTCTCCAATTCAAGTAGAAGAAAATGATCAGATAACCATCAGTTTACAATTACCAACATCGGGCATTCCAATAGCCATACACGGAATTATTAAACACCAACTCTCTAACGCCGAATGTGGCATCTATTTTGGCGATCTACATCCTGAAGAGTTTGTCGATGACTTACTATTTGAATGCGTTATGCATGCCCATTAAAGGCACTCGCGTCTTGAAAAATAAGCAGCACCGCAAGAGCTAGTTTATTTTTCATACTGACTTAAAAACTTATCCAAATGATTTGCAAAATCTTGTCGGTCACTAGAACTCAATGCGCCTGGCCCTCCAGTATTAATCCCGCTAGAGCGTAAAGTATCCATAAAATCACGCATATTCAAGTGCTCTCTAATATTATTAAGTGTATACAGCTCACCTCGATGATTAAGCCCATAGCCGCCCTTCTCAACCACTTCTGCTGCCAAGGGAATATCTCCTGTAATAACAAGATCCCCAGCAATTAGCCTTTTTACTATTTCATTATCAGCAACATCAAATCCAGCAGCTACTTGAATAAATTCAATATAACGCGAAGGCGGAGTACGAATAAATTGATTAGCAACAAAGGTCACTAATACCCCAGTACGTTCTGCCGCTCGACATAAAATATCTTTAATAACCACCGGACATGCATCGGCATCTACCCAAATTTTCATACTATCCTCATACTGAAATGTACTTTTTATCTGACTTCATACAGATAGAAATAGCGTCAAGCTCTTCCTTAATCACTCCAACACTCTAATTCAGTCGCTAGCAAGCAGGCAAAAAAAAGGGCTAGATCTCGTTTGAGATCTAGCCCTTTTAACCAATGCCCTATAAAAGGCATTGGTAAGCGTTACTTACATAACGCTTTTATAGCACTTTAAAATTAAAGAGCTACGATGTTCTCTGCTTGAGGACCTTTATCGCCTTGAGTTACAGTGAACTCAACTTTTTGACCTTCAGCTAAAGTTTTGAAACCTGAACCTGAGATAGCGCTGAAATGAGCGAAAACATCAGGACCTGACGCTTGCTCAATAAAACCAAAGCCTTTAGATTCGTTGAACCATTTAACTGTACCAGTAGTAGTAGACATAATAATATCCTATTTAATTTCAAGAGTAATTGGTGCCTTAAATAATTAAGACGAGTTTGCTAGAAGTTTTGTTATTACTTATAAAAACAGGACGATCTACTAAAGATAAAACACTAAAGATAAAATATCGAAACAGCGTGCATAAATATAAGCCGTACTTTCAAGCTGTGCAAAATTATATAGAGATCTTTTTTGTAGTCAATAGTTTTTTCCACTAATCGCTAAATTTATTATAAGCACTCAGTTAATCCTTGCTCGCTCAACAAATTACGATACAAACCAAACTATTTATCGGCATCTAAAGCCTGCATAATACTGATATATTCTTCCTTTTTGGGCTGGTACAAAAACATAGCTAAGGCAGATAAGCCGACAAAAATATACAAGGTATTAAAACTATCGCCCAATACATACATAAGAACACCATAAAAGCCGATACTTTCAGCCATCATCATAGAAACAATAATAGTTGATAAGTAGCGCCTTTTAGCGGACTTATCCCCGTCGCCAGATTGATTTAAACGCACCAATACATGCCTGATAAACTTCATAACTGGAAAGCTTAAAATAGCAACTACGTATAGTACCGTTCTCAATACGACACGTTCCTGCAATTCAAACCCAAGCTGTATTTGCTCAGCATAAATATGGCATATAGCCACCATAGCCACCAAACTCATTAAAGCCACGGCTCTAATAATACCCGCGCCTAAAAGGTCAGCTTGTATTTCTTGCTCTGATATAGTCATTATTATTTTGTCTTTTGTTGTTCTAAACGGTAGGCATGTAATATAACCATAAATGCAAAAAAGTCATACAAGCCATGAATGATAATCGGTGCCAACAAGTTACGAGTGTTGCCGTAATCTAAATACATACCTAAATACACACTGACTGCCGTTGCCATAATAAAATACAACAAGGTAACTGCATGAATTAAACCAAAAATTAAACTGCTAATGAGCAGTCCTGCCAGCATGCCCCAAGAATTTTCTAGCCAAGGCTGAATAACGCCTCGAAATAAAATTTCTTCGGAGACACCCGCAATAGCAGCGAGAACAAATAAATCAGTCCAATGGTGCTTCGCGAGACTAGGCCCTAAGGTATCATGCAAGACTTTGCGTATTTTATTTAAAGCCTCCGACTGCGTTTGATTCAAGGCCAAAAAAATAATACATAAGGGCAACGTTCCCAAAATGCCATTAAAAACAACCTGCTCATTAAAATCAAGGTGGGCAAACGGATCAACATCCGCAACCCAACCTAAAACAATGGCTACTAATATCAACGAACTCTCAAAATAGCAGGCCGTTTTGAAAAAATTATCTGGATTTTTTGAAGGTTCATTCATAATGCGATTGATGCGATAATAGCGTTTTATACGATATTTTTAAGGACATTAGCCGTGCAATGTTTCATTTACAAAAGTAACAAAAAAGCAGACCTGTATTTGTATATAGATAAACAAGATGACTTTTCCTCCTTGCCCGAAACAATACTTAAAAGCATTGGGCAACCTGAGTATGTCATGCAATTAGAGATTACGCCTGAGCGCAAACTTGCCCGTGAAAATGCCGCCGATGTAATCAACGGCATTAAAGAAAATGGCTTTTTCATTCAGATGCCACCAGTAACGTACACGGCACCAATAAACTTACACTAAAAACAGAAAAATAGAGATAAATATTCGACAGATTTATCTCTAAATCAATTTACGCTTTCGGTAAGGTAACGCCTTGTTGTCCCTGATATTTACCATCTCTATCTTTATACGAGGTTTCACAAATTTCATCGCCCCCAAAAAATAGCATTTGCGCAACGCCTTCATTAGCATAAATTCTTGCCGGTAACGGAGTAGTATTAGAAAATTCCAGAGTGACATGCCCTTCCCACTCAGGCTCTAAAGGCGTGACATTAACGATAATGCCGCAGCGAGCATAAGTCGATTTACCCAGACAAATAGTCAACACATCACGAGGAATACGGAAATACTCTACGGTACGAGCTAAAGCAAATGAATTAGGCGGAATAATACACACATCTGACTTAACATCAACAAAGCTCGCTTCACTAAAGTTTTTAGGATCAACAATGGCAGAATTAATATTCGTAAAGATTTTAAATTCATCTGAACAGCGTACATCATAGCCATAACTAGAAGTCCCATAAGAAATCACTTTCCCTTGCGCTGACTCTCTGACTTGACCTGCTTCAAAAGGCTCGATCATGCCCTGCTCTTGCGCCATGCGACGAATCCACTTATCTGATTTTATGCTCATTATTGTCTTTGTGATGTTAATTCAAAAAATACTGTAATTTTATCCTAAATTCAGCCTGCAGCACAGTAAAGCAGGCTTACTGTGCAACAGTTGTCATTAACAACGCGTAATATTTAGGTGTTTTGCACCACTATATTAGGAAACTTGCTGCTAAAGTCTTTACCTTTTAATGCCAATTTAGCTGACATTTTACGTGCAATTTCTTTATATATTTCGGTAACTCGGCTATCAGGGTCTGCGACTACAGTCGGACGACCACAATCGGCATACTGACGAATATGAATATCCAGAGGCAATGAGCCTAATAATTCAATATCATTCTTCTTTGCCATAGAAACACCGCCACCCGCGCCAAAAGTAGCTTCTTCATGCCCACAATTACTACAAATATGTATGCTCATATTTTCAACTATACCTAAGATAGGTACATTAACTTTTTCAAACATACCCAAGCCACGCTGCGCATCAATTAAAGCAATATCTTGTGGCGTAGTCACAATCACCGCACCACTGACCGGAATCTGTTGCGCTAAAGTTAACTGAATATCCCCCGTACCTGGCGGTAAATCGACAATTAAATAATCCACATCAGCCCAATTTGTATCATTTAATAATTGCTGCAAGGCATTCGTCACCATCGGACCTCGCCAAATCATCGGTTGATCTGCATCAATTAAATAACCAATTGAAATAGTTTGCACACCATAAGATACTTTAGGCATCATCGTTTTGTTATCCTGACTCTCAGGATAACCCGATAAACCAAGCATGGTTGGAATACTAGGGCCATAAATATCCGCATCCAAAATTCCCACTGTCGCACCTTCAGCCGCTAAAGCTAAAGCCAAATTCACAGAAGTGGTAGATTTGCCAACGCCACCTTTTCCAGAAGCCACGGCAATAATATTTTTTACATTAGCGATAGGCTTTAAATTATTCTGTACGGCATGCGAGACGATATTAACTTTAATATCCACATCCACCGAACTAACACCCTCTAAAGCATTAATTTTCTTAGCAATTTGTTGCTTAAAGCCCTCGATAAAGCTTTTAGCTGGATAACCGAGTTCCAAACGAACAACGACACTCCCGCCATCAACGACAATTGATTTAACTGAGCGCGCAGTAACTAAATCTGTTTCAACATTTGGGTCAATAATATTTTTTAATAAATTTTCTATATCTAATTTTTCAATCGTAGCCATATAAACAATTCCGTAGCGAGTTAGTTAAAAACAAAGCAATAACCAAGTATTTTACTTGGTTATTGTCCAGCATTCTAGTTTTCCTGCTGTTTTCTATCGAAATAGTAAACTATTTTATGCCATAATAACGCTATTATTTTAGCCTCATACTACAAGTCATTTCTTAAGTCTAGGTCAGATCGAAAAATTCTTATTACCAGCGCCCTTCCCTATGCAAATGGCCCCATCCACCTAGGGCATTTAGTTGAATATATTCAAACTGACATTTGGTCTCGCTTTCAAAAGCAACGCGGCAATGAATGCTATTATATCTGCGCTGATGATACGCATAGCACACCTATCATGCTTAAAGCTGACCGCGAAGGCATAAAACCTGAAGATTTGATCGCTCAAGTTGGTAAAGAACACTTAGCTGATTTCACCGAGTTTGGCATTGAATTTGACAATTATCACAGCACTCATTCAGAAGAAAATAAGCATTTCTCTAGCTTAATCTATGAGCGTTTGCGCGATGATGGGCATATCAGCTCACGTAGTATTACTCAAGCTTACGACCCTGTTAAAGAAATGTTCCTACCAGATCGCTTTATTAAAGGTGACTGCCCTAAGTGTAATACCAAAGATCAATACGGTGATAACTGCGAAGCCTGCGGTGCCACTTACTCGCCTATCGAATTGAAAAATGCTATTTCCGCTATCTCTGGTGAAAAACCAATAGAAAAAGATTCCGTACATTATTTCTTCAAATTGGCTGATTTTAATGCCATGCTCAAAGAATGGACTACTTCTGAAGGCCACTTACAACCAGAAGTCAGTAATAAATTAGCAGAATGGCTAGAAAATGGCTTGCAAGACTGGGATATTTCTCGTGATGCACCTTATTTTGGCTTCGAAATACCTGATGCACCCGGCAAATATTTTTATGTCTGGCTAGATGCGCCAGTTGGCTATATGGCTAGCTTCAAAAATCTATGCACTAAAACCGACTTGGATTTTGATGAATTTTGGGCGCAAGACAGCAAAACTGAACTGTATCACTTCATCGGCAAAGACATTATTTATTTCCACGCCTTATTTTGGCCGGCAATGTTACATGGCGCCAAGTTCAGAACACCTAGCGCGGTTTTTGCCCACGGATTCTTAACAGTTAATGGCGAAAAAATGTCTAAATCACGCGGCACTTTTATTAAAGCGCGCACCTATTTAGATCATTTAGATCCTGAATATCTACGCTATTACTTCGCAGCGAAACTAAGTGCTGGCATTGATGATATCGACTTAAGTTTTGAAGATTTCACACAACGCGTTAATTCTGACTTAGTGGGAAAAGTAGTTAATATTGCCAGTCGTTGCAGCGGTTTTATTAAAAAGCGCTTTGATGGACAGTTATCTGCTCAATGTGCAGAACCTGAGTTATTCCAACAATTCACATTAGCCAGCGAAAACATTGCCGCGTTATATGAAACACGCGAATACGGTAAAGCCATGCGCGAGATTATGGCCTTAGCAGATAAAGCCAACCAGTATATTGATGAGAAAAAGCCTTGGTTAATCGCCAAAGAAGAAGGCAAAGACCAAGAGTTACATGAAATATGCTCTATGGGCATTAACTTATTTCGCTTATTAGTTGCCTACTTAAAGCCAGTACTGCCAAAATTAGCAGCAGAAAGCGAAGATTTTTTAAATATCGAATCACAAA
>Ga0105357_10002394_pt1 | contig 10084 bp, 9 predicted proteins | sample GOMGulsemesocosm_4_FD_83660 | JGI IMG/M metagenome (GOLD analysis project Ga0105357, IMG submission 83660) | Methane-oxidizing microbial communities from mesocosms in the Gulf of Mexico - GOM15B Gulf of Mexico | ecosystem: Environmental > Aquatic > Marine > Cold seeps | place: USA: Gulf of...
GCAGCATTAGCATCAAACCCAGCAATTGATACCATAGTAGCTACCCATGTTTATGGCAATCCGTGTGATATAAGTGCTTTTGAACAAATAGCCAAACAGCAGAACATAAAAGTAATCTACGATGCGGCTCATGCCTTTGGCGTGAAAGTTGACGGTGAGTCAGTACTAAATTTTGGCGATGCCAGCACATTAAGCTTTCATGCAACTAAGGTTTTTCATACTGTTGAAGGTGGTGCAATAGTATTCAAACATAAAGTAGATTATGAACGTGCCAAGCGATTAATTAACTTTGGTATGGATCATAACGGTAATCTTACCGATGTTGGCATCAATGCTAAGCTCAATGAGTATCAGTGTGCGGTTGGTTTGACTATATTAGATCAAATGAGGGATGTGCTACAGCACCGGTCTGCATTGTTAAAAGCTTATCGAAGCGCTCTTGTAAACGTTGTAGGTCTTCCTCAATGGCACTGTGATAGTGATTATAACGGTGCGTACATGCCAATTCTTCTTGACAGTGCAACAAGTGTTGAAAGACTTGCTGCATTTTTAACTGAAGGTGATGTACAATCTAGGCGCTATTTTTCTCCTTCATTAGATCAAACGTTTTCTAAACCTATATGTTTTGGATCAGAAACGAGTCAAGACATATCAACCAGAATTTTATGCTTGCCCCTTCATTTTTATATGACGCTGAAAGATATCAATATTGTAACAAAATTAGTAAAAAAAGGACTCAAATGAAATTAGCAATTATGCAACCCTATTTATTTCCTTACTTAGGCTACATAAGTTTAATCAATCAATCAGATAAATTTATTATATTTGATACACCGCAATTTATGAGAAAAGGCTGGATTGAGAGGAATAGAATCATTAAAGAAAATGGTGGTTCAGTATATATAAAAGTTCCATTGGTGAAAGCTCCGTTGGGGACTGTAATTAATGAAATGGTGATTGATGAATCGACTCTGTGGCGAGATAAAATTATTGCGCAGCTAGATATATACAAAAAAAAAGCGCCGTATTTCAATCAAGTTATTGCCTTGGTAAAGAATAGTTTTTCAGATAGCAGCGTTAGTATCTCTAAATTAAATGAGACTGTACTCAAAAATGTTTGTGGCTATTTAGGAGTGAAGACGGAGATTGTTGTTTTTTCTGAAATGAATATGGAAATAGAACAACCCTTGGCTCCTGATGAATGGGCTTTAAATATTTGTAATGCTTTAGGGGCCAATAAATATTTGAACGCAGCAGGAGGTCAAAGTTTTTTTGATGCGAGTAAATATCAAAAAAACGGTATTGACTTGTTTTTTATAGAGCAACCACTGCCAGAATACAAGCAACTTGGCAACGAATATGAGCCAGGCTTATCTATTTTAGATGTCATGATGTTTAATAGCCCTGAAGAAATTATGGAAATGTTATCTCAAGGCTCATTAATGCCTAAATAGGCAAATTTTTAGTTTTAATTTAAAAGGTTTACCATAGATGATAACAAAATCGCCTTATAATACTGTTAGCTGCAAATTAGGGCTTAGCTTCACTAAAAATGCTCGTACTGCATGGGGTAATATAATAGCCTCACTTTGCACAGATGCAAAACTTACACTTTTACTGCCAGCATATATTGGGCGAAATGATAAGGAAGGTTCTGGGGTTTTTGACCCAGTGCTAGATTATGATACCAATTCAACCTTTTATGGGCTTGGTGAACAGCTTGAAGTAGACATCACCAGCTTTGAAGATAAAGTGCGGTGTGGAAATATAGACGTTGCCCTAGTTATTCATTATTTTGGCTTTTGCCGAACGGACATGTCTAAAATTAAAAAAATATGTAAGGATAATAATGTTGTTTTAGTTGAGGATTGTGCACATGCTTTTCATCTCGGTAAGTCTGAGCAGATAATTGGTAATTATGGCGATTTTAGCTTTTATTCAGTCCATAAATATTTAGCCACAGCCACAGGCGGCATATTGAAACAAAATAATATGACCTATACATTATCTAAGCTGACACCTACGGAATTAATGGAACGGTCCGTATTAGAAGACTATTCAAATTCAGAACTCAATAAAATATCAACAATCAGGCGAAATAATTTTAAAGATTATGCTGAACATTTGAAATCAAATAGTAATATAAATATCATGTTTGACTTAACCACTAATGATATTCCCCAGACATTTCCTATTAGAATTAAAAATGGATTGAGGGAAAAATTATATTATTTCTTAATGGACCATGAACTTCCTACTGTAGCGTTATATTATCGAATGATAGAGGAAATCGACCTAAACCGTTTTCCATTGTCTGGTACTATTTCAAGTGAAATTTTGAATTTACCTGTACATCAAGATACTAACGCAGAGGATATTTTTAAACTTTGCGAAAAAATTAAAGATTTTTTTGTAAATGAGATTCGCTTATGAAAATTTGTTTCTACGTGTCACGAAATGCTACTAGGCTCAAAAAATTCTTGAATTATTGTCAAAAATCAAACAACGAGATACTCTCACATATTAAATCTATTGTTACCGATAATCCTGAAGATAACGAATTAAAAGAGATTTGTAATCAACTATCTATTGAGTACATATACTTGAATAACTCCAAATTCGATAAAAAGAATTTAATGAGTTCCGACTATATATGTGATCTGTTGGATTCTAAAGAAATTGATTACTTGCTGATCTACTGTGATGCTATTTTGAAAGGAAAATTAATAGAAGCATATCGGAACAAGATAATTAACTTTCACCCATCTTTGTTGCCAGCGCATGCGGGCTTAATGGCAATAGATCAAGCATTGAATAGCGGAACTTTTTTGCTAGGTAATAGTGCACACTTTGTTGATGAGGGCATAGATACAGGACCTGTCATTATGCAATCTATAGTGCATAATTCTGAGTTTAACAACTATGATGATGTTTTAGACTTGCAAATATATATGATTGCTCAAATTATAATGTGGTTGAAAGACTCACGAATTAATTTGGACAATGGGCGAGTTATCGTCAAAGATGCATCATATCAAATAGGTACCTATGTACCTAACCTTGAAATTAAAAGTTTATAACTAGAATGATTCTTTTTAACTCTCAAAATTGGTGGTTTTAAGCTGTGCTTTCAAAGAATATAGCCGCAAGTTATGTTAGTCAGATATACGTCACTTTAGTGGGTATTGCATTACTTCCTTTATATATCAAACATATGGGTTCTGAAGCTTACGGTTTAGTTGGTTTTTTTTCCATGCTGCAGGCTTGGTTTGGATTGCTAGACTTGGGCCTAACACCAACAATTAGCCGAGAATCAGCTCGCTATCATGCTGGTGCGATCACATCATTAACTTATAGACAACTATATCGCGCCTTAAGTGTAATTTTTATTGCTATTGCTACCCTCGGCGGAGGTGCACTTTTTCTTAGTAGTAACCTCATCGCTACACAGTGGCTAAATGTCACAACTATTTCTCCAACTGATGTCACTATGGCAATACAAATCATGGCAATTTGTGTTGCACTTAGATGGATGTGTGGTTTATATCGTGGTGTAATAACAGGAGCTGAACAGTTAATTTGGCTTAGTGGCTTTAGTGCACTTATAGCTACGTTTAGATTTGTGACCGTTTTACCTGTTATGTGGCACTGGGGTTTTACACCTTTTGTGTTTTTTACTCACCAGCTGATAGTAGCTATGTTCGAGACATCTGTTTTTTGGTTGAAGTCTACATTGCTACTTCCTAATAAGAATAAGCTTTCTGCTAAGATAGGTTGGTCTTTTCAGCCAATCAAACCAGTACTTAAATTTGCACTCACTATTGCTTTCACCGCTTCTGTTTGGGTAGCAGTTACTCAAACTGACAAGTTAATATTGTCTGGAATTTTGTCTCTAGAGGAGTATGGGTATTTCACTTTGGCCGTTTTGGTTGCAAATGGAATAACGGTTATTTCGGGGCCAATAAGTTCTGCAATTATGCCGCGTATGGCTCGACTTCATGCTGAAAATAATCACGAGGAGTTAATAGAAGTATATAGGAAGGCAACACAACTAGTCGTTGTCATTGCAGGTTCCGCTGCAGTTTCAATCGCTGTTGTAGCATACCCATTATTGCTAGCGTGGACTAATGACCCAATTATTGCTAATAAAGCTGCACCTGTTTTACGACTATATGCTATAGGGAATGGTTTTTTGGCTATAGCCGCATTTCCCTATTATTTACAATATGCCAAAGGAGACTTGCGGTATCACCTTATTGGTAACCTCGCTATGGTGGTGTTTTTATTGCCAAGTATTATTATTGCGGCTAAATTTTGGGGCGGTGTCGGTGCAGGTTATGCTTGGCTGACAATGAATGGTTTGTATTTGTTAACTTGGGTTGCTTTTGTTCATCATAAATTAACGCCAGGTTTACATAGACAATGGTTACTGAACGATGTGCTTAAAATAATTATCCCAGCCATAATTATAGCTTTGTTAATTGCCTCTCAGGCAATCGATTTAAGTGGAAGATTTCAGAATATTGTATTTGTTTTTTCTGCTAGTATAGTCGTCGTTATTATTGCCCTATGTTTCTCCAGTGCCGCTAGAATTATCTTTAACAATAGAATAAAGAGTGATGTTTGAAATGGAAATTAATCGTAATAAATCAGTTAAGCTTTCAGTTTGTGTGGTTACTTATAATCAAGAAAATTATATCGCTGAATGCATACAGAGCCTTGTTGATCAAAAAACAAATTTTGATTTTGAGATTATTGTCGGAGACGATTGTTCTACGGATAAAACCACTGAAATTGTGCGTATTTTTGAAAATAAATATCCACATTTAATTAGACTTTTACTCCGTGATAAAAACGTAGGTGCTGCACAGAATTTCATGGATGTGCATCATGCCGCTACTGGAGACTATGTGGCACATATTGATGGCGATGACTATGCTCTAGCTGACAAGTTTCAAGTTCAAGTGGATTTTATGGATTCTAACCCTAGGTGCAACTTATCTTGGCATCGTATGTTGGTAGAGAAAAATGGAGAACTGAGAGGAGATTTATTTGATACTAACCAAATACCTAAAGAAGGATTCTCGCGTGCAGATATACTGAAGTATATTACTATTGGAATGAATAGCTCTAAAATGTATCGCGCTGGTAGTTTTGATTTTGAACGTCCTAATTTCCCCATATTAGATTATTTTGCCAATGTTGAACAGGTAGGTGATGGGTTTGCAAGCTTTGTATCAGGACAACCTCTCGGTGTATACCGGGCTGGTATTGGTATTGCGTCTAATGGAATGAAAATTAAATGTATATTAAACCAATCGTTTAGATACTTTTTGAATAAGTATCCAGAGTATACACAAGAGATAAACCAAGCTGTTTTAGTATTATTGTTAGCATCTTTGAAAAATTTAAGGTTCAAAGAAATACGATTATTTTCAAAAATATATTTTAGGTCTTTTAGATTTTTATCCTTAATAAAACTGTATAAAGAGTTAGAGTTTATTAAAATGTTACGCCTACCTTAACCTTCGAGTCAAATGAAATGAGTTTAAAATATTTTCTAAAGGATTTGGAAGCAAGCTCTAAAAGTGCTTCATCATTAATCAAGTTAAAATGCTTATTGGTTTCTCATACTCTTCATATGACTTTTTTGTTGAGGTTAGGGCAGAGTTGTCAAAATGTTCCTTTTATTGGTTCTGTAATGAGAATCATAATTGAATACATTATTCGTATAATCTATTCGAGTGATATATCTTGCAAAGCAGTGATTGGCTCAGGATTAACTATTATGCATGGGCATGACATTGTCATCGGGGCAGATGTTGAAATCGGACGTAATTGTAAAATATTTAATGGCGTTACTTTTGGTAATAAAGATCTAGAGCAACCTAGTTCAAGCAACCAGCCGACAGTCGGGAACAACTGTATATTTTGCACAGGTGCTAAAATAATTGGCCCGATCGAGGTAGCTGATAATGTTACTGTTGCAGCCAATGCGGTGTTATTGGTTGATTGTATTGAAAACTCAGTCGTTGGTGGCATACCTGCAAAAATTATTAGGGTTAATCGTTAATGCAGTTATCTAAACAGTATCGTCCCTGGCTGTTTGGGTTTGTCATAATAAATATTATAGCTTCTCTGATAATGTATGGAAAACTTGAACTAATTGGAGATTTAGCTGGTACTAAAATTAATGATCCATCTACCTTATGGTTGTCATTATGCTTGATTAGTTTGTCATACATTTTGTTAATGTATCCTTTTTATTCTTCTTTACAAAAAATAAAAATTACCAAAATTAAGTTTAAAAAAACAGACAAAGTTCTAGGTGAAAAAATTGGTGTGGTTGTTTTTATTCTACAGTTGTTGTTCTTCTTATTTAACTCATATTATGGGGTTAACACAGCTGGTAGTAATAATACTACAGCCGATACACCGTTAGCTCTGTTGTGGGTTGTAGTTCCTGCCGATACATTATTTGTTATCTACTATGCTTTTTACCGTGACAATAAATTTTTTAAATTAAATGTGACTATTTGGTTGTTATCAAATTTGATCAGAGGGTGGGCGGGGATATTCTTATTTATTATATTTTTTGAATGGTGTCGATTACGTAGGCGAGGCGTCATTCACTTAGGTAAAATGATATTGGCAGGTTCCGTTATTATTACCCTTTACCCTATACTGTCAATTTTTAAATGGATCATGAGATCCGCTGCGGGTAAAGACATAGATTTTAGTTATATTATTACTGAAAGTAGCAGTAATCTTGCTGAACAAGATTACATTCAATTGATCTTGTTTGGTTTAGAACATATTATTGCTAGGCTTCAGTTAACATCTATTCTTGTTGACGTTATTAATTTAAAGGAAAGTTTACAATTACATTTTAGAAATGGTGATTTTCTGCCATTTTGGATGGAGGGATTGCACGGGATATTCATTGAACGCCTTTTTTATGGTGAAAAAACTATGACTGTGGGGGTTGCTTTTACAGAATATGCTAGTTTTGGTTGGGTATTCGATATTGGTGATTGGAATATAAATGTAAGCTTACCCGCTTGGTTTTTTATTACCCCTTATCTTTCGGTTATTTATGTTTTTTATATAATGTTACTTTGTTTTATATCTATTTTCTTTGTCAAACTAATTGGAGAAAATGAGGGGGCAAAAGATCTTATTTGGCTTACATGGCTTGTGTACTTAATACCGCTTTGGCTTGGTACGTTTGTTGCTTTTATATATGCACTATTAGTGTTTTTAATTATTAAATATATATTATCTATAATCCCAAATATAAGGATCCGAACTTACACTTATGAAAAATAAGCATGACGATATTGATTTGACAGGTGTGTTAAATTTTACCAGGAGAAAATTTATTCGGGCAGTAGGACTCTCTAGTTTTATATATTTATGGGGTTGCAATAATGAACAGCAGAATATTACTCAAATTAATATAAAGAACTTTGAAGCAAAGGGAGATGGTCTATCGGATGATACCCATGCTCTTTTATATGCTCTACAATATCTAAAAGATATTGGTGGCGGCATCCTATATGTTCCCGCGGGGCGTTATTTGATTTCTAATTCCGTACAATTTGGAGTGTTTAGACATTTTGAAAATATTGAAATTGTAGGAGAAGGAGACAGCAGTGTTTTTGTTTTATGTAAAGGCAGCATTAGCTTTGGTGGATTTACAGATTTTACATTGAAGAACTTAAAGTTTGTCAGAGATGTGAATGAAACAAATAGATATCGAGAAAAACATCAGATAAATATGTCATCTTTTGAAGGGTTAATTATTGACAATGTGACCTTTGATGATTTTGGTCCTACAGATACTAATTTTCCCATTCCAGGTTCTACTATATTGTTTCTTTATGCCGGACTAAAGACTGGGTCTGTAACTAGTCCTGATATCATTTCCGGTAATAGTAAAAAGTTTAAGTTATTAAATTCCAGATTTTATGCTGGTGGGGACCGGACAGTAAATTTTGGGGTGAGAATTTATACGGAATTTGTCGTTGAAGAAACCGCAACGATGATCGATGGTGTGATTAGTAAATGCACTCTAAATGGGTTTAATTGGAATGCTGTCGAAATCGCTGGACCACAAACTAAGTTTATTAATGTTGATAATTGCAAAGTACTATCTGGGGGGTTGACAGGAGTAGAAGTTGATAAGGGGGCCAGTTATTGCCGAATCACAAAATGTGAATTTCATAACTTAAGTGGTAATATTGATGTTAGTATTTATCCTAATACTGCAATTTCTGGAGTTGTTCTACAAGGTGATATTACGAATGGGTTAGTTGGCGAAAAGAACCTTATTGAAGATGTAAAAGTATATTTAACTGATACAGCACTAGAATACCCTAACAATATTCATGGTATCTCAGTTGTGGATGCAGAACACTCCACTATCAGAGATGTTACAGTTGTAGTATCTTCGCAATTAAAAGAATATGCCACTGGATCTTTAATTTCAATTTTTGTGTCTGGTAAATACTCTGGAAACCTCATCGAAAATTGTTACTTATCCAGGTTTGAGTACGGAGTGTATGTAAAAAACATGAAGTCAATATGTGCTGAGCTACCAATTTTTCATATCATTAATGTTGATTTTTCAAGTCATTTGAATATTTCGAGTTTGCCTTATGGCGATTCAGAATTGTGTAATGTTATGATTGAAGGTGCAACTTTCACCGCTTAACTATGAATTATTAATATGGTATCCGTTATGTCTAGCTTAATTATATCGCTCGATTTTGAATTGTTATGGGGAGTCAGAGACTCCCGAGGTGAGGAATATCATCAGCAGTTACTTAATGTTCATCAAGTTATTCCACAGTTATTATCATTGTTTGAACAATATGATATAGCTTGTACTTGGGCAACTGTTGGTGCTCTATGCTCGTCTTCTAAAAATCACTTTCAAACACTTAAACCTCAAATTACGCCTTCGTATGATGACCTGAATTATAGTCCTTACTTAGACTTAGATGAATCACTCAAGTTGGAGGAAGGGGTTTTATTTGCACCTGATTTGATTAAAAAAATACTTCATACTCTGAGGCAAGAACTTGCTTCACATACTTTTTGTCATTATTACTGTTTAGAGAAGGGACAAACTTTAGAACAGTTTAATATGGATTTATCTAGTAATCAGGCAGTAGCAGAAAGTTATAATATGTCTTTCAAAAGTCTTGTTTTTCCTCGTAATCAATTTAATCAAAAATATTTAGCTGCCTGTGCAGATGCTGGACTTATTTGCTATCGGGGGAACCCGACTCACTGGGCTTATCAACCTGAAAATAGAGAAGAACGTAGTATATTTCGTAGAGCTTTTCGGTTATTAGATGCCTATTTACCATTAAGTGGTTCATTACGTCAGCAAATTAAAAAAGATAAATTAAGCGGTATGATAAATATTCCTGCTAGTTTATTTTTACGCCCTTGGAATAAACGATTTTATTTTTTAGAACTGCTACGTTTACGGCGTATTAAGTGGAGTATGACGCGTACAGCTAAAAAAGGTGGGATATTTCATTTATGGTGGCACCCGCATAATTTTGGTGTAAATATGAATGAAAATTTACATTTTTTGGAAAATATTTTAAAACATTATCAAAAACTCAATGCTAAATATGGTTTTCAATCAGCCACTATGGCAGATGTCGCTTTTCAGTTTAAAAATAATAAGGTTTAAATTTAAGTGAAAAAAATATTAGTGTTGGGGCGTAATTCTCGTTCTACTCGTTTACTTTTATCTGTATTATTTCAGCAAGGTTATAACACCTCTTTTATTGAAGAAAAGAGAAATGACAAACAGAAGTTATTAAGGAAGCGCATTAAAAAGTTTGGTTTTTTTACTATACTTAATCAATTACTATTTATGATTTTTACTCGTATACAAGGAAAAAAAACAAGTGTACTGAGTCGTTTGACGGAAATAGAGTCATCTGTAGTAAATGAAGTTATTAATGTTATTCCCAAGCACACTTTTACTAATATTAACGATGTTCAGGCAATAGCTGAAATTAAAACTTTATCTCCTGATGTTATAATATTAAGCGGTACA
>Ga0105357_10002395_pt1 | contig 10084 bp, 9 predicted proteins | sample GOMGulsemesocosm_4_FD_83660 | JGI IMG/M metagenome (GOLD analysis project Ga0105357, IMG submission 83660) | Methane-oxidizing microbial communities from mesocosms in the Gulf of Mexico - GOM15B Gulf of Mexico | ecosystem: Environmental > Aquatic > Marine > Cold seeps | place: USA: Gulf of...
CGCTACTACGATCCCAAGATTGGTCGCTTTATGTCGATGGATCCGGTAGGCTTTGTTGAAGAAAATCCGATGTCGTTTAATCGATATGCCTATGCAAATAATAACCCGTATAAGTATGTGGATCCGGATGGCCGAGCAGGTATTTTAATACCATTTGCTATGTTTTTGTTTAAAGAGACTGCAGCTGAAACCGCAAGCAGATATACCGGAGGATTGAGTGAGTATATTTCTGTTCGTAAGTTAGCTACAAAGGGCGGTAAATTTGCACTTAGTAAATTAAGTGAAGGGGTGGAAAGAGGAGTTAGTGAAGGGGTAGCGAAAAAAATAGCTTTCAATCCTAAGCTAGTTTCAAAGGAACTTGATGAATTACGAAAACAAAATAAAATTTCTGGCGAATATACTCAAGAAATTAAGCATAATGATATTACAGACTATAAAAAAATACGTCGCGGCGCTGAAGCCGCTCAGCTCAAGCCACACGATAAGTCCAAGAAGGGAGCATTATCTGAATTTTTTAGAGATGTATTCAAGCAATTAGGCGACGGCGAATAAGTATGATTAGATTTTTTCAGATAGTGGTTAGTTCGTATTATTGGTCAAAGGCAACATATCATGCTGCAAATGAACATTATGGGTTATCTTTATCATATTTAGAGAAATCTGAAAACTTAAGAAAAAATAACAGTGAACTGCTACTTTTAAAGGGTTTTTTGTATTTTGTACTAGAGAAAGATGTCCTATCAGTTGAAACGTTGTCCAAAGCAATTAAAGTAATACAAAGTGATAAGCAGTATAACGATGATACAAAGAAGTATTTAGTGCACTATGCAACAGCGATAATTCTGCAAATAAAGGAAACTCAGGAAGCTGAACCTCAGACATTAATTAACATAAATCACGAAAATGTCCCTAAGTTTCTTCAGGATAGATATCCTAATCATAAGGTCAAAGTAAATTGATTTCAGCTGATTTAATCAATAGGGTCAGAAATCAATAGTAGCTCCTAAAATAGTTGAGGAAGTTGAAGGTATTTTTGAATGATTAAGTTCACAGTTTTGATAGAGGCTGTAAAAGTAATTGTGGAATCAATATAATCAATAGGGTCACCCATTAATCAGCTTTGTCAATAAAAGCACAGTTTTATTTATCCGCTGTGCTTTGCAAATGTCATAGTTGTATCCCGTTTTCGCCTTTTAGCCTTATCGTCTCGGTCTTTTATCGTCAAGTGTCGAAGTACGTTTTCATTACAAACGTATCCGCACCAGTCACCCATCTGGATCTAGACTGCTACTACTTTCATGTAGCGCCCCAAGCAATTCTATTGCTCCAAAAAATCTTCGGTACCACTGTATGTCCATCTGATATTAAATAACAGATTATGTGATTCGTGTAACTTCAACCCCGCATGGCTCACACAGTGGGCGAACAGGTTAAAAAGGCGAAGGCGGTATCCATTCAGAGTCTGTGGTTTGTTACCCAACCCTATTCAGTGGCTTACCGCCTTCTTAACTAATTGAAGGCTTTTGACATATCAAATGCCTCCTGCTTGTCTAACACGTGGTAACAGGCTCTCGCTAGTTTGTGAGCCACCGCTCTGATCGCAACAATCCGGTTTGTTTTCCTCTTTTTGCGCTCATAAAATTTATCGACTTCTGGATAAAATACTCGCGCATGATGAGCTGCTTCATGAAATGCCCATGAAAGGTATTTATTGCCGCATTTACGATTGCCACTACCTTTCTTTTTGAAGTTGCTAACTTTTTTACTTTCAACACAGCGCGAGTATGAGGAGAAATTACCTACCGACTTAAAGCGGGTTATATCACCGACTTCCAACAATACTGTCATCGCTAAAATATCACCAATGCCTGGTAGCGTTTTAATCAGAAGGAATAACTCCCTTTGTTTAAACTTCTTGGACAAAAGCATTTTTTCTATCGTGATGATCTGCTCTGTCATTAATTTAAATAACTCAATATTGGGCCGTGCAATTAAGCTGATCGCTTTATCTTTAGGTAAAAATTCGTCTGGATTTCTGTAAAAATCGTTTGTTGAGAAACTCGCACCCAACCATCGAGCGTATAAACTTTTTAAGCTGAGTATATTCCTTGTTCGCTGCTGTACGAGCTGCATTCTTTTTCGAAACAGATCTCTATTAGGCCTCGTTTCTCTGGGGTAAATATAGCCTGTCGGAAGTATTTCTAACCTAAGTAAATGTGCAAGCCAACGTTCATCATGTTTATCATCTGTATATTTAAGCCCAGAATAGGTTTGTACAGCCGTGGTGTTTACGAGATGCAGCTCATAGCCAGCCGCTTTTAACCCATCAACTAGCCAGTACCAGTTGAAGGTAGATTCCACCGCAATACCACGGATGTGATCTTTGTAGCAAGCGAGTACAAATAGAATTTTATCGAGATCATTGGGTAACCTTCGTTCGTAAATAATCTTATCGCACTCATCAATAACAACAAGAAAACTATTGTTAGAATGAAGATCAATTGCGCTATAGTAGTCCATGTCAGCCTCCGGTTTCAGCACCAAGTTCACTGCATAGCTTACTACAAGCGACGAAGTGAACTGTGGGGGCTGATTAGAGGATTATTCAGAGTAAATTGATCCTATACTTTCAATAATTCAAACACTTATCAAACTACACTACGGAGCCACCAAACCCCTTGGATTACCGCCGGAGCAATTTACTAAATTGGCGAGCGGAGCGACAGGATGTCGCGCAGAGCGAAGTTAGGCCAAGGACGGCCTATCTGAGCGGCCGCCAATTTTGTGAATTGCGCAGGAGTCTTTCGGTAATCGTAGGGCGATTTTTCTTTGGTTCCGTTTCTTTTTTTCGCAAAAAGAAATGAACTCGCCGCAGGCGAAACTGCATAGAATCTGAAATGAATAGATAGAGTCAAAGTGGATTGATTATTTATAATAAATTCAAACACCTAACAAACTACACTACGAAGCCACCAAATAGCTTGGATTACCGCGGAACCATTCACAGAATTGGCGAACGAAACGACAGGTCGTCACGCAGAGCGAAGTTAGGCCATGGACGGCCTATCCGAGCGACCGCCAATTTTGTGAATTGCACAGGGATCTTTCGGTAATCGTAGGTCGAATTTTTTATGTACAGGATGTACGGTATTTGGCAGTCTCATGGAAGCGAAAGAGCCTCTTTGGTTCCGTTTCTTTTTTTCGTAAAAAGAAATGAACTCGCCACAGGCAAAACTGCATAAAATCTTAGATAAAGAAAGCCTATAGGCTCCCAAACCTTCCTCTGGAAAACCAATCGACACTAGCGATTTAGATTAAATAACATTCAATATTGCCAGCTATACGCTATTTACGTATAGTTAATCAATGAAATGCATATTCATTGAATCAACCATATTTGCAAAATACCGCGATGATCACCTCAATGATGAAGAGTTTAGGCATTTTCAAGCCGAGCTTATGTTAAACCCCAAACAAGGCGATGTCATTCAAGGCACAGGCGGGCTGCGAAAGATTCGAGTAGCAACTAAAAATAAAGGAAAACGTGGCGGATCTCGAGTGATCTACTATTTTCTTGATGAAAAACAGCGCTGTTATTTACTCACTATTTATTCAAAGAACGAAATGTCTGATTTAACGACAGACCAAAAGAAACAGTTAAAAACCTTTATGGAGGCATGGAAAAATGAGCAGTCGTGATTTATTTGCAGAGTTAAACTCAGCGCTTGTAGAAGCGAAAGAGCATTCAGAGGGTAAGTTAACTCTTAAAACCCACCAGCTGATTGACGTTAGCGAACTCAATATTTCACCCATTGAAATAGTACACATCCGCGAGAGATTTAACATGTCCCGTGGCGTTTTTGCCCGTTTACTTCATACCTCTGCTCGCACTTTAGAGAACTGGGAACAAGGACGTAGCGCTCCCAATCGACAAGCAATTACTCTTTTAAAACTAGTACAACGCCACCCAGAAACACTGACACACATTGCTGAGTTATAACCAGACTATTTACGAGGTTAAACGGATTTCAATCTGCTGAATTTGAAATCAATACGTTAAAAATCAATAAAGTCATAGTGAATTTGCCCGATTCTCTCAATAATTAAAATACTTATCACACTTCACTACTAAGCCACCAAACCCCTTGAATGACCGCCAGAACAATTCGCTAAATTGGCGAGCGGAGCGACAGGATGTCGCGCAGAGCGAAGTTAGGCCATGGACTGCCTATCTGAGCGGCCGCCAATTTTGTGAAATGTGGAGAGAGCCTTCAGCGTAAATAAAGGTCGGTAATCGTAGGGCGAATTTTTATGTACAGGATGTACGGTCAGTTTTTTGTTCCCGACAAAAACTAAGTACTTACATCCTTGTAAGCAATTTGGCGGTCGCATGGATGCGAAAGAGCCTCTTTGGTTCCATTTCTTTTGTTCGTTAAAAGAAATGAACTCGCCGCAGGCGAAACGGCATAGAATCAGTGATTCAAAGCGAATAATTACAACAACATGCGAATTCAATAGTACGGAAAAAGAATAAACCCGTCTGCTCTCCCGCAATCTAGCATAAAACCTCTCACTAACGCCATATTGCAGCCCGACACCTTTAAGGTTACACTTGTCGTATGATAATCAACTTTATTCATAAGGGTCTTCGTAAATTTTATGCTTCAGGTAGTACTGCGGGAATCCAAAAGAAGCACGAAAAGAAACTACGCCTTATTTTAGCAAACTTCGATCAAGCTCATAGTTCTGATGACATGGACCTACCCGGTCTTTATATGCATCAACTTAAAGGTGATAGAAAAGATATATGGTCCGTTCGGGTCAGCGGTAATTGGCGAATAACATATAGATTTACTGGACGTGATGTTGAGATTGTAAATTATGAGGACTACCACTAATGACTATGCACAACCCTGCTCACCCAGGTGAGATTTTAAAAGAATTAGTGATTGATTCACTAGAACTTACCATTACAGATGTAGCCAAACACCTTGATGTTAGCCGTAAAACATTATCCAAAGTGTTGAATTCAAAAGGCTCTATAACCCCTGTTATGGCAGTACGCCTAGAGCTAGCTTTTGGTAAACCTTCTGCTGATCACTGGCTGCGCTTACAAAACGCACATGACCTATGGCAAACAAGACTAGAGCAAAATACACTCCAAGTATTGCCCTATAATTTTCAAATTTCATAAAGTGAACAATTGTTAAAACGCTTCATTACTCCACCCTTTATTAAAAGCTAATGAACGTAAATTTGAATTTAAAACTTTAATTTGGAAATATAGGCATATGAGCAATCGCAATTTGTTTACAGAATTACACTCTGCTCTGATTGAAGCAAGGAGCATGCAGAGAGTTAGCTTACCCAGAAAACTCACCAACTAAACGACATTAGCTAATTACAAACATGCGATTAAGTCAAAAACGCCTCTGGCGTACAGGATTTTTCGTGATTGAGGCAATGCTTACAGGCGGGCTAGTTGCCCGGCGAAAAGCATTAACAAAGAGCACGGAATATCCTGTACGCTCCGCAGGGTGGACATCTAAGAGGCCACTTCCCTTGTCATAAAACTTATAAAGGACTCGGCCATTCACTTCGCTTTCTTAGCCGTGATATGGCCTCTTAGACTGACGTTATCAAGAAGGCACAGAGAAGATTTGGGGACTTAATCGCATATTCCTTAGACGACACCGAAAATAGGGTCTCACTCGACCCTATGTATACAATCAAAGCAGTTTAAAAACTCTCATGCGGCCCAAACACCTCGTAGTGAATCTGCTCACTAGCAGCTCCTAACTGCAATAACTGTGCTTTCATAAACTGCATGAAAACCAGCGGCCCGCACATATAAAAATCGGTATTGCTAAAATCGATCCCGACATTCAAAAGGTTCATAAAACCACTATTACCATTCACAGCGGCGCTAGTGCCATCGTTATACCAACTGTGTTGCTCAACATTGTCCTGTTGCGCCAACTCAAGAATACGCGCTTGAAACGAGTGTTGCTCTGCACTTTCACAGGCATGTAAATAATGAATGGGCTGCCCGTAGTTCTGCGCCGTCAAAGACTCGAGCATCGATTGCATCGGTGTTGCCCCCACTCCTGCTGATAAGAGTGCTACTGGACGCGCGCGATCTGTAAAATGAAAATCCCCAGCCGGTGGGTTAAGCAGCACTTTATCGCCGACAGTTAAACTATCGTGCAAATGGTTAGACACTAACCCAGCCACTGGTGCGCTTTCACGTTTCACAGAGATACGATAATTTATCCCGTTTGGTTTATCCGAGAGTGTATACTGGCGTTTCTCACGGTACTCACTGTTTTTTGGCTGAGTCTCGATACCTATATATTGACCGGGTAAATAATCTAACACTGCCTTGGCGTCCACGGGTGTCATGACAAAGCTTGTGACTAACTTTGACTCAATATTTTTCTCGCTGATGACAAACTCACGCCCACCTTCCCAACCGCCAGCCGCTTCTTTGGCGCTTTTGTATAACTGTGCTTCACGGCCAATAAAGACCTGTGCTAAAAATAAATAAGCCGCTGTCCACGCCTCTTCTACTTCAGCGTTAAACGCCTCCCCCGCTAGCTCTCGTAAAGTTTCAATTAAATGATGCCCCACCACTTCATAATGCGATGGCTGAATGCTCATGCTGCTGTGCTTGTGGGCGATGCGCTCCACTGCGCTACTCAGGGCCGCTAAATTTTCAATATTTTTGGCGTAAGCTGCTATTGCCTCAAATAATGCCACTTGCTGACGACCACTGTGTTGGTTGCTCATATTAAAAATATGTTGTAATTCTGGATGGTCGCGAAACATACGCGCATAAAAATGTTTGGTAAGCGCGCTGCCTGCCTGCTCTAATAAGGGGATAGTGCTTTTGATAATACGGATGTGCTGATCGGTTAACATGTTTCTTTCTACCTATTTTCACTGGGTTTAATCTAATTCTCTCTAGGTATAGCAAATCAGATGCCAATATTTATTATTTTTATTTTTCAACAAGTTAACTAAATATATCGAACTAACTAGTCAATTTGACAAACTGTATTATTTGTCAAATTAACATATAGTTGTATAATTGTTTATTCGTTAAGAGTATTCAAAGGTAGCGTTATGAATGAAATATCTGCACTGGCAATAATCGAGCTGGCAACCGACCTCACCGCAGGACTTGCCAGCAAAGAGCGCTTTGACCGATTACTAGATACAGTGCGCAAAACGATCCCCTGTGAAGCCGTTGCGCTACTCTCTTTTGATGGCAGTGAACTCAAGCCTATCGCCATGCAAGGTTTGAGTCGCGATACTTTAGGCAGGCGTTTTTTACTCAGCGAACAGCCGCGTTTTGCCGCTATCTGCCAATCGCGCCACGCAGTACGCTTTGCCGCCGATAGCCCACTACCCGATCCCTACGACGGCTTATTAATCGACAGAGACGGTGATCTACCAGTACACGCCTGCATGGGATTACCGCTGTATTTTGATGAACGTTTATTGGGCGTATTGTCACTCGATAGCTTACATCCAGGGGTGTTTGATGATATTCCTCGCACTACTTTAGAGATCGTCTCGAACATCGCTGCGGCAACCTTGAATACCGCGCTAATCATTGAGCAATTAGAAAATCGCGCTCAACACTCACTGCAAGTGGTGCACGAACTTAACAACCAAGTACTAGAGCGCGAAGGCGGTGAGCTAATTGGTCAAAGCAGTGCCATGGATAAACTGCGCCGTGAAATATCCATCGCCGCCCCCTCTGATTTTACTGTGCTCATTCAAGGCGATACCGGTGTTGGTAAAGAGTTGATTGCCAGAATGATTCACAGCCAATCACCGCTCAACCAAGGGCCACTAGTCTATGTAAACTGCGCTGCACTGCCTGAAAACTTGATCGAAAGTGAGCTCTTCGGCCATGTTAAAGGCGCTTTCACTGGTGCTGATAATAAGCGCAGCGGCAAGTTTGCACTGGCTGATGGCGGCACCTTGTTTTTGGACGAAATAGGTGAACTACCGCTCGCGGCACAAAGTAAATTATTACGCGCGTTACAGAACAAAGAGATACAGCCTGTCGGCCAAGATTTGGTCCAGCAAGTCGATGTACGCGTATTAGCAGCCACCAACCGCGATTTACCGCTTGAAGTTGAACAGGGCCGCTTTAGAGCGGATTTGTATCATCGTTTGAGCGTCTATCCTATTAATGTACCAAAGCTCAGTGAGCGCACCGGAGATACTGAGTTGCTCGCCGGTTTCTTCATTGAACAAACCCGTCGCAAGCTCGGTATATCGCAATTAAAGCTGGCAGATGATGCCCTGCAAATTTTGATTAGTTACCACTGGCCGGGCAATGTACGAGAGTTAGAACATGTGATCAGCCGTTGCGCTTTAAAAGCCAGAGCGCAGACTAACGATAATCGTATGGTAGTGATAAAAGCCGAACACTGCAGTGAGATAGCGGTTGCTATGCCTAACATGATGGCAAAAGCTGCTGCTACGCTTAGCACAAGCACAGTTCAGTTGTTTGAGGAAACAGCTATTCCTCTCAAGCAAGCGACGCAGGACTTCCAAAAGCGTCTAATCGTGCAGACAATTGAGCGCAACAACGGCAATTGGGCAGGCGCTGCGCGAGATATGGAGATTGATAGAGGGAATTTGAGCAGGCTTTGCAAGCGCTTGGGAATTCGAGCGGTAAAGAAAATAGAGCAGGATTAGATTAAAACCCTTAATCACGCGGATTTTTATGCAGTGTCGACAGTGTCGAGTTCATTTCTTTTTACGATCTAAACTCGCCGCAGTCGAAACTGCAGCTGAAATCTTTAACCACACCAGATTAACGGCTAGATAACATAATCCCCAAACCACCCGAAACAAAAAAACCACCAGTAATTTTATTAATTAACTTACTGATGTTATAAGTTTTTAACAGTTGGGTAATCTTATGTCCGCCAATGGCATAGAGCATTGCGCAAATAAATGCAGAACTACAAGTGACTAACACCATTAATGCATAATGCGAAAAGCTAGTGCTTTGCGCCGTTAGAAACTGTGGGAACAAGGCGGTAAAGAAAACAATTGCTTTAGGGTTGCCGATAGCAATAATGAAACCTTGCTTAAACATTTTGCGCAAAGGTGCTTGGCCTTTTTTACTGTCCTGTGAGCGGCTTTGCATATCCCAAGCAGGGCTGCGCCAGAGCATAATACCTAAGTAGATAAGATAAATGGCCCCTAAATACTTTATGACCATAAAGACAGTACCAGATGTGGCAATAATAGCGCCTAAACCCGCAATAGAAATAATCGCCTGCAAACATGAAGCTACCGTATTACCGGATGCCGTGGCCAAGGTCGCCTTAGCGCCATATTGCATACCATGTGTCAGTGCAATAATCATGCTTGGCCCAGGAATGATAGATACCGCATATAAGGTAAAAATAAAGATCATCCAAGTATCGAGATTCATTTTTTCTCCACGTTTTAAAAGGTAAAAAAAGCTGTTGCCTAGAACAATGGGAGCTGTGTCAGAAAAAACATTTCCTGAACAGCCACTTAAACCCGTAGACAATTGATTTATTTATAATAAGCAGTGGTATTAAACCTATGCTTGCAAAGTTTTACAAGTGTCTAAATTTACTACCAGTTAAGAATATGTAGTACTAACTCAACTGAGCGGCCGCCAATTCTGTGATGTATGGAGACAGTCTTAAGGGTTAAAAATGTTCGCTAATCATTGGCCGATTTTTTATGCACAAGAGGTGCGTTCTGTAACTGTTGTGGGTAAAAAAAGTTGCGGGCATAGAAGGCTTCAAAGACAGTGCCACCACAGAGAACTCAGCAGAAAATTTTAAACCAACACATGCCAGACAAGTTACCCGACGCCAGCAATGCCATAATTAGTCTTTTTGTTTTTCTCTGTGCAGCGCAGCGCCTCTGTGCCCTCTGTGGTAAATAATTTTTTAATCTTGAGTCTTGAGTCTTGAGTCTTGAGTCTTGAGTCTTGAGTCTTGAGTCTTGAGTCTTGAGTCTTGAGTCTTGAGTCTTGAGTCTTGAGTCTTGAGTCTTGAGTCTTGAGTCTTGAGTC
>Ga0105357_10002402_pt1 | contig 10062 bp, 9 predicted proteins | sample GOMGulsemesocosm_4_FD_83660 | JGI IMG/M metagenome (GOLD analysis project Ga0105357, IMG submission 83660) | Methane-oxidizing microbial communities from mesocosms in the Gulf of Mexico - GOM15B Gulf of Mexico | ecosystem: Environmental > Aquatic > Marine > Cold seeps | place: USA: Gulf of...
AAATGTTTCGTGAAGGAAAAAATCAATTACACCCTACAGCAGGTTTACTTAATACCATAGCGTTGATCACCAGTAGCTTTTTTGTTGCATTGTCGCTTCATGCAATGCATGCAAATAAAGGAAAAAAGGCGGCTATTTTAATTGGCATCGCTCAGGTGGTAGCGGTTATATATATCGTTATTAAACTTTGGGAATATTCATCGCTTTTTGAACTTGGGCTAGATATAGAAACGAATAGCTTTTTTACCTTATATTTTATGATCACATTTTTTCATCTTATGCATGTTTTGTTAGGTATGGTTATTTTAACGTACATTGCTATTAGAGCTTCAAAAAATGAATATAATGTTGATAATATTTCTGGGTTTGAAGCAGGTGCAAGTTATTGGCATATGGTTGATATGTTATGGATTATTTTATTCCCTCTCATTTATGTTATTTAAAGCTGTATTTTATAAGGTAGTACTATGAGTAAAGAAACAATACAGATACCGCAAGGCAGTATTAAACGAACAGTCATTAGTTGGTTGTTGTTAATAGCATTAAGCGTTATGTCTATTTATATGGGATTGTTCATTCAAAATAAAAGCCTATTTATAATTAGCGTATTATTTATTGTGTTTTTAAAAGGCCAGCAAATAATTGATATTTTTATGGAGCTTTATCATGCACCCAAAAAATGGCGTTTGCTATTTCTTAGTTATGTTGTATTGTTGCCATTAATAATATGTTTGGTTTATTTGTTTTAATAAACAATAATACCAACACTAAAATAAGCATAGGCTGGTCAATGAATAATAAATCTTCAACAAAATTTATCATTATTTGTCAGTCTTTATATTTAGCTAATTTATTACTTCTACCTGTATTTTGTTTTTTTACATTATTGTATTACCTTTATCGATATAAAAAACAATCAAATACAACCTCGATGTCAAATATTAATAGAGTTGAAAAAATACACTTGTATCGCAGTATACAACTATCAGTTTTAGCTGGTCTAATGTTGGGAGTATTACCTTTAATTTTTGTTTTAATGTCGGATAACGTTGAAACGTCAATAATGGTGATGCTTTTTTATTTTATTAGCATGCATGCTAGTTTTGTTTTGCTCGGAATGTTAAATCTCTCAAAAGCGATGGCGGGTAAATTACCTATCTTTTAACTGCTTTATTTAGAGTTCTTGACCCATATCACAACATACTTCATTTTTATTGATACAATAAATTTAATTTCTGAAGGTTAAAAATTAAGGTTACAAGTTTAAGTTATGGAAGAGTGGGTTGGTAGTATTTGGCATAAGTATATTACACGAAAAGCCAATGTTGAATTTGATGATGCTAGAGTTCATTTTGATGAAGTTAGTAAATCAGTTGGTGTGGTGTATAGAGCGCTTGGTGGTGATTCTGTTAAAAGAGTTGAAGCTGCAAGTGGACGTGAATACTTAACACGTAAAAGCTTTTTACAAAAAATTTCAGGAGACACTCAACTTGTTAGCCTTGCATGGCAAGATGATGAAAGCCTACGTTTACCTGAAAGCCTTGCAATATTCCCTGAATCGTCACTTAATTATGATCTTTATATTTGGTTAGCTGTTTTAGCTGCTCATCATAGTGGAAAGTTTCGTCATTGGGCGAAAGATAACCAGTTATTAGTTGTTGAAGTTTTAGAAAAATTCCCTGCATTAAAATCACGATATTATCGCTTAGCAAAAGCTTTCGTTTCATTGCGTCTTGATATTGATAAACACCCTAAAGCAGAACAAGCGATGGAAAAGGCTATTATTGATGCCATTTTAGCGCCCGGTTCTGTTGAAGAATTCCCTGTAGTTAACTTTGCACCGAAAGCTGTTTATTTATGGCTTTATCCATCATCCAGTTCTGATGAAATACTTGAAGGGCAATTTCAAGAGGCAGTAGAAGAAAGTGAAGATAATGAAGAAGATAACAAAGAGAATAAATCAAAAAAGCTAGATAACAGTCGTAAAAAAGCAGAGCGAGTAGAAACCCCTGATTCTCGTGGTGGGATGATGATTTTTCAGATGGAGAGTTTGTTCTCTTGGAGTGAGTTTTCAAAATTAGACCGCGGTGTTGATGATAGCGATGAAGATGACGATGATAACCAGAGAATCATTGAAGACTTAGATAAAATAACGCTTTCTCAACAGCAAGAACAACAAAAAAGTGCACAAATTAAGATTGATTTAGATTTACCTTCAGCGTCTGAAGATGATATTCCATTAGGTGATGGCATAAAGTTACCTGAATGGGATTATAAACAACAGCTATTGCAAGCTGATCGTTGTTTATTACAACCAATGTTGCCACGTGATGCAAAAGCTGAAAAATTACCTTTAAGACTGCAAAAGCTGGCTAAAACTATTCAAGCACAATTTGAACAACTACGTAGTGTTCGTTACTGGCTAAAAGCACAACCTCAAGGTGAAGAAATTGATTTAAGTGCTTGGCTTGATTTTTATGTTGAAAGTAAAATTACTCCAACACCTCAAAAAGGGCTATTTCAATCATTTAGAGGTAATAATAGAGACTTATCCTGTTTACTTTTAGCGGATATTTCAATGTCAACAGAAGCACATTTAGATAATGAGCATACCGTCATTGATGTTATTCGAGATAGCTTGTTATTGTTTGGTGAAGCTTTACAATCGGTTGGTGATAACTTTGCCATGTATGGTTTTTCATCGGTAAAAAGACATAATGTTCGCTTTACCATGCTGAAAAATTTTAACGAACCTTATAACGATCATGTTCGCGGACGTATTCAAGCAATAAAGCCCGGTTTTTATACCCGAATGGGAACAGCAATTCGTCAGGCAACTAAAATCATTAGTGAACAAAAAACATCAGAAAAATTATTATTAATTTTAACGGATGGTAAACCAAATGATATTGACCATTATGAAGGACGTTATGGCATTGAAGATACACATCAAGCTATTAATGAAGCTAAACGATTAGGTATAAAACCTTTTTGTATAACGATTGATCAAGAAGCTCAAGACTACTTACCTTATTTGTTTGGTAGTGATGGATTTACCGTGATATTAAGGCCGACACAGCTACCTTTACGTTTACCACAATTATACCATCAATTAACGTCACAATAAGTCGAGTATACAAATGAAAAAATGCTTATATTGTCAAGCAGATAATGATTTAGAAAATACGCGTTGTAGTAATTGTGGAATGGAACTTCCAACAAAGCATCCTCAAGATAAAAGTACAAAAATTAATTTTTTTGTTAAAGCTTTTTGGTTAATCGTAATTTTTTGTGTTGTTATGATGGCGTATTTACCAAGGTAAGATGTTTAAAACAGAAAAAGAGCCTTTAAGGCTCTTTTTTTAATTTTATATTTTAAAAAAAATAGGCTTTAATATTATAAGATACTTTCTAATGTTAATTCCATCATATCTTTAAAAGTACTTTCTCTTTCTTGTGCTGTTGTTTGTTCGCCTGTTTTAATATGATCACTTACCGTTAAAACAGTTAGTGCTTTTTTACCATATTCAGCAGCAACACCGTACAAACCAGCAGCTTCCATTTCAACAGCTAAAATTCCATGTTTTTCCATAATGGTAAACATTTCAGGTTGAGGTGTATAAAACAAATCAGCCGTAAATATATTACCGACATGAACTTTTTTATTCATTTTTTCAGCGGTATTTACAACTTTATGTAAAAGACTAAAATCGGCCGTTGCAGCGAAATCACATTGATTAAAGCGTTGACGGTTTACATTTGAATCTGTACTCGCTGACATGCCTATGACAATATCACGAATTTTAATATCATCTTGAACTGAACCACAAGAACCGATACGAATAATGTTTTCTACGCCAAAGTCTTTATAAAGCTCTGTTGCATAAATTGAAATTGATGGAACGCCCATCCCTGAACCCATAACTGAAATAGGCTTACCTTTATATGTTCCGGTATAACCAAACATATTACGTACTTGTGTAACGCATTTTGCATTTTCTAAAAAGTTGTCAGCAATAAATTTTGCTCTAAGTGGGTCGCCAGGCATTAAAACGGTTTCTGCAAAGTCACCTAATTCGGCGGAGATATGAGCTGTAGACATGAGTTTCCCTTGTATTTTATTTTAATAATTCAGTAAGTTTTTAGCCTAGTATTGTGGTTGAATTTACAACACATTAAACATTGCTATCAAGGGTTTTTTACTGGTTTCGACTAGTTTCTTTTTATGATTATACCTAAAAAATGAAGTTCTTAAAGTTTTTAGCTTATAAAAGGTGCTTAATTAAAAAGGGTCATTTACTTTTTTTGTTTTTCAACAATGTATTCTTTTCATTGTCAGATAAAAAAGATGCATTTAAAGAGTTTTGCTGTAATTGTTCTATTTGTAAATCGGTCAACTCTAAAATGTTTTTAGCTAATTTATACTCATTTTTTATTTCAATACCTTGAACCGCAGGATCATCTGTATTTAAACAAACATTAATTCCTTCATTAAGAAATATTTTTAAAGGATGCTGACTAAGATCTTTAATTGTACCCGTTTGATAGTTAGACGTTAAACAAGATTCAATGGCAATATTGTTTTTTGCCATATAAGTCATTAAATCTTTATCTTGTGCACTAGCAACACCATGACCAATTCTTGTTGCGCCAAGTTGCTTAATTGCTTGCCATACACTATCAGGGCCTGATGCTTCACCAGCATGAATAGTGATATGTAAATCAGCAGCTTGAACTTGTTTAAAATGTTCAATAAAAAGTTCACCTGGATAATTATATTCATCACCGGCTAGATCAACGGCAGTTATATGAGATTTATGCGCCAAAATAGCATCAAGTTCAAGTTGGCACTGTGCTATGCCAAATGTTCTACTTAAAATTCCAATTAAGTTTATTTTAATATTAAATGTATTAGTACCTGTTTGAATACCGTCAATGACAGCAGCAACAACATCAGGTATTGATAAGTTATGTTCCATTGCCATATATGCAGGCGAAAATCGTAATTCAGCGTAATCTAAACCTGCATTAAAAGCATCTTCAACATTCTCAAAAGCAACACGTTTAACATCATCTAACGTTTTTAATACAGCAACACCCCAATCAAGTTTTTTTAAAAAAGCTAATAAATCAGCTTCTGTGTTCTGAATTTGAACATGAGGTATAAATTCTTCAAAAGTTGATACAGGTAGGTCTATTTGATGTTGTTGTGCTAATTGCCAAATAGTTTTAGGTCTAATGTTACCATCTAAATGTCGATGTAAATCCATCAATGGAAATTTAAGAGAGTGCATAAGAAATACCTTCAAAATTGTTTTTTGCATTATATCGTGTTTTTAACATTTTATAATGGTATTCAAGCAATAACACTGTTAAATTATTGACGGGATAACTTATTTAGGCGTCTAGACGTAAAGAATTAGACGTAAAACAAAATTTTAAAGAAAAGAGAAATGATTATGTATAAAACTGACGATGTGCGCATTAGAAAAATTAAAGACTTATTACCTCCAGTAGCACTATTAGAAGGTTCTCCTGCGTCAGATGAAGCGATTAAAACGGTTGTTGATAGCCGCTTAGCCATTCACCAAATATTTAATAATAAAGATGACCGATTACTTGTTGTTATAGGTCCTTGTTCAATTCATGATCCTGCTTCAGCACTTGAATACGGGCAACGTTTAGTAGAACTAAGAGAAAAATATAAAGATAATTTAGAAATTGTTATGCGTGTGTATTTTGAGAAACCTCGCACAACGGTTGGTTGGAAAGGCTTAATTAATGATCCATATATGGACAACAGTTTTCAATTAAATGATGGTTTACGTTTAGGACGAAAGTTATTACTTGATTTAAATGAATTGGGTTTGCCAACAGCAGGGGAGTTTTTAGATATGATCACACCGCAATACATGGCTGATTTCATGTGTTGGGGGGCAATAGGTGCACGTACTACAGAATCACAGGTACATAGAGAACTCGCTTCTGGTTTATCCTGCCCAGTTGGCTTTAAAAATGGCACTGATGGCACCATTAAAATAGCTATTGATGCAATTGGCTCTGCTGCTGCATCACACCATTTTTTATCGGTTACGAAATTCGGCCACGCAGCTATTGTAGAAACAACAGGTAATAAAGATTGCCATATTATTTTACGTGGTGGTAAAGAAACCAACTTTGACGCCGAAAGTGTTAAAAATGTTACCGAACAGCTTTCGTCTATTGGTTTGAATACTAAAATAATGATTGATTTTAGTCATGCTAATAGTAATAAAAAGTTTGAAAACCAAATGTTAGTTTCAAACAATGTTAGCGAACAAATATCAAAAGGGAATAAGGACATATTTGGAGTAATGGTTGAAAGCCACTTGGTTGAAGGAAACCAAAAGCTTGTTGATGGTAAAGCAGAGGTTTATGGTCAAAGTATTACCGATGCTTGTATTGGTTGGAATGATACAGAAATTTTATTACAACAATTAAATAATGCCGTTATCAATAGAAATACATCATCATAAATTAGTTTAGATTGTTATTAAAATAACAATCTAAACTTGTAAACTCTCTTGATACAACAAAGCCGACTCAATTGAAGCGGTTTTTTTAATTTTTGAAGTTGTTTAGTGAAATACTTTATCGAGTAATTGTAATTAGTATGTTGATTTTGTTATAAAAATAGAAAGATAACTTTGTTCTTGTAAAGTGGTGCTCGCTACTGGACTCGAACCAGTGACACCTTGCATGTCATGCAAGTACTCTAACCAACTGAGCTAAGCGAGCGTTTGATTTTAATGTTGAGCAAATCAACGAGGCGCTATGTTAGCGTCCAATAATGTTGCTTGCAAGTAGTTTTGTTTAATTTAGTAAATTAAACTATATGAGCTTGTTTTATCAAGCGTGATTGTACTATTTTTAAACGCCAAGCAAGTAATATAGCCGCGGTTGTTAACCCTGAAATGAAACCTATCCAAAAACCGTAAGGTCCTATTTTTGGTATTATCCAATCAGTAACGCCTAAAATAAGTCCAATAGATAAACCGATTAACCAATACGAAACAAAAGTGATATATAAAATTGATTTGGTATCTTTATAGCCTCTTAATGCGCCTGCTGAAATCACTTGTACCGTATCAGAAAATTGATATAAAGTTGCTAATAGCATTAAGCTTGCGGCTAATTCAATTACAGGGCGTTCTGTGGTGTAAATTTCTGAAATTTGATAACGAAAAACAATCGTTATTATTGCGGTAAATACAGCAAGTAGTAATCCAAGGATAACAGAATAAAAAGTGTAATTCTTCGCTTGTTGAAAGTCATTATTTCCTATTGCATAGCCAACTTTTATAGTGGTTGCCATGGCAATACTTAATGGCACCATGAAAATAAGGCTACTGAAATTTAAAGCAATTTGATGACTTGCAACAACTTCAGCACCAAAAGGTACTAACATTACGGCCACTATGGCAAATAAACTAACTTCAAATAAAAGAGATAAAGCAATAGGAACACCTAAAGCTAGAATGTTTTTTATTTTCGTCCAATTTGGCCAATAAAATCGTTCAAAAAGCGAAACTTTTTTTAATATAGAAGAGCGAAAACAATAGATAGCCATACTTATAAACATTGACCAATAAACAAGTGCGGTTGCAATACCACAACCTGCACCACCTAGTGCAGGAGAGCCAAATTCACCATAAATAAAAATATAATTAGCTGGAATATTTACCAATAAACCTATAATACTAATAATCATCGTTGGTTTTGTATAAGAAAGGCCTTCGGAATAATTTCGCAAAACTAAATAAAGACAAAAACCTGGAGCACCCCAAACAATATAGCGTAAATAATCGAATAGTAATGGTTTTAGGTTGCCTTCTAACTCAAAGGTGGGTGCTATTAAAGGTGCTAACACATAGTAAATAGCAATAAGTGCAGATCCAAATGCTAAGGCTATCCATCCTGTTTGGTAAGTTTGATCTGCAATTTGCGTATGCTTATTTGCACCTGCTAACTGAGAAACTATTGCTGTTAAAGCCATAATTAAGCCATAAACAGTTATTATGAGGGGAAACCAAATACTGTTAGCAACGGCTACTGCAGCCATATCTGTTGCACTTACTTGCCCTGCCATAACAATATCAACAAAACCCATTAAGTTTTGAATAAGTTGTGCAATTAAAATTGGGTAAGCAAGTTTAAATAAGCTTTTAATATGGGAATAAAATGGTGATAAATTCATGAAAGTGATAATTGCAAAATAAGAAACAAAATATTAAAAACAATTATACGCTTTAACTACTCTATTATTAAATGTTTAATTTTTCCCTTTATTCCATCCCATTCTTTTGCATCAGCAGGTGCTGGTTTTATTTCTGTAATTCGGGGCCATATTTGAGAGAGCTCTTTATTTAACTGAATGAACTCTTGTTGATCTTTAGGTACATTATCTTCTTGAAAAATGGCTCCTGCAGGGCATTCAACTGGACATAAATCACAGTCTATACAATCATCAGGGCTGATAACTAAAAAATTAGGACCTTCGTAGAAAGCATCCGCAGGACAAATTGCAACACAATCGGTATATTTACAGCGAATGCAGTTGTCAGTAACAATAAAAGCCATGATTTATTTTTTTTGATTTTAAATATTGGCTGATCATACCTTTCTTTTAAGCAAATTCAATCTCTTGTTTTAACTATACCCAACTATAAGGTAAAATAGAGGAATTAACTTTACCTTTCTTGAGACAAAAATCATGTTGCGTTTAACCGACATAAAATTAGCTTTAGAGCATTCTGATGATGCTGTTGAGCTTGCTATTTTACACAAACTATCAATAACTCAAGAACAGTTAATCAACTTTACGGTATTTAAACGTGGCTATGATGCGCGTAATAAAAACAAAATACTTCTTATTTATACGCTTGATGTTGAGACAACAATTGATACAAGTTTATTAACTCAATTTGAAGTTGATGTTCATGTAAGAGAAACGCCAGATATGCGCTATAAGTTTGTAGCCCAAGCCCCAAATAGTATGAGCAATAGGCCGGTTGTTATTGGAATGGGCCCTTGTGGTTTATTTGTTGGCTTAGTATTAGCGCAAATGGGTTTTAAACCTATTATTTTAGAGCGAGGAAAAGAAGTAAGAGAACGCACTAAAGATACCTTTGGCTTTTGGCGAAAAAAAATACTTAATACTGAATCTAACGTTCAATTTGGTGAAGGTGGCGCAGGTACTTTTTCTGATGGAAAATTATATAGCCAAGTAAAAGATCCAAAACACTATAGCCGAAAAGTATTGCATGAATTTGTGGCAGCAGGTGCACCAGAAGAAATTTTATATGTCAGTAAACCTCATATTGGCACTTTTAAACTCGTAACCATGGTTGAAAAAATGCGAGCGAAAATTTTTGAGTTAGGCGGAGAAGTCCGTTTTGGGCAACGCGTTGAGCAAATTCATTTTTCATCGATAGATAAAACCAGTGATACAGGTACTCAAGATAAACAAGTAACAGGGGTAACCTTGGCTAGCGGAGAGCATATTGCGACTAACCATATTGCATTAGCAGTAGGGCATAGTGCTCGAGATACTTTTGAGATGTTATTTGAACAAGGTGTCTATATTAAAGCAAAACCTTTTTCAGTTGGTTTTCGTATTGAGCATGAACAATCTGTTATTGATGAAGCCCGTTTTGGCAAAAATGCAGGTAACCCCATTTTAGGTGCGGCAGATTATAAATTAGTACACCATTGTAGTAATGGTCGCTCTGTTTATAGTTTTTGTATGTGCCCAGGAGGTACTGTTGTTGCAGCAGCGTCTGAAGAAGGGCGGTTAGTGACCAATGGAATGAGTCAATATTCACGCCATGAACGTAATGCAAATAGTGCGATTGTAGTTGGGATTGAACCTGAAGATTTTGGGGCGACCTCTGATGGCAATAATGTTTTAGCAGGGATAAACTTTCAACGAAAATTAGAAGAAAAAGCCTTTAAATTAGGTGGTGAGAATTATGATGCGCCAGTGCAATTGGTGGGTGATTTTTTAGCCGGTCGTAAAACAGG
>Ga0105357_10002405_pt1 | contig 10054 bp, 9 predicted proteins | sample GOMGulsemesocosm_4_FD_83660 | JGI IMG/M metagenome (GOLD analysis project Ga0105357, IMG submission 83660) | Methane-oxidizing microbial communities from mesocosms in the Gulf of Mexico - GOM15B Gulf of Mexico | ecosystem: Environmental > Aquatic > Marine > Cold seeps | place: USA: Gulf of...
ACTCGACTGATTATGCGACCTCTTCGGAATACGGAACGTGTACTTTACAACGACTCTGTTCAGAAGATTTTGGATATGGAAAGCGGCAAGGGCGACGCCATGTCTATCGAAGATATCAAAGAACTGGTCGGCGGTGTATATCCTAAAGTAATGAACGACGGTGATATGGAAAGTGGTGCATGGAGTTGCGGCATGGTTGCAGGCCTAATCCACGATGTTCCAAGTTGTCAGGAATTGATGGATACTATTATGGGTGATGCAAACGATATTATAAATACACGTTTAAAATCATTCGCTTAAAACGAGTTTTCTATACATTAAATTAATAAAAAGCGCCTTAAATGGGCGCTTTTTCTCTGTTTGAATTCATCAATCCAATGCAAAGACCGGTAACGACCAACGCCATCCCAAAAACCAGATATAACGTGATGGGCTCAGACAAGAAAAGACTTCCAAGAACGGCACTGCTAATGGGTCCCAACGATAAAAACATGGTAACGCGCGTTGGCGACAGGCTTTTTAAAGACCACAACCACGCAAAGTAGCCCACGCCGCTACTAATCCCGATAAATATAACCGCTAGCCATCCGTCAAAATCTATATGAGTAATAGTGATTAACCCATTTTCAAACGTGGAAAAGGCCAAAAGAACAACCACAGATGCAAACATGGCAAGTGCACTGATATTCTGGGCGGGATAGCGTTCAAGATACGGCCTATAAAAAATACTGCAAACCGCTCCTATAAAAGCACTGAGAGCAACTGCAGCTGCCGCAACGCCTTTATTTTCTCCAATATCAGCGGCACCTAGACTTTCGCCCAATGTGACCGCAACTCCAACAATAGAGAGAAAAATACCGATAGTTTTGGTAGCAGATAAACGCTCTTTTCCAAATATGGATGCAAGGATCATGGTCTGCAGCGGGAAAGTCGCAAAAATTAGAGCAACATGAGCAGACGGCAAATATTGTAACGCATAATTGAGAAGCGCTACCAAAACACCAAACTGAAACACCCCAAGAAAACAAATTGGCAGGATGTCCCTAAAGAGAAAACGCGCTGTATTCAGAAATGACACAAAAGGAATAAGACACAACAACCCAATAGAATACCGTAACATAGTAAGCGTCGCCGGCGTGGTCTGATCAATTACATATCGAGACGCCACGAGGGCAGCGCCAACCTGAATTCCTGTAAATAGAGCTGCTAGGACAGGACCAATTGATACGGACACCGTTATAGGTCCAGTTGCCAATATTGCCCCACAAGATCCGCACCAAAACTATGATGAGCTTCCTCGCCAGCTAATTTGAATCCAAGTTTCTTATAAATACCAATGGCCGCGTGTAAATTGTCATAGGTCCATAACGTCATTTTTGAATAGCCAGCTTGACGCGAGAAATTGATACATTCTGCCACCAGTTTGACACCAACGCCAAGGCCGCGGGCGTCTGGATCAACGATTACCAGTCGGAGTTTGGCCGTCGCCTCATTTTCTTTTACCACCATAGCAGAGCCGATGTTTCGTCCCGCGCGTTCTGCAATCCAACAGCATTCTGATTTTGGATCAAAATTCTCAATAAATTCGGCGGCTATTTTGGCGACCATCGCTTCAAAAGTGTCATCCCAACCATATTCTTCACTATACAGCCGACCATGGGCACCGATAATCCACCCCATATCTCCTGGTCGATGGGACCTTAACTGATAGGCTTGCGCGTTTTCATCATGACGCCCAAGCAGCGCTTGAATTTCATCCATTGCGGAGAGTAATTTTGATCGATCTAACAAATTTAGATCTTCCAGCAAGCTACCGAAGAGCTGAGCCGATTTTTCATTCAAAGCCAAATATTCATTCTTACCGCCATCGGTAAGGGCAATTACCTGCAGACGTTTATCTTTATCCGACTGTGTTCGCGCTACTAACCCAGATTTTTCAAATTTTTTCAACACGCGGCTAACGTAGGCGGGGTCAAGTTCCAGCTCGGCGACAAGGTGTTTAGCCGTTGTTTGACCCAATGCATTTAACTCATGTAAAATGCGGGCTTCTGTTAAACCGTAGTTACTGTTGAGAAGTAACTCGTTCAATACGCCGGCTTTCTTTGTATAAAACCGCGTAAAACCGCGTACTTTATTGACGGCATCATCAAAGTCAGTCATTTCACTACCTGCCCGTAAAGTTATCCATAGACATATATTTACTTGATACTAGTCAACTAAATATAAAAAGGTCAAGCGGAGGAAGCTATTTTTGAATTTTATTCCTATACATTGGAAACCGTTATTGGGTATTATAACCATACTATTTGGCTTAACTGGTCACTAAGTAAAAACAATTAAGCACCAGTTGAGCATCTGATCTTCTCAGCTAAAGGGGACAAAAAATGTCAGAGCAGAAGAATGAAAACGAGTTTCCGGACCCAGTTTATGAAACTGATGAGCCAATCTTATATAGCGTCAAAGATGGCATTGCGACTATTTCGCTAAACCGCCCACGCTATAACAATGCTCAAAATAACCAAATGACATATGCACTTGATGCGGCTTACTTCCGGGCTGTGGAAGATGACGACGTGAAAGTCATTATCTTACGGGGTGAAGGTAAGCATTTTAGTGCTGGCCATGATATCGGGACGCCGGGCAGGGACCATCACTTATCCCAAGACCGGAAACATATGCTGTATGACCATGCCAATAAACCCGGTGCTGAGTTCCAATATATAAAAGAACAAGAAGCTTATCTGGGAATGTGCCGCAGATGGCGTGAGATCCCTAAACCAACTATTGCAATGGTTCATGGAGCTTGTATCGCTGGCGGTCTGATGCTTGCTTGGGTTTGCGATATGATTATCGCATCAGACGATGCCTTTTTCTCCGACCCTGTGGTTCGAATGGGTATACCGGGCGTTGAGTATTTTGCTCATCCGTTTGAGCTAAGCCCCCGTATTGCAAAGGAATTTTTATTTCTAGGCGAACGTATGAGTGCCGAACGCGCATACGAAGTCGGGATGGTAAACCGTGTGTTTACACGGGAAAAATTGGAAGAAGAAACCTATTCCATCGCTGAACGTATTGCGAAAATGCCGCGTCTTGGTCTGTCCTTGACCAAACAGGCAATTAATCACGTGGAAGATTTGCAGGGCAAACGAACCGGTATGGAAGCCGTTTTTGCCATGCATCATTTTGCACATGCCCATAATTCACTGGTCTCAACGGACAAACTTGGTGGGTTTGATGCAAAAGCTATGGCCGATAGTCAGCGCGATAAAAGCTAGCGGATCTCCATAATATACTCTGCTGTGAGTTTAGGATCTTCCATTGGGATAAAATGGCTAAACTCCGGCAGAAACACATCTTTTCCGTTTGGAATTTTCGCGGCAAGCTCTGTCCATGTTGGCGAGGCGGAAAAATCTATGCGACCATTTTGCATGGGTTCTGCCTGACGTGCCCGCATAACCGTCACTGGTAAGTCCAGTTCACCAAGTCGGCCACTTAGATCCACACTACAATGCCCCATGTAGACAGATGCCTCCGTCACTGGGTTGCAAGCAAGACTAACACCATCACCACTCTTCTTTACGCCGTACTCACAATATTTCTTGAATGTTTCAGGCATCCATCTGGAAAAGGGAAGCCGGTCTTTGAATGCGTCTTCCAAATCTTGCCATCTATCAAATTGGTTCCGTCTACGGGAAATTGGGTTATCTTCTGGGGCGCCGATTTCAAAATCTAAAACTGTGGCATATCTCTCTGGTGAGAAAATAACTGGATCGATAAGAACCAATCGCTGAAAACGATTTTGCATATCAAGGCAGGCTTGCAATAGCGCATGCCCACCCATGGAATGCCCAACACCAATTATATTATTTAAATCAAGTGCTTCTATTGCGAATTTAACGTCATCCCCCATCAAAGACCAATCTAATAAGTGTCCCTCATACTTGCTTAATCCATGCCCTCTAATATCAAGGGCTATAATCCGAAAACCAGACGGTAATGCCTGAATGCATTCACTCCAGATTAGGCCATGCATACCCGTCGCATGAACAAGTAGAATAACCGGATCATCTTTATGGCCCCATTCATAATAGGACAGGGAAAGATCGTTCGTTTGAATGTAGGCGTGGCGGGGTGTCATTTGTTTTTCTCATTATTTAGGACACCTCAAAATATAAGTGATACTCAAAAACAGCAAGCGGTATCCCACGCGATCCGTTTTGTTTTTTCGCGATCTAAATCACAGATCCGTTTTTTGCAGTTGCGAAGGTGAGGGTGCACGTCCTACATTCAGGGTTGGCGCTTAACAATAATATAATAAAGTCTGGTAAAAAATGAGTTCACTTTTTAATCCTTTAACATTCCAACGCGGTCCAGAAATGAAAAACCGGGTTGTTATGGCTCCCATCACCAATTGGCAAAGTCATGAAGATGGCACCCTTTCTGACGATGAATATAAATGGCTGACAATGCGGGCGAACAGTGGTTTTGGCTTAACCATGACTTGCGCCGCATATGTTCAGGCGGGCGGCAAAGGGTTTCCGGGCCAACTTGGTTTCTTTTCAGATGATTTACTTCCGGGCCTTAAACGATTGGCTGATGGTATTAAAGAGGGTGGCTCCATTGCTATTGCGCAGCTGTATCACGGCGGAATGCGCGCATCGAAAGAGCTGACAGGTGAACAACCTGTATCGGCTTCAGCCCTTGAAAAATACGGAACACGCGCCCTTAGCACTGAAGAAGTCGAACAATTAGTTGAAGATTTTATTCTCGCTGCAATCCGCGCTGAAAAAGCCGGTTTTGAGGGGGTTGAGGTCCACGGAGCTCATGGCTATTTGCTCTGCCAATTCCTAAGCCCAGACCTTAATCTTCGAGAAGACAAATATGGTGGATCACTTGAAAACCGTGCTCGCGTTATATTTGAGATTATTGATGGGATCAGGGATCGCTGCGGCGAAAACTTCAACATCAGCGTCCGTTTATCACCTGAGCGTTTTGGTATGAAACTCGCGGAAGTCATTGAAGTTGCGAAAAAAATACTAACTGAAGGTAAAATTGATTTTCTAGATTTGTCGCTTTGGGATTTTAGGAAAGAACCTGAAGAAGAGGAATTTAGAGGCCGAAGCCTTATGAGCTATTTCACTGAGCTCGATCGCGGTAACGTTCGTTTGACCGTCGCCGGTAAAATTATGAGCGCCGCAGATTGCCGCGAGGCTATTGAAGCCGGAGCCGATTTCGTAATGGCTGGTCGCGCAGGTATTTTGCACCACGATTTTGTGCAGCAACTTGAAGCCGATGCCGATTTTAAATCAATCGAATTGCCAGTTACACGAACCCATCTTGAAAACGAAGGCCTTAATAAGCGTTTCATTGAGTATATGGCAAGTTGGGACGGTTTTGTTGTCGCTGAATAACTAAAAATGGCTGATACGGTGGGAATATTACACTTTATCAGCCATCATATCTATTAACCCAGTTTCTGCTGAAGAATACGGCGTTTGCTTAAGATCGCATCATTATCAACATAACATCCTTGCAAATGCCGCGGGCCGCTATTGGGGTCAAACGACATGCGGCCGTGAAGAGCGCGGCGGTTGTTAAATACCAGCAAATCACCCTTAGCCAATTTGATTTTAAGTATATTCTCTGGGGCTCTAATAACCTCAGTCAGTTCCCGGTATGCCTTATAAAATGGCATTACGCGGTCAGCCGGGATATCTAAGGGCGCCGTTAAGGCGGCATGATAGCGGATTTCTCGTAAATTGTCATCGGTATCACAGTTGATGGTGGGTGCTGACCAACGAATGTCCCAATCAGGATCGTGAAATCTGAACGGGATTTCTTGTGTTTTTAGGAAATCGTATGCGCTTGGTGACAATTTTTGCAAACTTCTCGCAGCCTTAAAGCCGTCCACAAGGGTACTTTCGCCGCCATCAGCCTCAAATTCCAAACAATGAAGGAACTGCGTTCCCGGTGGTAATTCCCAGTTTGGAAGATCCGTATGCGACTGAAGGGTGAGGGCGGTATACGCCACATTATTGGGATTTATTTTGGAAATAACGTCAAAATCTCTGCCAAAATTAGTCTCTCTTAGATAAGAGACCCGTTCCGCAACACGGACAACTTCACCTTCAACTGTCGGCGTATTTCGAATTAAGGCAAAGCCGTAATCCACTATCTTATCCAGCCAATTGAGCAATCCTTCGTCGCTGTTCATTACGTCTGAATATTCGATTTCAGGAAGGGAATTAATAATTTCCTGTCCCCACAGTTTTGGAGTAGGCCGACGTTCTGCGCGAGCTCTGTCAGAATAACAATTTTTCATCAGCCATTGGGCAGTAAAGTTGCTTTCATGTCCGTCTTGCCACGTAATCTTCAGCTGGTCATTGTTCAGATAGAGTTCGGTCGGTAATTCGATGGTAAAATCTACATCCATGATGTCCAATATACGCTCACGAGTATCGCTGTGCAGGCAAATCGGGCAGGGACAATTGTCACGCAACCATAAAGGTTGAAAATCGCTCAAATGGCCATTTGTCCAAACAATTTGGCATAATCCTTCAACATTTAAAACCGATTGAATATTGGGCTTGCTCATTACCTACTCCGCACTCACGTCTTGTTCACCATATTTCAACCATGGAAGGATTCTACCATACTGGAAATGTTCAGGAATGAGAACCAGTTCAGGCATGCGAATTATGATCGCGGAAATTTTATTTTTCAGGCTTACCTTAAATACTGTTCGTAAATTTTTTCAAAAGAGCCGTCTCTTTTCATTTCAGATAACGTTTTGCTAATTTTTTGAACAATTAATTGTTTATCCACTATGTCTGCCGCCTTTGAAATCATAAGAAAAGCACCTCGCGATACGCGAAGAGGACGCGGCAGTGGAATAATTTCATCGGTTAGTTTCATTTGTTTAAGTTGATACATAATTTCATTTTCGTTTCCTACAAAAGCATCTGCTCTGCCGGAAACAACTAAGCGTATGTTATTGTTTGCATTTTTGCCTTCAATAACTCTTATTTTATTCTCTGCTATGGCTTGATCAATAGGAGTACTTATCAGGAAGCCAGCATTTTTTGCTATAATTTTACCGTATAAGTCGTCCAATTTCGTATATCTAAACCCGCTGCCTTTTCTGACGAATAGCTTGTAAGTACTGTAATGCATTGGTGGATCGATATAGATGGCAAATTCGTTTCGTTCTGATGTTTTAAAAGCGGCAAAGGAGCCATCGGTTTTCCCAGTTTTGGTCATCAATAAAACTCTTTTCCATGGAACAAATGAAATTGAGATCGGTATATTTATACGCCGTGAAAGCTCCCGAATAATCTCCACATCAATACCACGAGCGCCTTGGTCTGAAGTCCAGCTGTATGGCTGAAAATTGTCCAATGTGACAAAACTCAAACCATGAGATGAGGCATGAGAAAGTGAAGACCTTAAAACGAACTCTGCCAGCAAAACTGCTATGACTATAAATTTCATTTTTTCCCATCAGAAAAGTTGGTAGAAACCAATAATATCTGCCTACTCACTGTTTAGTCAATTTTCAATTTTAGATAATCATAATTTTCCATAATATCAATTATGCGCTAAATTGCATTAAATCCCTTTTTTTATACTTTCTCCAAGCCCTTCACGTATTTAGCATTGTAGCGACAATTGTTTCAGGACAATCCTTCTGCACCAAATACCCTGCGTCTGGTATAATCGTCAACGGTTGATCAGAGTTTGGACTGGCTGCGACAGGAACTATGCGGTAACCGTGCGCCGAAATGAATTCAGATTGAAAACATCTCTGTGAGCCAATCACCCACCACTTTATACCTCACGAGGTTTGACAGATCTGCATGAACCATCAACCAGATTTCCCGAACAAAATCTGGTTTTGTATGTTCATCGTCAATCCGTTTCAGTCTTGGATCAGCGTCGCCGATAATAATGGGGAGTGCTGACCGGGTCTGACAGGTTGCTATACTTTCAATGACACCTTCGGCATCCCCTGCGCGTATGGGACTAAACTCTCCGTGTCCGCGCTGTACCTCTTTAGTCAGCCATACCGCTTGGGGTAAAAAAACCAGATCATCGTTATATCCACACCATGGAAGTTTAGCGTATTGATCTGGCGGCGTATCTTTTGCGGCATATATTCCGTGAGTGAGACTACCGATCCGCCTCACCTTCACATGTGAGCCCCCTTCTTGCGGCCGTGCCAGGCGAACCGCAATATCGGTTTCCCGTTTTGATAGACTTAAATTGCGTAGGTCAGAGTTAAAATGCAGTTCTAGTTCTGGATGCTGCCTTAAAAACGCAGGTGCTCTTGGGGTTATAAACCGATTAACAATCATTGGTGCCGCTGAAATTCGCACCTTTCCCATCACCCTGACGTCGCTTCCCTTTACGGACGCTTGGAATTCATCCAGCTCTTTTTCAATGCGTTCTCCCTTGGTGGCGGCGGCTAAACCGATGGGAGTTAATTGATAAGATCCGTCAGCAAGGCGTTCCAGCAACTGAGTTTCCAGATGATTTTGAAGGTATTTAATGCGCCGAGAAACCGTTGTGACATCAACAGATAACCGCTTGGCAGCAGCCGACATTGAACCCGTTCGCTTAACGGCCAATAAAAACCTATAATCATTCCAATTCATGTCCTGCATAATTACAGTTATATACTGCAAAACTACCTATTTGAAATGCAAAAATACAATTATATGGTCGCTCCTCCTCTTTATTGAAGTGATTAGCATGCTTGAAACACTGACTGATTTTACAAACCTCGGCACCGATGAGTTTTTAATTTGTTCTGCTGCCATGTTGCTTGCCGGTCTTGTTCGAGGGTTTGCCGGTTTTGCGCTTTCTGCCATTTTAATGGCGAGCATTGTGTATATTTTGCCCCCTATCGAGCTTATTCCGCTGTGCTATTTCCTTGAAGCTGCAGCCAGTATCTCCATGTTACGAGGCGGTATAAAAGATGCCAAAATGTCCATGGTTTGGGCCCTTGCTATTTGTTCAGCTATTGGCGTCCCCATTGGTCTCTACGCCACGATCTCCATTCCGACAGAAACGTCAAAAATTGTTGCTCTGGTTATCGTCATGATCCTCACCCTCGCCCAGCTTTTTAAATTCTCTCCGAAATTTTTGAGAACAAAAAGTGGCTTGTATGGATCTGGTATAACGGCGGGTATTGCCACTGGCCTCGCCTCAGTTGGCGGGATGGTTGTTGCGTTATTTGTTTTATCCAGTAAAACCGATGCCAGAACCATGCGGGCATCGCTGGTTATGTTTATGTTTTTGGGGATGTTTACCTCCCTCGTCTACATGCTGTTATATGGGGTGATGAATTATCAAGCTTTTCATCGCGCCATTGTCTTCATTCCAATGGTTCTTGTGGGTGTGTTTTTTGGCAGTTTCCTGTTTCGCCCGTCATTAGTGATTTATTACAAACAATTTTGCCTGTTTTTACTCATTGCTCTGTCGTTTGCAGGCTTAGCAAGATTGATCTAACGGCGCCCTCTTCCTTCCAAACAACCTCGCCCCTTTACAAGCGATAATATTCGATTTACCTACTCTCGCATGCTAATACACTCGTTAAAATTGCATTTCACAAAACGCACACCAAATTCGGGTTTCAAACAACCTAAGAATTTAAGGAGTTGCGTAAATGAACCGGAATATTTTAGTGATTGGCGGTGGAGTTGGCCCAGCGGCAAGTGTGGCTTTTCACGAAAAAATTGTAAACATGACAGAAAATGGTGCAGCTGGTGATCAGGGCCATGCCTCAGTTGTACATATTTCCATGTCTCAATTTATAAAGGACAGAACTGCATTCATCCGCGACGGCGTTGAGCCAAATCCGGGTTCAGTAATGGGCGATTTGGTGCATGCGACCTGCAATGCATACTCCAAACTTGGAGGTGACTTTGTCGTCGGCGTTCCCTGTAATACATTTCACTCACCTGTCGTATTCAATGCGTATCAAAAGTATTTGCAAAACCCGAGAATAAAAACGGTGAATATGATTGAAAGCACTGCCAATTATCTGGGAGCC
>Ga0105357_10002408_pt1 | contig 10051 bp, 9 predicted proteins | sample GOMGulsemesocosm_4_FD_83660 | JGI IMG/M metagenome (GOLD analysis project Ga0105357, IMG submission 83660) | Methane-oxidizing microbial communities from mesocosms in the Gulf of Mexico - GOM15B Gulf of Mexico | ecosystem: Environmental > Aquatic > Marine > Cold seeps | place: USA: Gulf of...
AAGTATTTCACTAAAATGGCAGTTAATAAGGTCACCATACCCACACTAAAAACGGCCGAGTTTAGCAATTCAATATGGCTAAAAAAATTAATCCAAGTATTAATAAAGGAAAGCCCTTTTTCAGCGGGGATAGCGCTGAGGTGCTTTATCTGGCTAGTGGCGATTAAGATAGCGGCGCCCGCTGTAAAACCAATCACCACAGTGTGTGAGACAAAATCGACCAGTTTTCCCAACCTCGCTAATCCAAAAGCTAATTGAAAAATGCCAGCCATCAAAGTAAGCGTGAGTGCCATGGATATAAACGCTTGGCTGCCGGGTTCTGCATAGCCGCTAATGGATGAAAAAACCACTATCGATATCGCCGTGGTAGGCCCTGAAATAAGATGTTTAGAAGAGCCAAAAAGCGCGGCAATGACCGGCGTTACCATGGCGGTATACAGTCCGTACTGTGGAGGCAAGCCGGCGATCGTTGCAAAGGCAACACCTTGTGGTAACACTATCACAGCTCCGGTTAACCCGGCGATGAAATCTGCTCTTATATCTGCGAACGTCAGTAACTTAAACCAAACTAAAAAAGGAAAAAAGCGATTTCTCATTTGTATACCAAATTAAAAGAACGATAGCACTCGCTTACACGATAGTGCGACTATTTAAAAACCTAAACCTGCGACTTTAAAACGGCCACATAACCTAGCATATTGGTTTGACGGTGGCATTGAAAACCTTAGGGGAGCAGCGAACTATCACAAGCTCAATGATGGCAAAAACCACCTCGTTAAAAGTACGAGTTCAGGCGATAGTTTATACTTGAATTGATGTTACTAGAGTAGGTCCAGATTAAGGGTTTATATAGGACAGCTAATATCCACCGCGTGCAAGCTAATCAGCAAAGAGTGATTGACCAACAGCAGGGGATTACCCCTGCTAAAAATATTAAGGGCTGGGTCCTGCGTTGATCTATTGTTTTCAGATAACCAAGCTTATTTTTCCCCGAGACTAAAGTGACCGTCTTCGTGGAACTGGATTACTTCTTTACGACGCTTGCCGATAAGAATAGGGCCGTTATCCAAAAATAAGAAATTTTTCCAATGTTGGCTAAAAACTTCCCAAGTTGTCTCTATTATATTGTCGCTATGGTAACAAAAATAGACTACCGTGTTTGCTTCCCACTCGATAAAGTTTTCCACTTCATCCGGTAAATCGGATGCTGACGACTCCCAGCTTTCCTGCCACTGACCATGCACTTTCCAGCTGTTCTGTTTAAGAGGCCAATCTTCTTTATGAAATAAATCTGGGTGATTGGCGTTTTTACTAATCATCTGATGCCAAATTTGATTAGCTACTGTTTCCGCTAAAGGTTTTATGTGTAACAAGGCTTGGTCATCAACCGTTAATTCGCGATGTTTAAAAAACCAAGAATAGCGATAGTCATCTAAGGGTATATATTGCATAGTGTAGCGCGCCAAATTTAATACGAGTAATTAATTGCTTCCACCCGGCAACAGATGCCTACTGCGAACGCGCTCACTTGGCCGGTTTGAGCACAACTAGATAGCGTCATTTAGAACAACTAAACGCCCATATCTACCATCACTCATCTCGACCCATCGAGTCGCTCTTGTCACGACACCGTTCTAGGATGAAAACTAAATAACCTATAGTATGCACTCACCTAATTAATTTCCCTAATAATATGCTCTAAATATCAGTGTTTGTACGCATGTTCCTTTACCAAAAATTAAGGCATAATAGCGTCCATGATAAAAAGACCCTCAAAATCCGACATTAGAGCCACTCTCGATGATCAAATTCACGATTTTTTAGATCGTGGAGGAAAAATTCAAGAATACGATCAAGGTGATAGCTCGCTGATCGATGGTAGATATGATCGGAATCAGTTTGTACACGGAGTTCCCAAACAAGATCGCACACCGGTGAGCGACACACTAATAGCAATCGATCAGCGCAAGACAAAGCGACCCAATACACCCAACATCAATTCGACTAGACGTGTTAAACAAATCATCTACGACGATTTTGGCGAGCCCCTGAGAGAAGTTTGGGTGGAGAAATAAATCCGCTACTTGCGCAACCCATACCTGCCTTCCAATGACAGCCCTATCTAGTTGATCTAAATCATATAGCGTTAATATAGATGACATTATAGCAATTATTACCCCTCCCCCCTTTCCTTTTGTAGAGGATTAGCGCTATAGTGAAAACACCAATAGCATTGGTTTATTTAAATCACTTAACAAGAGGCCCCGTACCTTACAGCCACATAGATATCTGGCTCACTGAAAAATAGCTATATTTTTTTGTATTCAGAAACATTAAGAAAAGTAAGGAAACATACATGATTATAAATATCACACATCGTAGCGAAAAAGTTTCACCTGCAGTAAAAGAGAAAATCGAGGGCTGGCTAAACCACAGTCAAGACCGATACGACATCATCAACAGCGCTCAAGTCACCATTGACACCTTAGAACGTGGCGACGAAATAGAGGCAACGCTTCATACCAACGGCAAGGAAATTTACGCTAAAACACAAGCTGCCAACCTATTCGCAGCCATCGACTCCCTGACCGATAAAATAGATCGGCAATTAGCTAAAGCCAAAGACAAAATGACCTCCAAAAAAGGCGGCCCTAGGCATTTACAGCCTATTGAAGAAGCAATTCCAGATGAAGATTTAACCCCTCTAGAAGCTTAGCCATCGACTGCTCCCGAGACTAATGAGTATCGGGAGTACTAAAACCTTATCTAAGCCCCCTCTAAATCTTATACTCCTACATATATTTTGAATTTTCTGCTAAAAAGCAGTCAAATTTCCGACAAAAAAATGCTACATTACACAGCTCATATTATTGAATAATCATTGACAATTTAAAGCGATATACTTATCCTTTTTGCCATCATGATAATGATTGTTATTTAGAAACTTTACCTAGAGTTGGAATCACCAGTGAGCATAGCACTTTTCTACGGCACAACGACCGGCAACACAGGGGATGTAGCTGAAAAAGTTCAGCAGCATCTTGAAGATATAGAACTTTTTGACGTAGCAGACTCTCCGCTTGAAATCATTGAAAACTACCAGCAACTAATCTTTGCCATTCCCACTTGGGATTACGGTGAAGTACAAGAAGACTGGCAGGAAGTCTGGGACAGCGTTGATGAAATAGACTTTTCTGGTAAGACTATTGCATTTATCGGCTTGGGTGACCAATACGGTTACGCTGAATGGTTTGTAGATGCCATGGGCATGCTGCATGATAAAGTCGTTGCTAAAGGCGCATCTATTGTCGGTCACTGGCCAACGAGTGGATACGAATTTGACGAGTCTAAAGCACTGACAGCCGATAAAAAATTCTTCATTGGGTTAGCCATTGATGACGATTGCCAAAATGAATTATCTGATGAAAGAATTGAGCAGTGGTGTGAGCAAGTTAGTTTAGAATTTGCATAAAACTTAGTGCTCATCCAGAAACGGCGCCGTCGCGAGAATTACTCAATGTCTTGTGATGGCGCTACTAGATATAGCCATTAGGTTACTCTAAATAACTATTGATAGTGGTAGTCAGCTCTGTGAAAAACCGCATTATACACCTGCCTGAAATGGGAGCTACACAGTTTAGTTTCATTTTTCATAGCACTACCGCCCGATTGGAATGCAGCTTCTTTAATAGGCTTAATAACTTTGCACACATGCACAGTTAATTTGTTATAAATCGACAAAACCAACCCTGCGCGACGCTGTTTTTATTGCAATTAATGATTCTATTAAATGCTATTATTACTTTTTTATCCCCCTCCCCTTAACCATAACCCCTTAGAATATCTCCTTTTTTTAACAGCATGTTCAGCTAATCCTCATAATCAAATGGCCGTTTTCTCCAGCGCTGTTAAGAGTTCTTTATATTGTTGAATCTATGTCACATTATTGATGAAACAGCTTCCCAAACAGGCTAAAACGTCATACTCTCCTAAAGCTATTTAAATTTTTAGGAGTTGGCATGTTTAGGGTAATTAGTACTATTTTCTTAGCGGCAATCGCCGTCGCTGCATATTTTGTAATTTACGAGGATGATAATTTTCTAAAGACAACAGCAGAGACTACTCAAGAACAACCCGTCGCCCAAACTACTCCTAAAGCAGCAGTTGTAACGCCAGATCCAGTCGTTGTAACATCAGAGCCAGTAGCTGCAGTTAAAGAGAAAATTACTGAGAATGTGGCACTCAACGAAGCGGAGAAAAAACAAGCAAAAGAGCATGTCGCTAGTATTACTAACCAAGCCCAAGAACCCCTTGAAATAAGTACCGCAAATCACTTCGTCACTGCTGATCAAATCCTGCAGCTGCCTGATCTCAAAGTTCCTCAGATTGCTATCATAGAAACGACTGATAGTCCTGCTGCTGTGATTGTATCAGCCCCTAGCAAAGACACTGCAAACTTAAATGATGTGCAGAAAAATGCTGAAAATGCGGCTACTGCGCAAAGTTTTGCCATTAAAATGCCTACTTTCAAAAAACCAATGGTAGCTACAACAGTTGTAGAACCTGCTAGTACTGCTGTAGAAGAGAAAGTCGTAGCACCTTCCAGTTCTGTTGTCGAAAACACCGTTATACAAAATTCTGATCCTGCGGTAGAAAACATAGCTAAAGAAAGCATTGTTAAAGAAACGACGGCGCAAAATAAGGCGATTGTACAGGCAATAGAAATAACGGAACTTGAGAAAGTGGCGATTACCGGTGAGCAAGCAACAGCTAAACCAGCTGCTATACCGCCGACAAAACTGCCACAAATCAGCAACGATAAAGTAAATTTCTTGGGCACTGTAACAGGCACTATTCCCAAGGAGCCAATAACTATAGAAACGTTCAAAGTTGCTAAAACAATCGTCGTTACCAACAATGAAACTCAGTCCAATTCCGATTCCGATTCCGATTCCAATTCCAATTCCAATTCCAATTCCAATTCCGATTCCGATTCCAATTCCAATAATTCCAATTCCAACGATAGTTTAATGACCACCATTAAAAAGAATTTGGAGCAACTGTCTGATATAAAAGTCAGTGAATTGGCACAAATTATAGCGGAAAAAGTCACTCCGCAAGAACCGGAAGTCACTCCTGTCATAAGTAACCAGCCCAAAACTGTTACAGTAACAACGCCTATCGACACTAGCAAAGTAATAACGTCTACTAAATCTACAGATCAAGTTAAAGGCGTGCTAAAAACAGCATCGGTCAATGAAAAGGTTACGGCTAACTTATCAGAGAATAATAGAATTAAGTTACGCGAATTGTTATCAGAAACACAATCCGAGAAAAAACGTATATTCTATTTACACGCAGTAAATCCTACTGATGAACAAGGTATTTGGGGGATTATTCAGCAGGGGTTGATGGGTACTTTCTCTAAAGGAATTACTTTGTCACATGCCAACGGTGAAGTTAAAGCGCTCATTCCTCAAGATGCCGACGAAATACTGAGCAGCAAAAAAAGCTCATTTTTAGGTAAATTACTCAATGACAAAGTACTCACCACCTACGTTTATAACTACGATCAGGGATACATTGGCAAAAACCCTGATTTCATCCAACCAGGTCAACAGCTTATTATTGTCACTTTTACAGAAGAAGAGCTGATGAGTGTCTTCCAACACTTTAAAAATCAACAATAGTGATTACTGGCTATCGCGATAAATTGATATCTACTACAGAACCCACAATCCTATCGATAGCACAAAACGTAAATATGCCCTCTTGCAGGGCATATTGATAAGCCTCTTTTAGACTATTGGAAACGAGGTTTAATAAGCCCCCAATAAAAAGCGACTACCGTGAGATTGCAGATAAAGCCGCTGCTGCTGCTCATCGTTAATGGCCATATCAACTAATTGATAATATAAATTTCGGCTCAACTTTCCCTCCATGCCATCACGCACTTGTATATAAGGGCTGGGCTCTTGAGTCTCTGCATTAATACTCACCCGTAAAGGGTGAGTATCACTAAGCTCAATAACATCTTCATTAAGGCTGACAAAACTGAGCACTTGAGTGTCATTTTTTTGTAACTTTTCAAAGTGAATAAAATAAAAGGGCACATCAGCCACGCTAATTCGCCATTTCTCCACGGGTGTTTTCAGGTAGTACTCGCCCGCTTCTTTGCACAATATTCTGGAAAATAAATTGGGTATCTGTGCACGCTTGAAAATATCTCCACAGTGTCGCCACACGCCCTGCTCATCAATAGTTATATCTATATCGCCCGAAAGCTCTGGGTTCCATAAATGCAAGGGTGGTTTATTACTACTTGCCACGCTGTTAAGTATATTATTAAAATCAAAAGTCGGGATCATAAGTTAAATTCTTTCATTTATGTGATGAACAGACTGAGCAGAGCCAAAAACACTCTCTATTAGGATTTCTCATCTTAACGTTAATTTATATCATATGCAGAACTATTAACATGAATAATATTCACTGCTAAACTAACTCTATAATTAACTCAATCATAATGGATATTAAACATGCGCGCCAACTTAGCAACTCGACTTTCTGACCCTAACCGCGGGGTATATTTTGTGGGAACAACACCACCGAGAGCAGAAGTTAAGCAGATGGACATGCAGATCATCGCCGACAAACTATTAGAGCGATTAACATCCATTGATTACGACGGGCTTGTGGTTTATGACATTCAAGATGAAAGCAGTCGCAATGCAGCTCCACGCCCTTTTCCCTTTAAAGCAACCTATGATAGCCGCGAGTATTCAAGCGTACTCACCAAGAAATCAAATCACCCGACAATCACCTATAAAAGTGTCTCGGCCAGATCAAAATTAGAATTTGATCAGTGGTTAGAACAAGCTTGGACAGAGTACGGTATTCGAAATGTTGTGTTAGTGGGCAGCCCTTCCTCAGCGGGAGAAGTGCAACTACCGCTAAAAGAAGCCTATCAGGCACTAGAAGCTCATGAACGCAGTTTCACATTGGGGGGTGTGGCTATCGCTGAGCGCCATTTGAATAAAGGTAATGAGCACTTGCGCATGCAGCAAAAAAGTAATGATGGCTGCCACTTTTTTATCACTCAGGCCGTCTACGATGCAGATGCGACCATCGATTTATTACAGCAGTATTCAGCACTGTGCAAAAAACAAGGTGTTAAAGCCAACCGAGTAATCTTAACCTTCACCCCTTGCGGCAGCCAAAAAACGATGGATTTTATGCAGTGGTTAGGAATAGCGACACCCAGCGCCATTAAAACGCGTATTTTAAATGCCGATAACTCGCTGGCAGAATCAATCAACATCTGTGAAGAAAACTTACAGAAAATTCTGAATTACTGCCTAGATTTGGATATACCGCTTGGTTTAAATATTGAGAGCTTAACCAACCGTAAAGAAGAGATTGATGCTTCCATTAAACTATTCAAGCTGCTAAAAGCCACTTTAGATTTAAACTTGGCCAAGCGCTAATTACAGAGAACAACGTATTACATCAACTAAGAGCTAGCACTCTCGTGAAGAATTAGCTCTTTAGTGGCTTGCCATCAACAACAACAAAATGGCGGTAATACTGACAAAAATCATCAATACACGCATTCGCTGACAAGTTTTACAGACCTTTTTTTTGTTTGTCTTCACCTAACCACCAGCAAGTTTTACACTATATTGACGTTTTTCAAGAAAGGCCTTTAACACTGCTCGCTGATCACCTTGAATTTCGATGACTCCGTCCTTTATAGCACCACCGGTACCACATTGTTGCTTCATTGTTTTTGCCAGTGCTTTGAGCTCTTTATCGGCCAGAGGAATACCCTTAATTAAAGTAACTCCCTTGCCCTTGCGCCCTTTTGTCTCACGATGGATGCGCACGATACCATCCAGTTGAGCGAGCTTTTGCTGCTCATCCATCTCTTTACAGCGACAGTCATTTTTGGCAGCGCTACACTTAGGGCACATCTCACCCTGATCTGTTGAATAAACTAAACCGCCGAGCTGATCTTTAAATGATTTCAAACTATATTCTCTTCTTTAATTCAGTATTAAGTGGTACTGGTTATTCCACCTATTTGACGAGATAGGTAAGCCGCATAATTATCCGTCATACCGGAGATAAAATCTAACACTCGCATATAACTATGATACAAATCCCAACCCGGCTTTGGCGCGTGTATGCCCATTAAACTCAGTATTTTTTCACTGCGATAGCTTAAATTACCGCCCTTTTTATGATGCTGTTCAAAAGCGGCGTGACAAAAGGAGTCAAGCAATATCCCTAACGAGCTGTACGCCCCCACTTCCAGTTCTGTTTTGCGGGTATCTGGAAATACTTCATTGCGTGCTAAATGCTTGGCAGTCACTAAGCCTTTTGCGACATCTTCATCACCATCGGCGAGTAATTCACCTTTATACTCTCCCGCCATAATTGCAGAGTAGTTTTTCATAAATGCAGCAATCGCCGAACACACCATATTCTCCATCGCCTTACCACGCAGCGCTGAAATTTTACGCCTTGAAGAGGCCTGAGAATGAAATACACTGTCATCAAACTCTAGATCGCCGCACAGTTGCTGTAGTATCGGTTTGATCCGTTCAAAAGATAATATATTGAGTTCCATAGCATCTTCTAGATCGAGTATGGCATAACAGATATCGTCGGCCGCTTCCATTAAATACGCCAGCGGGTGCCTGCACCAATGATTTTCAGCCAAAGAGATAAGCCCTAGCTCATCCGCTAGCTTTTGCATAAATTCCAATTCAGTTAAATAACAACTAAACTTACCTTTCTGACTGGCTTTCGATGAGAGCCACGGGTATTTTATTAGCGCTCCCAAGGTTGGATAAGTCAGACGTAAGCCACCATCATATAAATGGTTTTCGATAGTGGTGACTACTCTCAAGCCCTGTGCATTGCCCTCAAAGGTCTGAATATCGCATTTTTGCGCAGCGGATAACGAGGCGATCAACTGCTCCCCTTTAGGCTGTTTAAACCAGTCGCGAATAGCGTATTCTCCCGCATGCCCAAAGGGTGGATTACCGATATCATGAGCTAGGCAAGCGGATTGTACTATCATGCCTAAATCATGCGGGCTCACCCACTCAGGGAGGTGCTGTTCAATCAGCTCGCCGACTCTAATACCCAAAGTACGACCAATGCTTCCCACTTCGATAGAATGGGTTAAGCGTGTGTGAATATGGTCATTTAAAGCCAACGGGTGGACTTGAGTTTTTCGACCTAAACGCCGAAAGGCACTGGAGAAAATAATACGGTCGTGGTCTTTGTGGAAATGACTGCGTCCAAGCTCCTGCGGTAAATCTTCATGGCCATATCTTTTAGGGGTTAGTAACTGCTGCCATTGCATCGACATTCTTTAATCCTCAGAACCACTTGAAAAAATAAAACTCAAGCATAGTCGGTAATTAATATAGGTACAACTAACTTTAAGCGGTGATTTTTTCAACCGGATACTTAGCAGTCTAATCGATAACTTTATTGGATAAAATCACACAATTAATTGATTTCAGGCACTTAAACAACAGCCATTGAAACTGTTTCGCCCCTCCCCCTTTACAACAATATAGCTCGCTACTGCTTTTAAATGTCATACCAGCCCCCCCCTTTATTGATTTTCCCCGTGACGAATTTAGCGCTATTAATTATAAAAAATTAATGTAGCATTAAGCAATATTATTTATTCGGGCTATAATTTCTGTAAAGAAAATCTTGGTACACATAATGAACAAGTCCCTAAAAGCCAACAATGTCTATAAGCTATTAATATTATTAGGTTTGAGTATCTGGTTATGTTTTTTTTCCAACTTTAGCGAAGCAGCAGACAAACCTCGGTTACGGGTAATCACTACTATTGGTAGCTTTACGGTTGAACTCTACTCAAGCAAATCACCAAAGAATGTCAAAAGTATCCTGCAGCACACCGACGCTGGTTTCTATAACGGGACTATATTTCACCGGGTGGTCAAGAACTTCATCGTACAAACAGGGGCTTACAATCAAGAGATGGCATTATTAAAGCCCT
>Ga0105357_10002411_pt1 | contig 10042 bp, 8 predicted proteins | sample GOMGulsemesocosm_4_FD_83660 | JGI IMG/M metagenome (GOLD analysis project Ga0105357, IMG submission 83660) | Methane-oxidizing microbial communities from mesocosms in the Gulf of Mexico - GOM15B Gulf of Mexico | ecosystem: Environmental > Aquatic > Marine > Cold seeps | place: USA: Gulf of...
GCGCGCGATCGCCTTGCCGGCTTCCCACAGGATGATGTCGCCAACGACCCCGCCGACACCGCCGCGGCGATAGCGCCGCCGCCGGCCGCCGCTGAACATCGGCAGGATGAAAAAGAAGAATATGAAGCCCAGCCAGATCAGCGCGCCGATGGGAAAGCCGCCCTCGTTCTCCCGCGCGGCAGTGCGTTCCTGCGCGACGCGGGCCGCCTCTTCGGGGGGAAGTTCGAGCTGGGTGACGATCTCGTCGGCCGCCCAGGCGATCCCGCCCGAATAGTCGCCCTGCCGGAAATAGGGCTTCATGCCTTCGACATATTCGAAGGCGAGCCCGTCGGGAATGACGCCTTCGAGGCCATAGCCGACCTCGATGCGCATCTTGCGTTCGTTCGGCGCGACGATGAGCAGTATGCCATCGTTGCGCTCCGCATCGCCCAGCGCCCATTCGCGGCCCAGCCGATAGCCATAGTCCGAGATATCGTAGCCCTGCAGGTCGGGTATGGTGGCGATCACGAACTGGCGCTGATTGTTTTCCTCGAACTGGTCGAGCTTCTGCGTCAGCGCCGCTTCGGTCGCGTCGTCGATGATGTTGGCGGCATCGACCACCGGCGCGGTGCCCCGCTCGGGGAAGTCCTGCGCGGCGGCGGGCAGGGCCAGGCCCAGCGCCGCCACCAGCGTCAGCATCGATTTCATCAGCAGGCGCATGTCAGCGCCCCTCAATTGGCCGCATCGTCATCCCCGCGCATGTTCAGCGTCGGCGCAACCTCGGCGCCTTCGGTCACTGCCGCATAGGGCACCATCGGTTCGGCGCCGTGGATGATGTTGGCACCGATCGTATCGGGGAAGGTGCGGATGGTCGTGTTATACTGGCGCACCGCCTCGTTGTAGTCGCGGATCGCCACGCGGATGCGGTTTTCCTGCCCTTCGATCTGCGTCATGAAGCGGCCGAAGTTTTCCTGGCTGCGCAGTTCGGGATAGGCTTCGACATTGGCCATCAGCCGCGACAGTGCGCCGCCGAAGGTGTTCTGTGCTTCCTGGTACTGTGCCATCTTGTCCGCATCGCCGAGATCATCACCGTCGAGCTGGATTTCCGGACGCGTGGCCGAGGCGCGCGCCTGGATCACCGATTCCAGCGTTTCGCGTTCCTGTTCGGCCGAGCTCATCACGATCTGTTCGAGATTGGGCACCAAATTGGCGCGTTCCTGAAACGCGGCTTCGACATCGGCCCACTTGGCCTTGGCCGTCTCTTCGGCCGCTGGCACCGAGTTAATTCCGCACGCCGACAGGACGAGGGCGGCGGCAGCAACGATGGAGGTGCGAAAGGCAACCAGGCGGTTCATGGAACATCCCTTTTGTGGTAAGTGTGTCTTGTCCAGATAGCACACCTTGGCCGCCATACAAGATTAACGCGGACTTTTCGGCGATCCTGTTTAAAGCGCAGAAAGCGGCGTGTTTCAGCATGAAGGCGCCTGCGACCAGACAACCCTTTGGCGGAAAAATCAGGGGAAATGCATGTTCAAGGAATTCAAGGCCTTCATCGCGAAGGGCAATGTCATCGATCTCGCGGTGGCAGTAATCATCGCGGGCGCATTCGGCGCCATCGTCAGTTCGCTGACCGATGATATCATCATGCCGGTGATCGGCGCGATTTTCGGCGGGGCCGATTTCTCGAGCTATTTCATCTTGCTGAGCACGCCCGAAGGCTATGATGGGTCGCTGACCGACTATGCCGCGCTGAAGGAAGCGGGAGCCGCCATGATCGGCTATGGCGCATTCGTCACCGCGATCATCAATTTCGTGATCCTCGCCTTCATCATCTTCCTCCTGGTCCGCTATGCCAAGAAGGTCATGGCCGAATTCGAGGAAAAGAAGGCGGCTGCCGCGCCCGCGGGGCCGACCGAAATCGAGTTGCTGACCGAAATTCGCGACGCGCTGAAGAAATAGGCCGGTCGGCCAGGCGCCCGTATACACTTCACATTAAGCGGGCAGGGCCTATATGGGTCCTGCCCGTTTCGGCGGGCTATGGCGATAAATGGCGCTGTGCAATAGGTACAACGGACCCGGGGGCAGTACCCGGCGGCTCCACCACAAACCGCTTCAAGGGCGGGTTATGACGGGGCCGAACTAGGATCGACGTGTGCTGAAAGACAGTGTTTTTGCTCGGGCTGAGTATCCCGTAAAAATGTTCACAACACACAAGTGCCAACGATAACGAAGCACTCGCTCTCGCAGCGTAATTTGACGGCCTAACGGCCTGAATTTACAAAGCTAAAGCGCGGTTGGACCCACCGGGCAACAGAAGCGGATTCCGGGGCTCCGGGGGTAGCTAGCAACAGAAACCCCCACCTTAGCCTTATCGAATTGTGCGATTGCCCGGTCGGCGCGGCTCAGGGCTGTAGGCCGGCTTTCTCTGCCGTGTGCGCGCCGGCTTCGCGTGCCTCGCGTTCGTAACGCAGCGCGTCGAGGATCTTGGCGCCGCCGAGAAAGACCGCACCAGCGGTTGCTGCAAACAGCAGGTAACCGCCGACACCGGGGTATTGAACCGTGTAGTGCGCGCCGCGAGTCATGGCGCCGAGGGCAAGCGCAAAGATGATCAGATACGCTTCGAAGCGCGTCTTGATCACGAACAGCCGTTTTACCCTCGTCAGCGAAATAGTCCGGTCTCCACGGTTAATCCCTAGGAACTGCAATTCCCGTGCCAGCGTCGCGTTCCCGCGACTCGCAATGGTTAATGCGTCATTGAGTGTAAGACCCGCCGACGCGGCGGTCCAGAGGCGGACGACCAAACCGGGTCAGGCGAGCTCATCTAGCGAGAGCACCGCGAGCAGCGCCTCGCGCGCTTCGATCACGGTCTTGGCCAGCTTTTCCGATCCGATTTCTTCCGGTTCGATCCGTTCGGGCCAGGCCTGGGCGATGACCGATTCGATGCGCTGCGCCTTGGCCTCGTCGAGCAGGAACCGCGCGTCGACCGTGGCGGGATCGGCCACCACCCGCAGCCGCAGGCATGCGGGCCCGCCGCCATTGGCCATCGACTGGCGGACATCGACGGGGATTACCTGCCGGATCGGTCCGTTCGAGGCGAGCATCCGTTCGCACCATGCCCAGACGCTGGCGCTCTCCTGGCATTCGCTTGGGACGACTAAAGCCATCTCTCCGCTTGGCAGGCTGACCAGCTGCGCGTTGAACAGATAGGTCCGGATCGCTTCCTCGAGCGATACCGCGCTGGCCGGCACTTCGACGACGTGCAGCGCCGGGAAGGCGGCGTGCATCGCTTCATAGGCATCCTTGCGATCGGCAAAGGCCTGTTCATGCGTGAACAACACGGTTTGGTTCGCAACCGCGACGACATCGTTGTGGAACGCGCCCGCCTCGATCGCGGCGGGGTTCTGTTCGATGAAGACGCAGCGCGCAGGATCGAGCCCGTGCTTGCGGGCCACGGCGCGGCTGGCCTGTTCGTGCTGGCGCGCGGGGAAGCGCCCGCCGGGCCGGCCATAGACGAATACCTCCACTCCGGGCTGCCCGTGGCTTTCGCACAGCCGCATGTGGTTGGCCGCGCCCTCGTCGCCGAAACTCGGCGGGACCGCATCGTGCACTGCGAAATGGCGGGTATCGCCGAAGGCGAGCTTCAGCTGCGCCTGCGTATCGCGCCATTCCTGGCCGCGATGCAGCATGGTGACGAGATTGGCAGGCGTCAGGTGACAGCGCCCGTCCGCGGTATCGGGCGCGGGGCTGACCGTTGCGGCATTGGCGGTCCACATCGAACTGGCCGACCAGGCTGCGGCCAGCAGCGCTCGGTCGCTTGTGCCATCCACCGCGAGATCGTCCAGCAATGCAAAATTGGGCCGCGGCAGCGGGAGCAGGAAGCCCTGCGCGAGTCCGCGTTCCATGTTGGCGCGCATCTTCGCCACGCCTTGCAGCGCCGCGGCACGCGGATAGGAAGCGCTGCCCTTGTGGCTCGCGCTGGCGATATTGCCGAGACTGAGGCCGGCGTAATTGTGGCTCGGCCCGACGATGCCGTCGAAATTGATTTCCCTGAGCATATGCTATCCGTTCGGTTCGAGCGAAGTCGAAGGCCAGCCGCGCCGCCGCGTCCCGACTCCGTTGGACGCGCGCGGCCATGTTCCCGTCAGCGGGCGACGCTCCAGACTTCGTCGCCTTCGCCCACTTCGAGCGTTTGCGCAGCCATCGCGTCGATCGCGATCGATCCGTCCTCCGCGATTTCGCGCATGCCGTAGACACTGCGGAAACTCGCCAGCGTGCCGGTGGCAATCAGCGCCCGTTCGCCGATGTCGAGATCGGTGTCCGAAACCTTGCCCGGCTGCGCCTTGCGCACGCTGCGCACCTGGCTGGTGCGCGCGGTCATCGTCGGCCCGCCGTCAAAGATGTCGACATAGCCTTCGGCGGCGAAGCCCTCGTTTTCCAGCATCCGCATGGCCGCCCGGCCGGAGGGGTGGGGCACGCCGATCACCTTCTTCGCCTCCTCGTCGAGCATCGCGATGTAGACCGGGTGCTTGGGCATCAGGTCGGCGATGAACTGGTTGCCGTTGATCGCGTTGAAATAATCGGCTTCCTGGAAGGTCATGCCGAAGAACCTGCCGGCAACGCCGTCCCAGAAGGGCGAGCCGCCGCGGTCGTCGATCACGCCGCGCAATTCGGCAATGACGCGATCGGCAAAGCGCGCCCGGTGCATGGCGATGAACAGGTATCGGCTGCGCGCCAGCAGCAGGCCGAACCCGCCAGCACGTTCGGCGGGATGAAGGAACAGCCCGCCGACTTCCGAACAGCCCTCGAGGTCGGTGACGAGGCTGAGCAGTTCGGCGCGCACGGTCCGGTCGAGTTCCTGGCTGTGCTGCGTCAGCGTGGTCATGCGGTAACTGTAGAAGGGCCATTGCTGCCCCACCTGGCTGAACATCTGGCAAGTGCCCCGCACCTGACCGGTCTCGGTGTTTTCCAGCACCAGCGTGAACTGGTCGTCGCCCAGATCGTCATAGGTACGCGCAAAGGCTTCCTCGGCGCGTTCCAGCTTGCGCGTCAGCGCGGTACGGTCGGCGGGGAGGTTGGTGAAACCGCCGCCGGTCAGCTTGGCCATTTCGTAAAGTTGTTCGAGATCGGCGATTTGCGCGGCGCGCAGGCGAAAGGTCACAAAGGGTCTCCGGTCGAAAGCCTGGCCAGGACCAGCGCGGACAGGGCGGCGCGCTCGCGCAGGCTGGGGACGATCATGAATTCATCGGGCGAATGGATGGCGCCGCCGCGCACGCCCATCGTATCGACCACGGGCACGCCGGTGGCAGCGATATTGTTACCGTCGCACACGCCGCCGGTGCTTTTCCAGCCGATCTGCTGGCCCAGTTCGGCGCCGCATGTCTTGACGAGATCGAACAGCTTCTGCGCCTTGGCATCGACGGGTTTGGGTGGGCGCGTCACGCCGCCGTGGCGATGGATGGCAACCTCGCGTTCGCCGCGGATCGCATTGAGGATCGCGTCGAGCTGGCCGTCGAAGCGGTTCATCGCATCGGTCGATTGGGGGCGGATGTTGAAGCGCAGGATCGCCAGGTCGGGCACCACGTTGTTCGCACTGCCGCCTTCGATCTTGGACGGGTTGACCGTGATGTCCTTGGCCTCGAGCGCTTTGATCCGCAGCACGAGGTCGCTGGCGGCGACGATGGCATTGCGGCCGTCATGCGGATTGCGCCCCGCATGCGCCGACTTGCCGGTGATTGTGATCGAGTAATTGCCCGTCCCGCCGCGCGCATGCGCCAGCGTGCCGTCGGGCAGCGCGCTGGGTTCGTAGGTCAGCGCGGCATATTTGCCGCGCGCCAGTTCCTCGATCAGCGTACGGCTGGCAAGACTGCCCGTTTCCTCGTCCGAATTGATCATCACGTCGTATCCCACGCGCGACCCGCCTGCCATCGTTTCGAAGGTCTTCAGCGTGTGGAGGATGACATTCAGCCCGCCTTTCATATCGGCGGTGCCGGGCCCGTTGATCGTCTCGTCGTCGAGCCAGCTGACCTGCTGGAAAGGATGATCTTCGGGGAAGACGGTATCCATGTGCCCCGTCAGCACGAAGCGCCGCTCCGCTTCCGGGCGCACGCGCAGCACCATGTGCCTGCCATGCGGCTTCTCGAACTCGCGGCCCTCCGGCGAGATCGCGGTGACCGTGGCGGGTTCGACCAGATCGACGTCGCCGGGCAGGGTGCTGAAGGCATCGGCGAGGATCCCCGCCATCCGGTCCAGCCCGGCGATATTGCCGGTGCCCGTGTTGATTGCCGCCCATTCCTGCACCTCGCGCAGCATCGTGTCGCCATCGATTGCGTCGAGCAGCGCTTGGGGGGCGGTATCCGGTTTCATGTGCAACGTCCTTAATCCTGCCTTGGCCCGAGTCCAGCCCGTGCCTTGCATTGATCAACGGCTGGCGGCATAGACCGTGCCACTCCTCCCCGGGTACGACATCGCCGTTCTACTACTGCTCGAGGAGTTCCATGACCGAATTTGTCACGCGCGCCGGAATCGAAGCCGATCCGCAGCTTGCCGCCTTTATCGAAACCGACGTGCTCGGGCCCCTCGGCCGCGACGTCGATGCCTTCTGGAAAGGTTTTGCCGACCTCCTGGGCAGGTTCGGTCCGCGCAACGCGGACCTGCTGGCCAAGCGCGAGGATCTGCAGGCGAAGATCGATGCCTGGCACACCGAACGGGCTGGGCAGCCGCATGAAGCGGGCGCCTATCGCACCTTTCTGGAAGACATCGGCTATCTCGTCCCCGAACCGGGCGAGTTCACCATCGGGACCGAGAATGTCGATCCCGAGGTCGCGACCATGGCCGGCCCCCAGCTGGTGGTGCCCATCCTCAACGCACGCTTCCTGCTCAACGCCGCCAATGCCCGCTGGGGCAGCCTCTACGACGCGCTTTACGGCACCGATGCGCTCGACGCGCCCGCCGCACGGCCGGGCGGGTATGACGAGGAGCGCGGCGCCGCGGTCATCGCCGAGGCGCGCAAGCTGCTCGACGAGATCCTCCCGCTCGCATCGGGAAGCTGGAAGGATCTCGACAGCCTCGACACCCTCGAACTGGCCGATCCTTCGCAGCAGGTCGGGCAGACCGACAAGGGCCCGCTGTTCCGCCACAACGGCCTGCATATCGAGATCGTCGTCGATCCAGACAGCCAGGTCGGCAAGACTGACCGGCTGGGTATCGCCGATGTCAATTTCGAGGCCGCGCTGACCACCATCGCCGATTGCGAGGATTCGGTCGCGGCGGTCGATGCCGAGGACAAGCTCACCGCCTATCGCAACTGGCTCGGCGTGATCCGCGGCGATCTGGAGGAAAGCTTCGAGAAGGGCGGCAAGACGCTCACTCGCAAGCTGGTGGGTGACAAGACTTACACCGACAGCGACGGCGGCGAACACAGCCTGCCCGGCCGCAGCCTGATGTTCGTGCGCAATGTCGGCCATCTGATGACCAACCCGGCGATGCGCTGGGACGGCAAGGAAATCCCCGAGGGGATTCTCGATGCGGTGGTCACCTCGGCGATCGGCGCGCAGGACGTCGCCGGACTGGGGAAGTACGGCAATTCGCGCTGCGGCAGCATCTATATCGTGAAGCCCAAGATGCACGGGCCCGAGGAATGCGCCTTCACCAACGACCTGTTCGACGCGGTGGAAGATTTGCTCGGCCTGCCGCGCCACACGATCAAGGTCGGGGTGATGGACGAGGAACGTCGTACCAGCGCGAACCTTGCCGCCTGCATCCACGCGGTGAAGGACCGCATCGTCTTCATCAACACCGGCTTCCTCGACCGTACGGGTGACGAGATTCACACCTCGATGCGTGCGGGGCCGATGAGGCGCAAGGGCGAGATGAAGAACTCGGCCTGGCTCAAAGCGTACGAGGCGCGCAATGTCGGCATCGGCCTCGCGCATGGCCTGTCGGGGCGCGCGCAGATCGGCAAGGGCATGTGGGCGGCGCCCGACCTGATGGGGCAGATGATGATCGACAAGATCGGCCATCTTCGCGCCGGGGCGAACACCGCCTGGGTGCCGAGCCCGACCGCCGCGACGCTGCACGCGATCCACTATCACCGCGAGGACGTGTTCGAGATCCAGAAGGGCCTGCCCGATGCGGCGAAGCTCGACGAACTGCTTGCCATTCCGCTGGCCGACGGCACGAACTGGTCGGAGGACGAGATCCGCGAGGAGCTCGACAACAATTGCCAGGGCCTGCTCGGCTATGTCGTGCGCTGGATCGATGCCGGTGTCGGTTGCTCCAAGGTCCCCGACATCAACGATGTCGGCCTGATGGAAGACCGCGCAACGCTGCGCATTTCCAGCCAGCACATCGTCAACTGGTTGCTCCACGGCGTCATCAGCGAAGAACAGGTGATGGACAGCCTGCGCCGCATGGCCGCCAAGGTCGACGAGCAGAACGCGGGCGATCCCTTCTACCAGCCGCTGCTGGAGAACGAGGACGGCGCGGCATTCAGCGCGGCGAAGGACCTCATTTTCAAGGGTGTCGAACAGCCCAGCGGCTATACCGAACCGCTGCTGCACGCCTGGCGGCGCAAGAAGAAGGCGCAGGGCTGACCACAGCCAGTCGTGATCGAAGGAAAAGCCCCGCCGACCAGCGGGGCTTTTTCGTTGAGCCTCACCCTTCTGCGGTGAGTGCGCGCGCGAGGGTCACGAATTCGCCGATCGTCACCGTCTCGGCGCGGCGCTGCGGGTCGATGCCGATCGCCTTCAGCGCGGCAACTGCACCGGGCACGCCCTTTAGGCTTTGGCGCAGCATCTTGCGGCGCTGGCCGAAGGCGGCTTCGGTCAGCCGTTCGAGCAGCCGGGCGTCGACCCCTTCGGGCATCTCCGCGGGTTCGACATGGACGATTGCGCTCATCACCTTTGGGGGCGGGGTAAAGGCGCTGCGGTGGACCTTCATCGCCAGCTTCGCGCGGCTACGCCACTGCGCCAGCACCGCAAGCCGGCCATAGGCCGAGCCGCCGGGCTGTGCGACGATGCGCTGGGCGACTTCCTGCTGGAACATCAGCGTCAGGCTGGTCCACAGCGGCGGCCATGCATTCTCGCTGCCCTTCGCCCCGGCCAGCCAGCGCACGAACAGCGCGGTGCCGACATTATAAGGCAGGTTGGACAACACGGCGAAGGGTTCTCCGCCCATCAGCTCGGCATGATCGAGCTTGAGCGCATCGCCCTCGATTACGCGCAACTGGCCCGGGAAGGCATCTTCCAGCTCGGCCAGCGCGGGCATGCAGCGGCGGTCCATCTCGATTGCGGTCACGCGGGCGCCGGCGCGCAGCAGGGCGCGCGTCAGCCCGCCGGGACCCGGACCCACCTCGAGCACCTGCTTCCCGGCAAGATCGCCGGGCACCGCGGCGATCCGGTCGAGCAATTGCTCGTCGAACAGGAAGTTCTGCCCCAGCGCCTTGGACGCGCTGAGGCCGTGGCGGGCGATGACTTCGCGCAGAGGCGGCAGGTCAGCCATGCGCGGACCGGTTGGCAGCTATCTCTCCCGCCATGCGAATGGCGGCGATCATCGCGCCGGGATCGGCGAGCCCCTCGCCCGCGATATCGAAGGCGGTGCCATGGTCGGGGCTGGTGCGCACGATCGGCAGACCAAGCGTGACATTGACCCCCTCGTCGAAATCGAGCGCCTTGAGCGGGACCAGAGCCTGGTCGTGATACATTGCCAGCGCGGCGTCATAGGTCTGCCGCGCGCGCGGTGTGAACAGCCCGTCGGCGGGATGCGGCCCGGTAATGTCGAACCCTTCGCCCCGGAGGGTCTCGATCGCCGGCGCGATGATTCGCGCTTCCTCGGTGCCGAACCGGCCGTCTTCGCCCGCATGTGGGTTCAGCCCACATACCGCGAGCCGCGGCGCGGTGATGCCGAAATCGGTCGCCAGCGCGCGTGCTACGATCCGCGCGCGTCGCTCGATCAGCTGTTGCGACAGCCGGCCGGACACTTCGGCCAGCGCGCAATGGACGGTCAGCGGCACGGCGCGCAGACTGGGCCCGGCGAGCATCATTACTGCCTGGTCGGCTTCCATTCC
>Ga0105357_10002414_pt1 | contig 10041 bp, 6 predicted proteins | sample GOMGulsemesocosm_4_FD_83660 | JGI IMG/M metagenome (GOLD analysis project Ga0105357, IMG submission 83660) | Methane-oxidizing microbial communities from mesocosms in the Gulf of Mexico - GOM15B Gulf of Mexico | ecosystem: Environmental > Aquatic > Marine > Cold seeps | place: USA: Gulf of...
GTTTGTTTTTGAGGACGCTCTAGCATAGCATCTTGAAGATCTGCTTCTGATATTTCCTCACCTTCTGCCCAGATAGAAGCTCTAAGCAATGTACCATGTAACTCTCTTATATTACCTTGCCACAAGTGGTTTAATATAATATTTTTTGCTTTTACAGAAATTATTTTATTTGTATAATTCGGTTGATTAGATGCTTCTTGATTTATTTTATCCATTAAATAATCTGTCAACAAAACTATGTCACCAATTCTATCTTTTAATGGGGGTAAAGTAAGAATGCCAATCGCCACACGATAAAATAAATCTTCCCGAAAATTCCCCTGAGCAATTTCATCCGCTAGGTTGCGATTAGTTGCTGCAATAATACGAACATCAACATATTTAGTTTTACTTTCACCTACTTTACTGATTTCACCAGATTGTAAAACACGAAGTAATCGTACTTGAGCATCAGCAGGTAATTCACCGAATTCATCTAAAAATAAAGTTCCACTATCTGCGGCTTCAAAATAGCCTGTTTTGTTGCTATTTGCTCCTGTGAATGCACCTTTTACGTGACCAAACAATTCTGAGTCAATTAAGTCTTTTGGAATAGCACCACAATTTACCGTTATAAAAGGTTTCCCTGTTCGTAAGCTACTGTTATGAATTGCTTTAGCAAATAATTCTTTTCCTGTCCCTGAATCACCCATTATTAAAGCTGGAACGTCTCTAGCTGCAATTTTTTCGGCTTTAACGATAAGCCTTTTCATATCAATATTTTGGGTAATTATGTCATCAAAAGCAGCTGATAAAGGCACTTCAGAGTTAGCTAATTGAGTGAGTTTTTTATCCGCTTTCTTAATTAATTTAGGGATATATTCTGCTGAAATATCAAAAGGTATGCTAACAAATGCTCCTCCTTGATCCTTACTTGACTGAACAAATCGAGTGCTATACTTAGTTTTACCCAACAAAATTGATACCGCAGTCATTGATGGAGTTCCTGGAGATAAGTGAATACTTATATCTAGATCAGGTTCTGTAGTTGTCAATTTATGAAGGTAACCATCTACCGCTTGATGAATGTCACCAAAATCAATCGGGGAACATAGTGAACATTTAACTGGAATAACTTTTATCTGGGTTTGCGAGGTAAGCCAAGCGGTATAATCATCTACCATCGATTTTTCTTGATCGTGTAATAAATGCAGTTCAACAAAGGGTAATTTATTTAATGCACCTAATACAGGCCCTTCGCCTATGATCTCACCAGTACGCACAGGAATTTGACCGCCCGCCTTAAGGTCAGTCATGCCAAGCCAAGATAGTAGAATTTGTTTATTCATTACATTACACTGCGCTGTGGTTTTCATGATTTCTATTCTAATGCAACAGGACACATTAATTTAAAGTAACTTGATCGTTTGATGATATAACATTTACGTAAAATTAACGACCCTTCACCACAGTAACCTCACTCTGTAATTTTCCGATTGAATATGAAAGTGTAAAGGCAATGTACGCGGCTTAATTTGACCAGAACAGAATTTACAATTCACTTAGGCTTGCCAATAATCCTTCAGTTACCGCAGACATAAAAAATAACATATGTATTTAATAATTTTTTTTCAACCCTATTAACACTATTGTGGATAACTCTGTTAATTATAACTAGCACAAGATGTTTACTTTCTGTATTTAAAAAATAAGTCTTATTTATAAACAGCGTTAAAACAACTAACACTAAACCTTATAACAATGTTATAAACAGCTTAATTTCATAATTTATAATATAAAAATAGGCTTATTCACAGAAAACCAACTCACTAATAGTAATAATAAAGGTATATAAAGATATAAATTTAATATTATTAATGATTACTATGTCTTCTAAAACAAATTAGGTATATGTAAATATGCCTCCATTGTAGAAATTGGGGTAGGACAAGATGCTGCGGCAGAAGTTCTTGTACCTTCTCCCCTTCATCTTCAAAAGAATTCAATAGTCTGCATATATTTTATTACCTAAAAATTGCACTCATTAATTTGAATAATTTTCTTTTCTAAACACTTAAATCAAAACGACTTCAAGTATAGGTACTTCCCATTGATCTACTTTACAGCGTGATTGATACTGCTCTTCACTATCTGTTTTGTAGCGTGTAATGAGAGCGATAACACTCACACTCTTTACCTTCTCTAGCTTATTTTGCCATTGTTGTTGAGCATTTTTCGACAATGATGCAATACTAACTCCCTCTTTTTGTAGGAATATTTTGCCCTTTATTTGCTTAAAAACGAGAAGATCACTCACCGTTAAACTGGCTAATATTTGATGAATAGATTGATCTTGCATAAAACTTCCAGCGAAACTCAAATCAAAATCTTTCAGGCCCAAGAGGATATATTGCTTATTATCTAACATTAACCCTGGCTCTATAGAATCTTGCCTATCCCGCTGTATAACAAAGTCACCAACGAGTGATTCTAAATAAGGGTTATGCTGATCTTGTCGCTGTAATAAACACAGTGTTTCTTTTGCTCGGGTCATAGCGACATAAAACAATCGTCTTTGCTCCTCTGTTGCTGGGTTCACCCAAGCTCCATCAAGAATAAACACGTGGCTAAACTCCATGCCTTTAACTGAATGAATAGTACTAAGATAAACACCTTGCCCTAAACGGCTGTCACGCCGCTGCTCAGCAAGTGCTTCATACAGGTATTCCAGTAATTGTTGCTTACTTGTCTCTACATTCCCTGTTTCTATTGCCCAATTGTCTAATAACCCCTGTAATTGTTGTTCCCAGATATTCAGCTTATTAGACCGGTTTTGCTGTAAATACTCTAACCAGTCACTGGCCTTACATACGTTATTAGGACTTTGTTTTATGGCATTAAGTAATGCAATATTTTCTCGAATACGAAATGGTGGTGGCTGACTTTGTTTCGGTAAAGCCAAACTAAGTGGTATATTCTCATGCTCCATTACGCCCCTTACAGAATTAAGCATCCGCCATTCAGTCGTTAAGATGGCACACTGTGACCAATCCATACTGTTATCTATTTGCTTTAAACGTTGTAATTCCTGCACTAAAACTTGAGCCTGCTGCATTTCATCTGCACAACATAATATTTGCACTCGACCTTTAGCTAAAGGGTCGAGCTTTTCCCATCGCCCTCCAGCTGGCAAACTCTTACGTCCCTGATTAATCCGAATAGGATGGTGTTGCTTCATACGATCATGATTGAGCTGAATCAGCTGGTTAGCTGCATGAATAATATGTGAACTAGAACGATAATTTTCGACTAAATAATGTTGTGCTGCCTGATAATCCTTTTCGAACTGCCGAATAAAGCCAACATTCGCACCTCGGAATTGATAAATATTTTGATCATCATCACCTACCGCTAAAATACTTAGCTGGTTATCTTCATCTTGATTTCGTCCTGCTAAGGCTGAAATAAGCTGGTATTGCAACTCATCAATATCCTGATATTCATCGACTAAAATAAAGCGGTAACCTGCGAGTAGACGATCACGCATTTCATCAGTATCCACATTCAAACAGGCCTGTTTCCCTGTTAATAAATCAATAGCCTCTTGAATCATTGTTTGAAAGGGATGTTCGTTACCATCGCTATTTGCTTGGTCCACCCCATTCAATGCATGTCCCGACAAACGCAAGCTCAGCCCATGATAGGTTTGAATCGTTACCGATTTCGCATCAGGACCTACTAAATCAAATAAACGCTGGCGTAATTCAGTCGCGGCATTTCGGTTAAAACATAAGACTAAAATACTTCTGGCCGACACTTGTTTAACACGCAACAAATAAGCGCAGCGATGAATAACAACACGCGTTTTTCCTGATCCAGGTCCAGCTAAAATCAATAAATTATCATCTTCATGGCTAGCAACCAATGCTTGTTGCTCAGGGTTTTGTAAATCACTGACAATCTTCTGAAAGGATTGCTGACTGGTCGCTCGCTCTAAAATATCTCGTCGCCCTTTAAAGTACTGTTTTACGAAATCACTTTTATCCTGAGAGAAGTAAGCAACAACAAAGTTCAACGCATGACCTATTTTCTCCAGCCCTTTCACTGCATATTCATTCATCACATGCACCTGAAAGGTTCTTTCGCCATAATGCTGTTCTAGGGGCTCATAATCCCCTTTGTTATAACGTCGGCCTTTCGCTTCAGGTAGTACTTGAATCGTCATCGCACTACGAAATACAGCCAAACCTTTTTGCAAAGTAATAATTTTTTGCTCATGTAAATAATTCAATCCACGTTCGACAGCTGCAAGTGGATCTTTTAAAGAAGAGTGCATTTCTAAATCTTGATGAACTGCAGCGAGTAAGTCTTCGATGGAAAATTCCACTAACAGATCCGCTCCCGCTTTTGTTTCAACAGGAACCTTCAATAAAATAGCATTTAACACGAGGGTTGCAACAGCTTGTCTCCGTCGTACTGTTTCTAGTAATGCATGCCAGTCTCGATTGAGTTTCACTCGATACTGGTCTAAGCCTGCATGCCTGAGAAAAAAGCTTCCCTTATTACCTGCTAGACCTTGCCCGTCTTTGCTCATTGAAATCAGTAATAATTGCAACACACCAGGACTACACTCTTCAAATCCTAAATCAAGTAGACGCTGGTTAATATGCCGCAAGGAGAGCATCTGCCATTCTTCGGTATCGGCATCGGGAGCTTGCTCCTGTAATATTTTCACTAATGCATTTTCTAGTAAGCAGATCATATCTAAAAGGCTGCTTGAAGCATTCTTAACTTTGTAACGTACAAAAGCAGTTAACAATAAATTTTTCTGAATAATACCTGACTGTGACATATCAAATAAAGTTCGGATTACACGCTGGCTTGCCGTTTCATTCTGTTTATTTTCTTCTTCTGGTGTTTTCTCTGAGAAAGCAGATAGCTGCGCTAATTCATCCGCACTAAAGCCTTCATCGCTATCTGCATTAAATAAAGCATCTAAAATAGCTAACCAACGTTTTTGCTGACGAATAGATAAATTAAGCTTCGCTATTTTTTCCTTAGCTTCTTGCATATTTTTAACTAGAGGCCGCCCTTGAAAAACCTGCGTCTTATTTTCATTACGCTCAATAAAGCCAGCTCTCTCTAACCAAGAAACCGCAGTAATTACTTTAGTCCCAGCATTGTAATCATCAGCATCAAATGAAGTCTCAACCACATCATTTTGTAATAACTCACCGGTGGTCACCACAACATTATCCTGCTTGTCTTTACGAGTTCTGCGTAAGCCTTTTAGTATTTGCGAAATATCACGCTTATTTACTTGCGATGAAGCAGATAACTTAAATTGAGTATCAATGTCATTTTCATCAAAAAGCAATACACATTCTGCTTGCAACTGGTCACGGCCTGCGCGCCCAGCTTCCTGGAGGTAGTTTTCTAGCGAACCAGGAATATCCGCATGGATAACTAGTCGCACATCTTCTTTATCAATCCCCATGCCGAAAGCATTTGTCGCAGTAATTATTCGCGTAGATCCATTGATAAAATTTTCTTGTATATGTTTTTTCTCAGCAGAATCCCTGCCTGCATGAAAAGCATCTACCTGCCATGCTTGATTTTGTAAGAATTCAGCCACTTCTTCAGTTTGTTTGCGTTTAGCACAGTAAATAATTGCACTGCCTGACTCTAAACCATCAAGTCGCTCATGCAATAAAGCGTTAATACGTGCATATTTATCTACACTATTTACTGTTTGCACTTCAAATTGCAGGTTATTACGTTCAACGCCCCCCTCAAATGTGATTAATTCTTGTGCTAAATTCGCCTTAAAATAATCAATAATCTCCTGCTTTACATCTTGTTTTGCAGTTGCAGTAAAACATTGGATTGGCGGTAAAATGGCATGTTGCTGTGCCGCAAATTCTTTAATAAAGCGCGCAACATATAAATAATCAGGGCGAAAATCATGCCCCCATAGATAAACAATGCGCTTCATCAAAAACCCAACAGCCAATCTCTCGATGCTCAATGGCTTTTCTAAAGCCAACATTACGCAGCTGCTCAGGCGATACATACAACAAGGCAATATCACCCATTTGTACCGCCGTAATCACCTCACCTCGTTCCGGAGCCGTTAACATCCCATATAACGCTGCAGCGCTTGGCGCACCCGTTTTGCTACGTAAATTATCTACCTGATCTTTCATCAAAGCTTGCAATGGAGAAATTACAATCGTCAAGGCACCTCGACGCTGATAACGAACCAAAGCGGGTAATTGGAAGCATAAAGATTTACCGCCGCCGGTAGGTAATACAGCAAACATAGGAGAATCAAGCATCCCAGCTTGAACAATGCTTTGTTGCAAGCTACCACCTTCCGAGTTTTCAGGTTGAGGTCGAAAAGCAGAGAAGCCGAAATAGCGTTTTAACTGAGCAACAGGATTATGAATTTCCTGACAATAACGACAGTCTGGTGCCTGACAAGGGATATCACGTAGTTGCCTTAAAGCTGGAACAACATCATGAAATTGTTCACGTACCCAAGGAGGCAAAACCGAATTACCGCCAGCGACTCGTAGCCAAGCCAAACAATACGCTAATGCTGGACGCAACATGGGATTAGGTAAATAAGAGAGAATAGCTTTGCTAAATGCAGTTTTACACACACTGCCTTCTGTTAAAGACTTTAACAAATCAAAAGCTGCACTTGCCTTAATAGGTTCAGCTCCCATTGACAATAATACTTCTTGCAAGCCTTGCAGCTGTTCGTTTTCAGAAAAAGCGTAATGATAAAAAGACAATAGGCCCGACTCTGCGTTTTGTTCCTGTAATGCCTGCCATTGATCTTGAAATAAGGATAAAGCAAGCTTAGAATCCGCTAAAGGATCATTCAAGCTATCGCGCAGTAATTTATAGTTTTTAACTAATCGATGATAGGGATTTTCTGGGAAAGCTAATGGGGATAAAAATAAGGTATCGATTACCGGCTTATCGAGAAAACCTAGTTGAGAATTCAAAGCAGAGCACAAGGGAATATCATGGCCAATAATATTATGCCCTAATAAAAACTCGGAATGCTTGGCAAAATCATCAAATTCACTGAGAACTTGGCGGATATTAAAGGGGGCTTTACGCTGAAAAGTCTGATTTCGAAAAACTGCACCGATGGCAAAAATATCACCGTTTTCATCTGACTCTAAGTCAAAGCTACAGACTTTGTTTTGAAAAACTTCCCAGTCCATTGTTCATTATCCTTAATTAAATAGCCTATAGCATCTTACACGACTTTTAAGTTCATCTAGCAAAGTATGGGAAGCCTATTTAGGCATATCGAGGCTGTAGAAAAACTTCTTTTTATATAAAAAATATGGTTTTGGAAACTGATGACTTTTGGGGTCTCTACAACTTAAACGCAAAATTCAGTAGCCGTTGGAGATATTCTATGAATCCCCTCCATACTGAACTTTGATGAAAATGACTTCAGAATTAAATCTGCACTGCCAGCGATCGACTAAAATTTTTGTTATACGCTTTTTATACCTCATACCTTTGAGATCATTCTTAGAGCCAGCTCTCTTTCCTCTTCTGCGGCCTCAGAAAATAGGTGGGTATTATTTATGAGAGTATTCATTGCTGAACCATGCAATGCAGTTTGTTTACGAATTCTTTTTTTTGCGGCCCAGGCATTTGTTTTCCTTTCGTACACATCCTCCCACCAATCTCGTCCATATTTGTTGAGCAATAAATTCTTTATTGTTTTGAATCGCACTTTACTATCACTTCCTTCGACTGAAGCTAATACACTTGCCCAAATCATTCGCTTATGAATATCATTGGTCTCCCATGATTGAGATCTCAATTGATCCAAAACGCCTGGATGAAGTAATAGCTTTCTAGATTCAGCCATCCTTTCTAACCACAACTTCTCAGCCACCTTAAATACTTCTAATCTATCCCATTTATCAATCGCTGAGCACCGACCTGCCCAAGTTTCAAGAGCATCTATTTCTGACAATTGTTTTGCTAGTTCTGCCGTATTCATATTTTTACGTATAACAATAAGCGTCAGTTGACGCTGAAAAAGTTACAATAAACCTCTACTTATGGCTGATATTAATTTTTGGGGGGGGATTACAGCATTATGCATAGCTTGGCCATTTATAATCAGCAAGCTTCTCAACCATACTTGATCTGAGGGAGGTTCATGCTAATTGGATTTGCTGATTAACATTATTCGCACAACCTCCAATTAGAAGGGTAATCCCAAATATCATAAGGATTAAAACCACCTGCGCGAATATTTGGATCTTTGGGTAAGCTCGCTTGTGCAATATGAATTTTTATCTTTGATTCCGAGACTTGTTCAACAAAGCCAATTAGCATAAACCTCCTACTATTGTAATGTGTAATTTGACAGATTTTAGCACCTACTTGCCTTATAAGGGGAGCCTCCTCCAGTTGTTTAATCATTTTTCCCAGTTTTTTACGCTCTATATCCTGTTTTTTAATTTCTATTTCCCATTTTTTCAATTCTATTTCAATAGGGCCTTTAACTTTATAAAATATATCCGTTGCTCTAATACTTTCAAATTGGCTTCTAATACCATTATGAGAAATTGTAATGCCCCACAATATTTTATTATCCCTTCGACATTCAAAATCCCCAAAAGCACGATCCAGTTTATTTTGAGTTTCTTTGAAATCTTGTTTAAAGATTTCTGTATGCCTATATGAAACAAGTGGAAGTCGATGAAAACCTTTTACTTGAAAGAAAACTCCTCCATTAAAGGAGCAATAATCAGAGGCATATACATATGGACGAGTAATACTTCTATTAGTATAAACCCCATAATTAACATCATTAGTATTTCGTATTTTTGTATTGAGTAAACTTTCAACTGTCTTAAATTTTTGTGCTTCAGTTTCTGAAATATGCTCCGGAAGTACTACACACCCTGAAATTACAAGAAGTATTATTAGTACAGCAATTATTTTATTTTTAGAATCCATATATGAATGTCCTTATTTTAATGCTAGCGTCAAGTTCACATGAGGCGAGAGAATATACGATGAACTCCAACAACACAGTGAACTTTGATAAAAAAAACTGACCGTTAAAAACGAGTTCGCTTCACCGTCAAATGGATTTTTTGGGGTAGATTTTTTATCTGCCTGAATTATAAGTTTCCTTATAATAAAAACCATTACGATAAGTTTATTATAATTTTACACGCGATAAAAATAATTACTCAACTTCAAAACCTGTATTTGTTTCTTTTAGTTTTTTTAATTTATCGCTTGTGACACGTGTATTATATTCATCACGTTTAAAGGTTGGATCAATTCTTATTGAGCTTGCCCACATACCCAAGTCAAGCCAGATTCTCATATACTGAACCTCTCCATCTTTAATATTGAAATTAGTTACTCTATCAATTACATTCATTGGAACTTTGGTATAAATACTATGAGCCCCTGGTTCTAACCCAATTTTAAAAGGCTTATCAGAAGTAACAATACCAACAGGTTTATTATCAATAAAAATATTAAACTCATCAGTAAACCCTTGCTCGTGGAAAATTATAAGGGTTGACTTAGAATTTTTAATTGGCTCTGGATCAAGAGGAATAGTTACTTTTGTTGCGCACCCAACTGAAATTAAAAGTGATAATATTACAAATATATTTTTCATAGCTCCCTCTTTAAGTTTTCTAAAATAAGGATGGTTTTAAGAATCATCCTAAAAATCTAACTATATTATTAGCGATAATTTTTCCCTGATAGTCCAGTATTTCCTATAAAATTAAGCATATTTGCACATATTTTTATTTATCAGGGCGATTGCCTTAATATACCCTGCAAATAGGGAAAACTGCTCATACTGGATTGATCTAATAAGCTCTGAAAAACCATTAAACCTAGTCACCTTAAAATTAATCTAGACTGACCTTTTCGGTTGCTATTACTTTATATGACTCTGCAATAGCCTTAATAAACTCTTCATCTGACAATATTTCATCAATAGTCTTGTTCATTGTCATCTCAGCAAGGTCTCTCAGAGTA
>Ga0105357_10002416_pt1 | contig 10040 bp, 5 predicted proteins | sample GOMGulsemesocosm_4_FD_83660 | JGI IMG/M metagenome (GOLD analysis project Ga0105357, IMG submission 83660) | Methane-oxidizing microbial communities from mesocosms in the Gulf of Mexico - GOM15B Gulf of Mexico | ecosystem: Environmental > Aquatic > Marine > Cold seeps | place: USA: Gulf of...
ACGGAATCCGTGGTTACGCTTACGCTTTAATACGCTAGGTTGAAATGTTCTTTTCATTACGCTAATCCGTCGGTTGTTGTTGCCCTGACAAAAAAGCCATTATGAGCACACAGGTCTAAAAAAGAGGGCGAATTTTAAAGCTTAACTAAGCTATTGTCAATAAATTATATTGCTTTATTTATAAAGGATCTTTAGTAGGATCCTTTTGATCGTAATAGAATATAAATGTCAGCTGTTTTATATTCTATAATAATAAAATATCCACAGGTTTAGATTATATTATTTGAAATTATATTTTTATTATCATAAGTAAATGTACTAACTCGTTTTTTTAGTATTATTTTAATCTATAAAAGTTGATAAAGTTCAATAATTATAATGGCTTATTCTATTGAGCATAAAAATAATTGATAATACTTGTCTCTCAATATTGCACTTGTGGATAAGTATAGAGATAATGGTGATACATAATAAAAATTTTCACTTGCGCTAGTTTTTCCAGTTCACTATTTTTTGTTTATTTAGACATAAAGTATTCTTCTTATACTGCATTCATTTATCATGCATAGTGAATGTAGTTTGCAAGCTGATTAGATCACTTTCCTTTGGAGTTTTGGTTGGAACATTCACTTTGGCAGCGTTGCCTTTCTGTTCTTCAAGAAGAATTACCTGCTCAGCAATTTAGTATGTGGATTCGACCATTGCAATGTGTCGTAACCAATAACGTTTTAACACTTTATGCCCCTAATCGATTTGTTTTGGATTGGGTGCGTGATAAATATGTTAATCGAATTAATGAATTAATAACTATGACCGATGGTGAAGATGCTTATCTGTTAAAGTTTGATGTTGGTAGTAAACCTTTAACACCCACAGTGAAAAATAATACTTCACCCTCTTCTTTAGGTGCTAACTTTGGTAAAACTAACAAAATAGCGGCAGTTAATGAAGTTAGTACCGGTTTCCCTAAAAAAGCTAATGTTAGAGTAAAATATACTTTCGATAATTTTGTTGAGGGTAAATCTAATCAATTAGCACGTGCTGCCGCATCACAGGTTGCTGATAATCCAGGTGCAGCGTACAACCCCTTATTTATTTATGGAGGCACGGGTCTTGGTAAAACGCATTTATTACATGCGGTTGGTAATGCAATATTAGAAAATAACCCTAATGCAAAAATTGCTTATATGCATTCTGAACGATTCGTTCAAGATATGGTAAAAGCGCTTCAAAATAATGAAATGGAGAAGTTTAAAAATTATTACCGAAGTGTAGATGCGTTATTAATAGATGATATCCAATTCTTTGCCGGTAAAGATAGAACCCAAGAAGAATTTTTTCATACCTTTAATGCTTTGTTAGAGGGCAATCAACAAATTATTTTAACCAGTGATCGTTACCCAAAAGAGGTTGCTGTTGAAGACCGATTAAAATCTCGTTTTGGTTGGGGTTTAACTATTGCAATTGAACCACCGGAATTAGAAACACGCGTAGCTATTTTGAAGAAGAAAGCACAAGAGAGTAATATTAATCTTGCTGATGAAGTTGCTTTTTTTATTGCTAAGCGTTTGCGATCCAATGTCCGTGAATTAGAAGGAGCACTCAATCGAGTTATCGCTAATGCTAATTTCACCGGTCGTGCTATTACGATAGACTTTGTAAGGGAAGCCTTACGAGATTTGTTAGCCTTGCAAGATAAACTGGTTACCATAGACAATATTCAACGCACGGTTGCAGAATATTATAAAATAAAGATAGCCGATTTATTGTCGAAACGAAGGAATAGATCTGTTGCTAGACCTAGACAGTTAGCAATGGCATTATCTAAAGAATTAACTAATCACAGTTTGCCTGAAATTGGTGATGCTTTTGGTGGAAGAGATCATACTACTGTGCTTCATGCCTGTCGTAAGGTTAAATCATTACGAGAAGAACTACATGATATTAAAGAAGATTATTCTAATTTAATAAGAACGCTTTCGTCTTGATAGTTAAAAGTTAAGTGCTAATATATATTCATTTAACTTTTTTTCAAAAATTTTAAATTTGAGTAATAAGCAGGAATATAGATGAAGTTTTCAATTAATAGAGAATTATTACTAAAACCACTATTATTAGTTTCCGGTGCGGTTGAACGTAAAAGTACATTACCTATTTTAGGAAATATCCTTTTTGATATAAGAGGTCAATCACTTACCTTAACTGCAACAGATTTAGAATTAGAAATGGTTGCTTATGCCGAAATAGACAATCAAGGTGAGGATGGTAAATCAACTATACCAGCAAGAAAATTACTTGATATTTGTAAAAGCTTACCTGAAAATTCATTGATTACTTTTATAGCTCAAGACGATACAGTCAAGTTGTCCTCAGGTCGTAGTCGCTATTCACTTTCAACGCTACCAGCTAGTGATTTTCCTAACATTGAAGAATGGAAAGGTGATGTTGAATTTAAGCTATTAAAATCTGAACTATTACGTTTAATTGAAAGTACTTATTTTTCTATGGCAAACCAAGATGTACGTTATTACCTCAACGGTATGTCGCTTGAAAGTGAAGGTAATGAAATTCGCTCAGTTGCCACTGATGGTCATCGATTGGCAATTTGTAAAATTTCGAATGATTCTTTAGCGTTACCTGCAAGACAAGTTATCGTTCCAAGAAAAGGCATCTTAGAAATAATTCGTCTATTATCGCCTATTGACGAAGAGGTTAGTGTTTATTTAGGTTCAAATCATATTCGTATCATTGATACTGAATTTTCATTTACCAGTAAGTTAGTCGATGGCCGTTTCCCTGATTATCGTCGAGTATTACCTCGTAACGGTGACAAGATATTTATAACAGATAAAGAACAGCTTCGACAAGTACTATCACGAGCTTCTATTCTTTCTAATGAAAAGTTTAAAGGCGTACGGTTAAATTTCTCTAATTCTCTACTGAAAATAACAGCAAATAATCCTGAACAAGAACAAGCGGAAGAAGAATTAGAAATTGAGTTTCCTTATGAAGACTTAGAGGTTGGTTTTAATGTAAGTTATGTGCTTGATGTTCTTAGTGCAATAAAAGATGAACAAGTAAAATTTACTCTAGCAGATGCTAACTCTAGTGTAGTGATTGAAGGTGCTAACTCGGGTGAAGCGCTTTATGTTGTTATGCCAATGCGCTTGTAAGAATATTTACCTAATTTATTTGTAATTATTCACCATACTTAGTATTTACGTCATTCTAGCTGTGTCTTAAGTTGGAATATTAGTGCTTAAAAGCTTAGACTCTCGATTTAAAAATATAGGGAGTGAAGATAGGTGAATAGTTACGTTTATTTTTCCTTATAATAAATAGATCTAATTAAATGAGTGTTGCTAAATTAATCACCCAAAACTTTCGTAATTTGGATGGAGTATCAATTGATCTTCATCCTCAATTAAATTTTATTGTAGGTGATAATGGTAGTGGTAAAAGTAGTTTACTTGAAGCTATTTTTTTTCTTGGTCATGGTAAATCTTTTAGAACGAGTAAAGTTGATTCACTTGCTTGTCACGAAACTAAAAATTTTGTCGTTAGTGTTAGGGATAGTAATGATCTTCAGCTAGGTTTGAGTAGGGATATTACCTCTGGTTTAACCACTATAAAAATTGATGGTCAACGTTATAGTCGATTATCTGTTTTAGCTAAAAATATTCCGATACAGATTGTAACACCTGAAAGTTTCAAGCTTTTTTTTGGTGGACCTAAAGAACGTCGGCGTTTTATTGATTTAGGTATGTTTCACGTGAAACATGATTTTTCTACTTTGTGGAAAAATTTTAATAGAGTACTTAAGCAACGTAATGCAAGTATTCGATTAGATGATAAAATCAATAACACAAACAACAATTCAATGCTAGCTTATTGGACTGAACAGTTTTGTCAGTTGTCCATTGAAGTATCTGAATTAAGAGAAAGTTATGTTTCAGAAATAATATGTGAATTAAATTGTTGGCTAACTATTTTATTACCGAATTTAAATGAGAGAGTAACAGTACAATACTTACAAGGGTGGCCACAAAAAAGTACTCTTACTGATGTACTTAATAGTAACCAAGAAAGAGAGGCTAGCTATGGTTACAGTCTTTATGGAGCACATAAATTTGATGTTAAATTTCTTCTTGATAAAAAAATGATTGAATCACAACTATCAAGAGGGCAACAAAAGTTGTTTTTATTGGCGCTAACTTTCGCGCAAGCAAGCTTTATTGCGAGAGTTAAGTTAGTAAAACCAATTTTATTGATAGATGACATCGGTGCAGAATTAGACGTTAATTCACGTACCGCATTATCAAAAGCACTAGGAAAATTAGATTGCCAAGTGATTATTACAGCAATTGAATCTAGTGTGTTACAGCCCTTTTTAGGACTATGTGACGATATAAAATACAGTATGTTCCACGTGAAACATGGTAAAGTATCAGAAAGATATCCAGACGATTCTGAGTGCAATAAATCAGAAAAAGTAATATAGAGTGAATAGGCTAAAACTATGACAGTAGAAAATGAATATGGCTCGTCCAGTATTAAAGTACTAAAAGGACTTGATGCAGTACGTAAAAGACCGGGTATGTATATTGGTGACACTGATGATGGCTCAGGTTTACATCATATGGTTTTTGAAGTTTTAGATAACTCAATAGATGAAGCTTTGGCAGGTCACTGTAAAGATATTACTGTAAAAATACACCTTGATGGTTCTGTTTCTGTAAAAGATGATGGCCGTGGTATACCAACAGAAATTCATCCTGAAGAGGGCATATCAGCTGCTGAAGTTATTATGACTGTATTACATGCAGGTGGTAAGTTTGGTGGTGAAGACTCTGGTTATAAAGTTTCTGGAGGTCTTCATGGTGTTGGTATTTCTGTTGTTAACGCCTTAAGTCAAAAATTAAAATTAACCATTCGCCGTCAAGGTAAGTTGTATGAACAGTTTTATACGGGAGGTGAACCTGATGCGCCATTAGCTGAAGTTGGTGAAAGCGATCAAACAGGGACAGAAGTTCGTTTTTGGCCAAGTACAGAAACCTTTACTGACGTATTATTTCACTTTGATCTATTAATGAAGCGAATTAGAGAACTATCATTTCTTAACTCGGGTGTCTCTATTCGATTGATTGATGAACGAGATGGTGGCAGAGAAGAGCACTTTTGCTATGAAGGTGGTATTCAAGCGTTTGTAGACTATTTAAATACTAATAAAACAGCCGTAAACCAAGAGGTTTTTTACTTCGATTTAGAAAGAGAAGATGGCATTATTGTTGAAGTGGCTATGCAATGGAATGATGGTTTCCAAGAGAGTATCCATTGTTTTACCAATAATATCCCTCAACGAGATGGTGGTACTCATTTAAGTGGTTTTAGAACGGCATTAACAAGAACTTTAAACTCATACATGGTTAAAGAAGGCTTAAATAAAGCCAAGAAAGGTAGTACTGAAACAAGTGCAACCGGTGATGATGCACGTGAAGGTTTAACGGCAGTTATATCAGTAAAAGTACCTGATCCTAAATTTTCTTCTCAAACGAAAGATAAGCTAGTTTCTTCTGAAGTTAAAACTGCAGTTGAACAAGCTATGGGTGAAAAGCTTAGTGAATACTTATTAGAAAATCCAAGTATTGCTCGCACTATTATTATGAAGATTGTAGATGCGTCAAGAGCTCGTGAAGCAGCACGTAAAGCACGTGAAATGACCCGCCGTAAAGGTGTGTTAGATATTGCTGGTTTACCAGGTAAATTAGCCGATTGTCAGGAAAAAGATCCAGCACTTTCTGAAATTTATATTGTGGAAGGAGACTCTGCTGGCGGTTCAGCCAAGCAGGGACGTAACCGTAAAAACCAAGCCATATTACCATTGAAGGGGAAAATTCTTAACGTAGAAAAAGCGCGTTTTGATAAAATGATTTCTTCACAAGAAGTAGGTACCTTAATTACGGCATTAGGTTGTGGTATTGGTCGCGATGAATATAATCCAGAAAAACTGCGTTACCATAGTATTATCATCATGACGGATGCTGATGTCGATGGCTCGCATATACGTACTTTATTACTTACTTTTTTCTATCGTCAAATGCCAGAAATCATGGAGCGAGGTCATATTTTTATTGCTCAGCCTCCTTTGTATAAAGTGAAAAAAGGTAAGCAAGAACGCTATATTAAAGATGATGAAGGATTAACAGAATACTTAACTACGCTAGCTTTAGATAATGCGACTATTCATGTAAATGAGGGTGCACCCGCTATTGCTGGTTTAGCACTTGAACAGTTAGTAAATCAATACCGTAAAACCATGGATATTATTAAAAGAATTTCAAGACAAATTCCAAGTGATATTCTAGATAAAATGATTTATAGCGAAAATATTGCTCCGGAAAACTTTGCCGATAAAACGAGAGTGGAAGCTTGGGCAAAAGATTTAATCACTCAACTTGATGATCAAGATGGTAATGGTTCTATTTATACCGTCAGAGTTGAGCATGATATTGAGCGTAATATTTATTACCCTAGATTTAATGTTCGTCAACATGGTATAGATAAAATCTATAATTGTAGTTATGATTTTATTCAGTCAAGTGAGTTTGCTGCAATTGTTTCATTAAACAATGCGATCAATGGCTTAATGGAAGAGGGTGCTTATGTCAAACGTGGAGAGAAAACGAAGCCAGTAGAAAGCTTTGAAGAAGCATTAAATTGGTTAATGGCAGAATCTAAACGTGGTCAATACATACAACGTTATAAAGGGTTAGGTGAAATGAATCCTGAACAATTATGGGAAACCACGATGGATCCTGATACACGTCGTATGTTACAAGTTACTATTGAAGATGCTATAGCAGCAGATCAATTGTTTACTACTTTAATGGGTGATCATGTTGAACCGCGTCGTAACTTTATTGAAGAAAATGCCTTAAATGTAGCTAATTTAGACTTTTAATCAAATAACTACGCAGTTAATTATGTAGATAAAATATAAATAATACACCCGGTCTTCATTACTGGGTTTTTATTTTTAAGCGTTACAGTTAAATTAAAAAATTGTAATTAAATTTAAACAAAAGTGAATTTGAACACCCATGACTAGTTTCAATTGTAAAACGTTTCAAGGCCTGATCTTGCAGTTGCAAGATTATTGGTCACGACAAGGTTGCGTTATAGTACAACCGTTAGATTTAGAAGTAGGAGCTGGAACATTCCACCCAATGACTTTTTTGCGTTCAATAGGTCCTGAGCCTATCAGTAGTGCTTATGTACAACCTTGTCGACGACCAACTGATGGCCGCTATGGTGAAAATCCAAACCGTTTACAGCATTATTATCAATTCCAAGTCATGCTAAAACCATCACCTAAAAACATTCAAGATCTTTATCTTAACTCGCTAAAAGAGTTGGGTATTGATCCATTGATTCATGATATTCGTTTTGTTGAAGATAACTGGGAATCACCAACATTAGGTGCTTGGGGTTTAGGCTGGGAAATATGGCTTAATGGCATGGAAATTACTCAGTTTACCTATTTCCAACAAGTTGGTGGATTGGAGTGCACACCAGTAACGGGTGAAATCACTTATGGTTTAGAGCGCCTTGCCATGTATATTCAAAATGTAGACAGCATTTATGATCTAGTTTGGGCTGATGGTCCTATGGGCACAGTGTATTACGGGGATGTTTTCCATCAAAATGAAGTAGAACAATCAACTTATAATTTTGAGTATGCTGATGTTGATGCGCTTTTCAAACAATTCGATCAATGTGAAAAAGATAGTCAAAAATTGATTGAAGTTAATTTGCCATTACCTGCTTATGAGCAAGTAATGAAAGCCTCTCATGCTTTTAATTTACTTGATGCTCGCCATGCTATTTCAGTGACTGAACGCCAACGTTATATTTTACGTGTACGTACTTTGTCAAAAGCTGTCGCCCAAGCTTATTATGCAAAACGTGAAGAGTTAGGCTTTCCTTTGTGTAAAGATCAAAAAGGTAAAGACAAAGAACATAAAATTAAAACTGACAATTCAGTTAAAGGAGATAAATTATGATTAACGAAACTCTCCTGATTGAATTAGGTACAGAAGAATTACCACCAAAGTCGTTAAAAACATTAGCAACAGCATTTTATGACAATATTAAAAGTCAGCTTGATAGTAATAACCTATCCTATTCTGAAATTAAATGGTTTGCTACGCCACGCCGTTTGGCCGTGCAAGTAATAGACTTGAATGATAAACAAGAAGATAAAGTTGTAGAAAAACGTGGGCCAGCAGTGAATGTTGCTTTTGATGATCAAGGGCAACCAAGCAAAGCTGCTATGGGCTGGGCTCGCTCTAACGGTATTACTATTGAGCAAGCAGAGCGTTTAGTTACACCGAAAGGTGAGTGGTTACTACACAAGGCCACTGTTTCTGGTAAAAGCATTGATGAATTAGTGCCTGATATGGTTGTTACGGCATTAAATAAATTACCGATTGCCAAACCTATGCGGTGGGGCGCAGAGCGTATTCAGTTTATACGACCTGTTCATACGTTAACGATGATGTATGGCGAAAAAATCATTGTAGGTAGTGCGTTAGGCGTAGATTCAAGTAATAAAGTACAAGGTCATCGTTTCCATCATCAAGGTTTAATCACACTTAAACATGCAAATGATTATCAAGCTGAGTTATTAAAAGCTTATGTGGAAGTTGATTACCAAGCACGCAAAGATAAAATTGTTGAACAAATTAAACAAACAGAACGTGATATTTCTGCTGTTGCGCTAATTGATGAGAATTTACTAGAAGAAGTTACCTCACTAGTTGAATGGCCGGTAACGTTAGTGGGTACTTTTGATGAATGTTTTCTTAATGTGCCAGCTGAGCCTTTAATTTACTCAATGAAAGATCATCAAAAGTATTTCCCTGTTACGAATACTGACGGGGAGTTAGTTAATAAATTTATCTTTGTTGCCAATATAGAATCAAAAGATCCACAGCAAGTGATCTTTGGTAATGAAAAAGTTATTCGTCCTCGTTTAGCAGATGCGGAGTTTTTCTTTAAAACAGATAAAAAGCAAACACTAGAATCAAGATTATTGATATTAGAGTCAGTATTATTTCAAAAACAATTAGGTACGTTAAAAGCTAAGTCGATACGTATTGCCGATTTAAGTCGTATTGTCGCTGAACAATTGGGTGAAAACAATGACGATGCTTATCGTGCGGGTTTGTTGAGTAAAACTGATTTATTGTCGGACATGGTTTTAGAATTTCCACAAGTACAAGGCACAATGGGTAAGTACTATGCTCTGCATGATGGCGAGAATGAAGCGATAGCCCAAGCATTAGAAGATCAATATCGTCCACGTTATGCAGGTGACAGTTTACCAAAAGCGACTATAGGCTGCGCAGTTGCTATCAGTGATAAGATAGATACGTTAGTTGGTATATTTGGTATTAATCAACCACCTAAAGGTGATAAAGATCCCTTTGCGCTACGAAGAGCTGCAATAGGAGTGATACGTATAATCATTGAAAAGCAACTTGATTTAGACCTTGCTACATTAATTAAAGAAAGTATTTCCTTATTTGGAGGTGTAGCGGGTGATAAGTTAGTCAATGAAAACACAGCTGAAAACGTACTTGATTTCATTATGGGACGTTTCCGCGCTTTCTATCAAGAACAGGGGATTGCAGTTAATGTTATTCAAGCGGTTCTAGCGAAAAAGCCAAGTGCGCCTTTAGATTTTGACAAGCGCATTAAAGCCGTTACTTTCTTTGGTGAGTTAGCTGAAGCAACAACGTTAGCAGCAGCAAATAAACGTGTTGGTAATATACTCGCTAAGTTTGATGGCCAACTTTATGATAGTTTTAAAACTGAGCTAGCTAGTGAACAAGCGGAAAAAGATCTTGCTAATATTTTCGAAAGTATCAGCTTAAAAATAGCACCATTGATGAGAGAAAAAAACTATCAAGCTGCTTTATCTGAACTCGCTCAGTTAAAAACTCCAATTGATACATTTTTTGATAACGTGATGGTGA
>Ga0105357_10002418_pt1 | contig 10036 bp, 9 predicted proteins | sample GOMGulsemesocosm_4_FD_83660 | JGI IMG/M metagenome (GOLD analysis project Ga0105357, IMG submission 83660) | Methane-oxidizing microbial communities from mesocosms in the Gulf of Mexico - GOM15B Gulf of Mexico | ecosystem: Environmental > Aquatic > Marine > Cold seeps | place: USA: Gulf of...
AAACATCTCGAATGCTTGATTCGCCATAAGCCTGGTAAAGACATTTGTTTTCTTGTTCTGATCAAGTTGAGCCACTCACTTACCTGCCATTATAAAATTGTTAAAGATTTACATTAAATAACTACGATCAAACCCAAAATCAAGTTACAAATTGATTCTGGATTTCTATGTTCGCCATAAAATGGCGCCATAGAAATGTTTCGTCACTGCTCCAGTTTCAATCACCTAAACACAGGGCCGCAAACAATTTAAAGTCCGACTCGAGCCATTCTTTATTCGGTTTATTTTCCATCTCTTCGCACCACAGCTTCGCATCGAACTCTGCCGCAGACTTAGCGCTTGCATTAGTAGGGTCGACAAAATTTAAGCTGTTTGGCCCAAAGAACGCCGCCATGGCTAAAACAACAAGCGATAGAACGACTAAAACTGCGGTGAGCTTTAAAGAAGCCATTAAATGAATAAGCCTATGGTTGAGTTAAAGTTCATTTGAGCTGTCATCAGCTTTTATCCACGTCAACAAGTCTTCGGCATAATACGTTAAAATCAAGTCACAACCCGCTCGCTTAAACGCCATCATTGTTTCGAGCACGATAGCTTTTTCGTCGATTACTCCGGCCGCGGCCGCGGCCTTGACCATCGCATACTCACCGCTAACATGATAAACGGCCATCGGCTGTGTCGTGCTGTCCCGAATCTCTCGAATAATATCAAGATAGGCAGTGCCGGGTTTAACCATCAGAATATCGGCACCTTCGGCCTCATCCTGAATCGATTCTGCAATAGCCTCTCGGCCGTTGGCTGGATCCATTTGATAAGTGTTGCGGCTGCCTTTGAAATTACTGTCGACCGCATCGCGAAACGGACCGTAAAATGCCGAGGCGAACTTTGTTGAATAACTCATGATTGGAATGTGGGAGAAACCGTCCATATCCAAGGCTTCGCGAATGGCAGCAATCATTCCATCCATCATTCCTGACGGCGCTATCATATCGACCCCCGCCCTAGCGCAGGCTACAACTTGCGCTTGGAGGTTTTCAAGGGTTAGATCGTTATCGACATCATCGCCAACAACGACACCACAATGGCCATGATCAGTATACTCACAGAAACAATTGTCGCTAATAATTAGCATATCCGGCGTTGCAGATTTAGCCGCGCGAATACAGCGCGACATTAAACCGTTTTCATCCCAGGTATCACTGCCACAACTATCTTTTTGATTACTCACACCAAAAAGAATAACCGCGCGTAAACCCAGTTGCCATAAGCGGCGTAATTCTCCACCAAGCTGACTTTCAGGAAAACGCTGGACGCCTGGCATACTCGCGATATCGATAGGCTCCTGGATACCCTCCTCAATAAAAATAGGTAGGATAAAGTCGTCCGCTGTGAGGTGGTTTTCTCGAACTAACTGGCGTAAAACTGGCGTGCGACGCAAACGTCGAAAGCGAAACTCTGGTGTTACAGGCATTGAATGTCTCTTAATTTGAGCTAAGTACGTATTATATTCATTCTAGCAATAGAATAAACTCACGGGTCAGTTCAGCGGGGTTTATAGGGGGTGAAAAAATACACTACCGCCAGTAATATTAGCAAGGCCAAACTCCCATAGAAGGTTATACGCCAAGGGTTGTTACTGCTCTGCAAAACCTCAAAACGCTCTACATAGATAGTTTCACAGGCGCCATTGCCCGTGTCCTCCCGGTTGGTACTGGTGCCACGTTTGCCGCCCAACTCGTTACTATATTCCGACAACCAGCCACTGATGCGTATTTGGTCCCCGATCTTCAGCTTCGACACCTTAGAGCGAATATGGGAGCTTTCAGAAATCAAATGATTATTAGAAATCTGATTCAACTTGAAAGACCTCCAAGCCTCATCACTGGTGGGTTGAAAGTTACAAGTAAACTGGCCATTCCAGAACTTGAAATCGTTCAAGAATGGGGAGGTCGCGTTATCTTGCCAAACCACACAAATATCAGCCATATTGATGTAATCCCCCCAGCTTTTGTGCAACTGGTTATCGCCATCATGATGCCGGTATGACACCACGAGGCCATATAGCTCATAACGAAACTTAGGCACAACAGTGTATTGATGATCTGAGAACTCGATAGAGAAAGGATCTTTATATGAAGCGGTTTGGGCAGGCTCGTGCAACACTTGCTCGACCAAGACCTGCCCATCAGGGAAGTCATTGCGCTTATAGAAGCTCAGCAGCACCAAGGCGCAAAGGATTAACACTAATAGTCGCATTGACGCTTACCCGAGTCGTTAATGATGGTCATAAACTTTCATGACCTTAAATTAAGTCGCCGACAGCGACAACACAATCAGAAATAGAAAGTGTTGAAGCTGACGGATATAGGACCCACAACCTAAGCTCTACGCCACTTAGTCGCAAAACTACCCAGCTCGTCTTTATAATCTTCAAGAATAACACCCTGCTCTTTCAGGGAATCTCGAATTTCGTCTGAGCGTGCAAAGTCTTTGTTGTCCCGTGCGGTTAAACGTTCGCGAATCAAATCATCGATATCGGATTCAGTAACATCGTCTGCACTGCCGGCCGTAAACCAAACGTCTGGATCTTCTTTCAATAATGATAAAATACTCGCAAGCGCTAGCAATTCGGATTTAAACTGGGGCTTATCCCCTTCCTCAGCAGTATGCAGCTGCTTAGCCAAAGCCAACAACGAAGTAACTGCCAATCGAGTATTCAAATCATCCAATAGAGACTGATAACCCGACAAACTTTTAACATCGACCTCAATCGTTGCGATGTCTTTGTTATCACGCAAGACCCCAAAAATATAATCTAAATTGTCTTTAGACTCTGTTAATAGCTTGTGGGAAAAATCCATATCAGAACGATAATGCGCTGATAATATTGCATAGCGTAATACTTCACCATGATAGCTGTTTCGCAAATCACGAACCAAACGAAAATTGCCTAGGGATTTAGACATTTTCTCGCCATCAATATTGATGTAACCGTTGTGCATCCAGTACCGAACATACTCATCGGCGTCGTTTGCACAGCAGCTTTGGGCAACTTCGTTTTCGTGGTGGGGAAAAATCAGATCCTTACCACCACCATGAATATCAATGGTATCGCCCAGGTGTTTTTTAATCATCGCTGAACATTCAAGGTGCCAACCCGGGCGACCAAAACCCCAGGGGCTTTCCCAGCCAGGCATGCCATCAACAGACGGTTTCCACAATACAAAGTCGCCGGCATACTTTTTATAATCGGCAACTTCTACACGAGCGCCGTCGAGCATATCATCTAAATTACGATTGCTCAGCGCGCCGTATGTTGGCATTGATTTAACATCAAACAATACATGCCCCTCACCGACGTAGGCATGCCCTTTGTCGATCAAGCGGCTAATCATGTCAATCATTTCTGGCAAGTGATCAGTAGCCTTGGGAATGATGTCGGGTGTTGCACAGTTAATACCGGCCATATCGTCGGCGTAGGCGGCGGTAAACGGATCTGAAAACTCTGCAATGGTTTGTCCATTTTCGGCAGCGGCTTTCATTATTTTGTCATCAATATCCGTGATATTGCGGGCATACGTTACCTTCGGGAATTCCAATTTTAAAACACGATACAAAGTGTCAAATACCACCGGCGGCCTGGCGTTGCCAATATGCACGTAGTTATAAACGGTTGGGCCACACACATACATTTTTATATGCTCTGGGTCCAACGGTATAAATGGCTCTTTTTTTCGAGACTTCGTGTTATATAAAACAATACTCATAAAATTCTTCTTTTATCTAAGCGATTTATTATCGATAAATATATGTTCTAGGCTCGGGCATTACATGTCAGAGCCAGCTTCGTCAACGCTAAACTTTATTGGCCCAATTATCACGCAAGCTAATGGTGCGATTGAAAACCAGTTTAGCGTCGCTGCTGTCTTTAGCATCCAGACAAAAATATCCCTCGCGTTCAAACTGATAAGCAACACCTACAGGCGCCGAGCTTAAACAGACTTCTGCCTTGGCCCCTTGAATTAACGTTAACGATTCAGGGTTAATGTAATCCAAAAAGTTTTTATCTCCCGAGTCAGGAGCCGCGTCATTAAATAAGCGGTCATAAACACGGACATCACAATCTATATTGCGACTGGCCGACACCCAGTGAATCACGCCACGGGGCTTGAACTCAGGCTCTGGGTTTTCGCCGACTGTTCCGCTGATCAAAGACACTTCAAGCTCGGTAATGTTACCGTCGGCGTCCTTGATCACATTGTCTGCTTTAATCACATAGCTACCACGTAAGCGCACGCAGTTACCACTGACGAGTCGTTTGAACTTCTTGCGCGACAATGTCGTATCTTCTGAAAAATCACTGCGATCAATGTATAAGGTCTCGCTGAACGGTAATTCACGGGTCCCCATTGATTCATCGTTTGGATGCCCAGGTTGCGTCATTGTCGCCAAGCCAGCCTCCACTTTATGCCCGTCGGACGAAACCACCTCAAAATTGGTGATACGAACCAATAACGGATCCAAAACGCACATTGCCCGCGGCGCTACGGTATTTAAGTCATCTCGAATCGCGTGCTCCAAGGTGCCCACATCGATAGTGGAACCTGACTTAGTAACACCAATCGCATCGCAGAAGTTTCGGATGGCGATGGGGGTCACACCACGGCGACGTAATCCAGAAATCGTTGGCATACGAGGATCGTCCCAGCCATCAACTAAACCATCATCGACCAACTGTTTAAGCTTACGTTTCGATGTCACCGTATAGTTAAGCTCTAGGCGCGCAAATTCATATTGCTTTGGCTTGCTCGGTACCGACAAATTGTCAGTCAACCAATCATACAAAGGCCTGTGATCGGCAAATTCAAGGGTACAAATTGAATGAGTCACGCCCTCAATGGCGTCTTCCTGGCCATGTGCGAAATCGTATGTGGGGTAAATACACCAAGTATCGCCGGTCTGGTGATGGCTTTGCTTACGAATCCGGTACAACATTGGGTCACGAAGATTCATGTTCGGGCTGTCCATATCTATCTTTGCCCGCAAAACACAGTCGCCTTCGTTGTACTCACCTGCCCGCATTTTTTCAAATTCAGCGAGGTTGTCGTCTACCGAACGCTCACGATAAGGGCTGTGCTTACCTGGCTTGGTCGCCCAACCGCGGTAAGATTTGGCGTCTTCAGGAGACAAGTGGCAAACATAGGCGTTGCCGGCCTTGATCAGTTCAATAGCCCAGCCATGGAAGCGCTCAAAGTAATTTGAGGCATAGCGCGTTTCGCCAGACCACTCGAAGCCCAACCATTTAACGTCGGCCTCAATAGCCTCAACGTATTTTTGGTCTTCTTTTGCTGGGTTTGTATCATCAAAACGAAGAGTACACTGCCCACCGAAACGTTCGGCCAGACCAAAATTTAAGCAAATTGATTTGGCATGCCCAATATGCAGATGTCCGTTGGGCTCTGGCGGAAAGCGCGTGACAATAGTTTGGTGCTTACCCGAGTCCAGATCCTGAGTGATGATTTGCTCTAGAAAATTCAGCGGTTTGGTGGTCTCACTCATAGCGTCAATGTATTCCTGTACAACTAATTCGGTAATTATCCATTGAAAGGGGCTGTAGCCACGAACAACAGAGTTTAAGATTCAGATCAAACCGCGTATTATAGCCGCCCTGTCAGCAGGCTACACCTTTATTTTACGCTTTATTAGTGCTCACGCCGGGACTCAAAATCAATCCTGCTAAGCCCTAAGCGTCAGAAAAGCAAAGCCATGACTGATAATGAGGCTAAGCCATAAAAAATATTGTATTTATAAGTATCCAGATCAAAATCTGGCTGTTTTTCAGCCAGAGCGTAGCCACTCAGTGCTCTTGAGCTTGCAGGGGAACGCAACACAATAAGGGTCATGACTTTAATTTATGGCCAACAAGCTGGTTTGAATTCATCGATTCAAGCGAATAAATGGGGTCAAACGACAGCGTTAAGAATTTGAAGGCGTCCAACCGAAGCTCGGCGGGATTGTCGATTGAAATTGCACACGACACCACAGGAAATAACTATGATTACCTTACACACCAATTTTGGCGATATTTCTCTAGAATTGGATTTTGAAAACGCTCCAAAAACCGCTGCCAACTTTCAAAAATATGCCGAAGATGGTTTCTATGAAGGCACTATATTTCACCGCGTAATTGACGGCTTCATGGTACAGGGCGGCGGAATGCTACCAAATATGGACGAAAAAGAAGAAGGCAAGCGTGGCTCGATTGAGAACGAAGCTGACAATGGCTTGAAGAATGAGCTGGGAACCATCGCTATGGCTCGCACCATGGACCCACACAGCGCTAGCAATCAGTTCTTCATCAACATAAAAGACAATGATTTCCTAAACCACAGCAGCAAGGATTCTCACGGCTGGGGCTATTGTGTTTTTGCGAAGGTTAGCGCGGGAATGGACGTTGTTAATGCGATTAAAGCCGTAGCGACTGGCAACATGTTAGGTCACCAAGATGTACCTAAAGAATCCATTATTATTGAAAAAGTTTCTGTAGCGTAACTTATGCAGCAGCTATTCATTTCCGACCTACACCTTCACGAGTCTCGTCCCGAGATCACCGAGGCTTTCTTTTCTTTTCTTGCGACAGACGCAATTGAAGCGGATGAACTTTATATCTTGGGCGATTTTTTTGAGGTGTGGATCGGAGATGATGACGACTCTCCTTTCGTGCTAGAAATTATTAACAAGCTTTCTCAGCTGCATGACCATGACACCAAGTTATTTGTTATGCATGGTAATCGTGATTTTTTATACGGCGATCAATTCTGCAGCGCAAGCAAAGCAGTTTTCCTGAAGGACCCATCCACCATTACACTGGCCAATGGCGAGCGCGCATTATTAATGCACGGAGATAGCCTTTGTACTGATGATATAGAATACATGGCCTTTCGCGAGCAAGCACGCAACCCAACTTGGCAGCAACAATTATTATCGCAACCTCTGAATGTCAGACGTCAACTAGCAGAGCAGCTACGAGCGCAAAGCAAGTCGATGACAGCAATGAAAGCCAGCGACATAATGGATGTTAACGATGGCGAAGTGCTAAAACATTTTCAAAAATATAACGTAAAGCTATTAATTCACGGCCACACGCATCGACCCAAGCGCCATGATGTTCTAGTCGACGACAACCGGTCCGAGCGGATTGTACTCGGCGATTGGGACACCCAAGGTTGGGCTCTCGAAGTGAACAACGACATAATAAGTCTAAAGTACTGGAATATTAAAAACACGAAAACTTCTTAGCGCTCCGCTGAATCACCCGCTATTCTTATTACGTTAGTGTCCAAGTAAGAATGTCAAAATCAAAATTTAAATTTGATCACATTATCCTATTGCCTTGAATTACAGGCTGTGGTTTATTACTTGCCGTGACTACAAAATCCACATTAAAACAATAAGGCCTTGAGCGTGCAGAACTTTACTTTCAACACCACAAAATCAGTTATCAACCAAACTGGAGCGTTAAAAGAAATAGGACGCTTATGCGAAAGTTTGCACATACAAAAACTCATGGTAGTCACCGACCCAGGTATTATTGCCTGTGGACTTTATGCAAAGCTGAGCAACTGTTTAGAAGAGCAAGGTGTCAACTTCTGCGCCTACACCGACATTGTTCCCGATCCTTCCGAGTCAGTGGTTGAAGCAGCCTTAGCAATCGGCCGAGAAAATAATGTTGATGGTGTCCTTGGCTTTGGCGGCGGTAGCTCCTTAGACACAGCAAAGCTGGTTGCCCTGCTATTAAAATCAAAGGAAAGTTTGAGTGAAATTTACGGTGTTGACGTTGCTCGCGGCCCCAGACATCCATTAATCTTAGTGCCAACTACCGCAGGCACGGGCTCCGAAGCAACTGCTGTCGCCATTGTTACAACCGGCGAAACAACTAAAATGGGCGTCGTCTCGCCGATTTTATTACCGGACATTGCTATCCTTGATGCCGAATTAACACTCGGCTTGCCTCCTCATATAACGGCAGCCACCGGTATTGATGCCATGGTTCACGCCATCGAGGCTTATACCAGCAAGCACAAAAAAAATATCTACTCTGACTTACTTGCGAAACAAGCTTTAGAATTATTAAGCAATAATATAATTGATGCGACCTTAAACGGCAGCAATGTTGATTCGCGTCAAGGCATGTTATTAGGGGCCTTTCTTGCAGGCCAAGCCTTCGCTAACTCTCCCGTTGCTGCGGTACACGCCCTCGCTTACCCTTTAGGTGGGCACTTTCACATCCCCCATGGCCTAAGTAACTCGCTCGTACTTCCTCACGTTATGCGGTTTAACCACAGTCACTGCCAACAGCAGTATGCCGAGCTGGCACCCATCATCATGGGCAAAGAATACACTGCGAATTCTGACGCCGCCAATGCAAGCCTTGAGCTCATAAAGTTTATCGAACGCTTGATAGGGAAATTAAAACTGACCAGCCATTTACGTGATCTTGATATCAAAGAAGGCCACTTACCGACATTGGCCAGAGACGCTATGTTACAACAACGTCTTTTGATCAATAACCCAAGAGAAGTCAGCGAAAGCGATGCACTTGAGATTTACCAAGCGGCGTTTTAAATTGTATTTGGCTAGCGGGTCTAGCCAGTAGAAGTCACAGCTTTGGCAAACAAGGTCATCCTTGGGCTGTGACTTTTATTTCTATCGAAGCTGAAGCTTTACCCCTTCCATTAAGATCACGCCTTAACCAACCAGGCCTTAACCAGTTAGATCTTGGGAGTTTACCTAGAGCCAGATATTGGGTGTTAAAAAAAGTCGATTAATAATCGAAAAACTCTTCGATACGCCCTCTTTCCCACATTGCATCCTTATAGCCTAAATCCATAAGCTCTTGGCTATATTCAGGGCAGAACAACAAATAACTGGCGGCAGCAGCACCACCACCACTAGCCGTTGCACCAGTGGAGCGGAAAAAATATTTTAAGGAAGGCGGTAAGTAACGAACATTTCTACCGGCTATTTTATCGAGAGCTTTAGAGGGTGAAATAACCAAACTCTCGATGGGTCGTAGCTTACGAGATTCTTCTTTTTGAATATCGGGTATGCGTTTAAGCAAATCATTTACCCGATCTAAATGCTCAATATCCCCTTCAAGACTATCGATAAAGGCACTGTTAAACATATGGCCAATGATCTGGGCTATCGATGGAGAATGCTTGAGCGGTTGAGGTTTCTTATGCCACTGCTTCGGGTTTCGGTTACCACTGACGCCTATCACAAAAACCCTATCGGCCCCTAAATGTAAGGCCGGGCTTATCGGCGCCAATTGGCGCATCGCGCCATCCCCGAAGTATTGGTCTCCAAGCTTAACCGTTGGAAATACGGTAGGTATCGCCGATGATGCCAACAAGTGATCAACTGTTAGCTGTTGTCGCTGCCCCACACGACGATGGCGTCGCCATTGTGAGGGACTGTTGTGCACCTCAGTTTTATTTTGGAAAAAACTAATCGACTCTCCGGTGGTGTAGCCCATAGCGGTAACACAGATGGCTTCAAGGGCGCCCTTTTCGATCATAGTATCTAGAGAATCAAATTTTATGGCTTGGGAAAGGAAGCTTCTTAATGGATCGTTATCTAACAATGAGATGGGTTTATTTTTGCCGATACCCTGATTAAACAGCGATGCAAAAAGGCTAAGCCCACCCTTACTCACACTCCACCAATCGGATTTAAAGACATGGTCTGTCGTTAAATTACCCCAAAAGCTCTCTAGGTTATCAACTGCGAAGCCAAAGTCGTCCGCTCGAGAAGCTAAGCTGACAGCGTTGATAGCGCCTGCTGAGGTACCGCAAATAATGGGAAAGGGATTGGTTTTCGCGGGGTTAATTTCTTTAATGGCCTTAAGCACGCCAACTTGGTATGCAGCGCGCGCGCCACCGCCGGATAAGATTAATGCATTTTTCATGAATTTGAATCAACAACGACTTGGAGGACCGTAGGGCCAACGGCATTAATTTGAACAAATTTTACC
>Ga0105357_10002422_pt1 | contig 10029 bp, 8 predicted proteins | sample GOMGulsemesocosm_4_FD_83660 | JGI IMG/M metagenome (GOLD analysis project Ga0105357, IMG submission 83660) | Methane-oxidizing microbial communities from mesocosms in the Gulf of Mexico - GOM15B Gulf of Mexico | ecosystem: Environmental > Aquatic > Marine > Cold seeps | place: USA: Gulf of...
ATCAAAGCCAATCAATTTCCTGAAGTTATCTAACTGTAATACACCGTCATTAGCAAACACTTCAATACGTTCTTTAGCAAATGCTTTACCGCCATTAGCTAAATAATTAATTGTTCCAAAAGAGCCATCTTTAAACGTTAACGTTATTGAAGCTTTGTCTTCAGTGATTTCAATGCCATCTGCTTTACCCATGCAGGTTGCGGTAAAACCTGTTATTTCACTTCCTGCTAAAAAGCGCATTAAATCAATATAGTGACATGCTTCACCAATAATACGGCCACCACCTATTTCTGGATCTTGTGTCCAATGGTCACTGGGGATAGCACCTGCGTTCATGGTCATAATAAATGCTTTTGGCTCTGATACATTCGTAAGCAAAGCTTTCATCTTAATAACATGGGGAGCAAAACGACGGTTATATCCCACCATTACTCTACACTTACCTTCTTGTTCATTATAAGCAGATTCTATCGCATCTAACTCGGTATGAGTAAGCGCTAATGGTTTTTCTACAAATACGTTTTTACCTGCATTTATTGCTTGAATTACTTGCTCTGCATGTAAATTGTGTTGTGTTGCAATAACCACTGTATTAACAGATTTATTATCAAGTAATTGAGTTAAATCAGTGGATGCATTGGCAAAACCATTTTTCTTTCCGTGATGAACTGCACTTACACCGCCGCTAGTAAGTAAGGTATCAAGTTTTGCCCCTGCATTTTTAAAAGCAGGAATTAATACACGAGAGGCATAGTTTCCTCCGCCAATAAAGCCACAAACAGCATCTTGTGCATTATATTTTTCAACATCACGAATATTAACTAATTTTTTTGTCAATAATTCATCGGCGTTAGCAGAATAATTCAACAAGATCCCTAATGAAGATCGATCATCTAAACATTTATATGCATCAACGGCATCTTCAATTTCAAATCGATGACTGATTAAAGGCTTCATATCTAACGCACCTGAAGACATTAAATCTAAAACCGCTTCAAAGTTACGTTGTTCTGTCCAACGCACAAAACCGATAGGATAGTCATTACCTTTTTCTTCGTAAGAAGAATCATAGCGGCCAGGGCCATAAGAGCATGAAACTTGAAAAGATATCTCTTTTTCATAAAAGTCAGCACGAGAAAGCTCTAAACCAACAACGCCAACTAAAACAATACGGCCGCGCTGACGACACATTTTAGCGCCATTACTAACAGGGTCATTACTTTTTGTAGAAGCAGTAATGATTACTGCATCAACACCTTGTCCACGTGAAAAAGCATTTGCTTTCGCTATTGCATCTTCACCTTGAGATAAATCTACCGTTTGTGCACCAAATTCACTTGCCATTGCACATTTTGATGAATCAAAATCAACACCTAATACTCGACAACCATTAGCCCTTAAGAGTTGTACCGTAATTAACCCTATTAAGCCAAGGCCTGTAACAACAACCGTTTCACCAATAGTAGGATTAGCAATTCGTACACCTTGCATAGCTATAGCCGCAAGCACGGTAAAGGCTGCGCTTTCGTCATCAACATTATCAGGAATTAACGCACATAAGTGTTTAGGAACCCGCACTACTTCTGCATGGTTACCGTTAGAAATAACGCGTGAACCGACTTCAAAAGAAGTATTGCCATTATGTTGTACAATGCCAACATTACAGTAGCCCAAAGGAAGAGGTTGATCTAATTTTGAACGAACAGTATCTATTGTTGTTATTAGGCCATCGGTCTTAACTTTATCTAAAACCATTTTTACTTTATCGGGTTGTGATCGTGCTTTAGCAATCCAACCTGACTTTCCAAAGTCAATTAACATGCGTTCAGTACCCACCGAAACAAGAGTTTTAGTGGTAGATATTAATAACTGCCCATTTTTATTCTGAGGACATGGCACTTCTACTAACTGGGTTTCACCGTTAGCTATGTTTTGGAGAATTTGTTTCATATATTCTTTACTCTGTATATATCTATCAATGAAAACTCTAAATTTTATATATCTCTGTACAGAGATCATTACTTCTGCTGCCTACGTTATAGGAAAACAAAAAGTTTCCTTGGTTTTTACCCGCAGGAAACATAATGGTACCGAACTGAAATACTCGGTATGGGAAAATATCTTTATCTTTGGATATAATAATTTTAAACGTTTTATATTTTTTAGAATAACTTACTATGTCAGATTGGTTTGTAATGATTCCTGGGCCTGGCTTATTATCCAATAAAGCATGTATTTTATTTTTTGGCTTATCGCAAGGCTCTGTCGATGTTGAAAATATATAATAATCGTCTAATTCACATCCATAAATACATGACCCATTTAAATCATTTAGTTTTTTGCTTATCCACTGTCCATCTTCCTTAACCAACATTCTTACACTATTAGACTCCATTTGTGTATCTGTGGCATACAACAAACCATCTTTGGTGGGGAAAGCAACACAAGCTCTGTAGCATTGTTTTCCTTTTACTATCAGCTCCACTTTGTTAAAGTTATTCGTTGCCTTATAAATTGCAGCCGAGTGTTCAAAATCTCCGACTAAAATCCAGACACATTGGTTGTAAACATCAGGAATAAGTGCATGTACATGATTAATTTCACCATCCTTAAATTGAAATGGGCTTTGCCACACACCATTTTCAGTTCGTTGTAAAATTTTAACAGGTTTTCTTGAATGATTACCAAAATACTCCCCAAAACAAACTGAGTTATCGAAATCCTGTATATTTTCAATATAGCAAAACTGTAAGGGACCTCGCCCTTTATTAAAAGAGTATTCTTCAATTAACTCTTTGGTTTTACAGTTATATCGATGAATTTTTTTTCCGTATGTAATGAAATAATCGTTTTCAACTGAAATCCCTGTCATTACCCCTAAACGTTTCATACGAAAGAGTAATGGAAATAAACCTAAAAATCGGTTTAATCGAGTTTCAAAAAAAGAAAATAAAAAACTCAATCTTCCATCACTTTCTCTCAAAAAAACTTTATTCGCTTTTGAAACAACCAATTTATTTGATGAGGTAAAAAAAAGAGCCTTGGAATTTCTTAATATTTCTACTGGCTTCATCTGTTTACCCAAAAATAAGGATATCCTGAATTATTTCTTTCATTCAAAAATCCAATGAGATCTTTTGCTTTAAGAACCTCGACAGTAATCCCATCAATCGTCGTTGACTTGAGAATACCTTTATCAATTAAATCTTTGCAAAGTGTCCGTTCTCCAAAGTGAAGTGCCCCCCATTTTGGAGCTCTTTCTCTTAATTTTACCTTTTTATGAAAATCACCATCTTTAATTGAAAACTCTTTTTCTAAATACCAATTATTAATTGGCCATGTTTCATCTAAAACATCTTCAGCAACATGAATCATAGTTAAACTATGAGTTAAGTCTGTCCCTAAAGAGACAATAACTGCATCTTGCTCTACACAGTGATTCCATGAAGAATTGACTCCACAGGCAAGAGGTGAAACACCTTCTAAATTATCTTGCATCAAAGTTTCTGCCAGGGGCCCTAAAGCAACCATAGTATTAATTGGATGCCTACTTCGTACAGATTCTTTACGTTTATGAAGCATTAAAGGCAGCACTCCTGTCTTTATTGAACTTTTATGCACATCGTATTCATAAACACTATTTTCTTTGCTCTCAGAGAGATAATCTTCAACATCAACTGCGTTCTTAAACTTTGGCATTGCAGGCATGGCAACTGTACCTCTATCACCAACAATTTCAAGCAACATATCAAGTATTTGGTTTGGCGTTTTGCTTCGTCCTTTAAATGGTGCATAGGCCGAATGAACTACAATAAGCGATCCATCTACTACACCATTATCCAAAAGAAAGTGCTCAATTTCATTAAAATCTACAGGTGTTACATTAATTTCTGGTGTTTTCTTTTTTCTAACCCTTTTTGATAACCACTTAACATTATTCCAATAAAGTTTTCTTGAAATCATTTCGATATGAGGTGAAAGTGAAAAAACCTTCCTAATTAAACTATCGTTTGCCATTGTTATACCTTTTAAATAGTCAACATATGCAATTAATACATATGTTGCCCTCCATTAATCGCAATATTGCTGCCTGTAATAAAACCTGAGTGTTCACCAACAAGAAAACTAACTGCATTAGCAATTTCAACAGGTGTACCTAGCCTATTTACAGGTATTTCATTAACTATTGATCTACGATATCTTTAGGGAGTGAAGTAACCATATCTGTTGCAATATAACCTGGCGATACTGTATTAACAGTCACGCCTTTTCTCGCACCCTCTTGTGCAAGTGACTTAGTAAAACCATACATACCTGCTTTTGCAGCCGCATAATTCACTTGACCGAACTGCCCTTTCTGACCATTTATTGATGAGATATTAACAATTCTGCCCCAGCCCATTTCACACATGCCCAAGAATACAAGTTTAGACATATTAAAAACAGAATCTAAATTGGTACGTAATACATTTTGCCACTGATCACAGGTAATGTTTTTCATACTTGCATCATCAGTAATGCCTGCATTATTTATTAACACTGATACATGTCCAAAATCAGCAGTAATCCTTTCAATGGCTTTAGCGCATGAATTAAAATCTGATACATCAACAGGTAACACATCTAAATTAATGTCTTCTTTGTCTAACTTTGCTTGCCACAATATTGCTTTATCAATGTTTTTAGGGCGACAGGTTGCTATCACTTTAAAGCCATCATTTACAAGACGCTTACAAATTTCAGTACCAATGCCACCAGCACCACTGGTGACAATTGCAATTTTTTTCATTTTATTACCTTTTTAAGCCTAATTATTTCATATAATTTACATAAAAATAGTCATAAGACTTTTTATGTTCTTTACAGATAAATTTTGAGGGCTGTGTGGAAGTACTACCATGTTCTTTGTCGTATATAATAAGACCAGTTTCATGTTGTATTTTTAAGGAGTACTTTCTAAGTTCTTCAGCAACAAATCCTTCTTCGCCAAATAAAAATCTTGGATAATCTATTTTTGCCCTAGCTTTAAAATACTTAGCAGTAAAGATCATAAAGGCACCATGAGCACCATACATTGAGAAGTCATTATTATCTTGGCTATTTTCAGGCTTGCTTCCTCTTTTAAAATGAAGCCTCAAGACTGTTAATTTTTGATATAGTGAGAATACTAGATGATTTGAACAAATGATGCGCATAAACGAAATTTGCCGTTTAGTTGGTCTAATTTTTATTTTTGGATTAGCATCTAATCCACTTTGATCTGAAATTATGTTTGGTGCAACTACGCCAATATTCTTACTTAATTTTAAGTATTTTAACACCTTAAAAAAATTAATATCGATTGCCAAATCAACATTTGAAACCATTATATAATCGAAGGAGTTGATACTTTCCTTTGTTGCTTTAACACCTAGGTTAAAGGCAGGAAAATAACCAACATTATCATTTTTTATATAAATATAGTTAAATGAAAAATCAACATATTTAATCAATGTTAAACCTTTCTCTGATGTGGAATTGTCACTTAATACTACAGTTAACTCCATATCCTTTGTTAAACTATAAGATTTCTCTATCGAATTTAATAAACATAAAGTATCTTCATAGGCGTTGTAACAAACACATACCAAGCAAACCTTTTTATTTCTCTCAGAACTCATTAATTAAACCTTCTAAAATCGAATACCACGATAAATATTGTAATATAAATATAAAAATAAAAATAACACTAAAAACACTACGGGGATTGTTATCCACATCAACGAGCTTATTATATATGTTTGATAAGAGATCCCAACAAAAAAAATAAAAAACATTGCGTAAAAAGGATTAGTTTGTGTACATAAAAGACGATAAAAGAATAAATTACAAAAGAAGCCAATAAAACAGGCAAATATCAGCGAACCAACTATCGTGAAGTCTGTGATTAGCCCACGAAAAATAGTATATAGATTACCATTAATATAATCACCATGAAAAAAAAACTCATTATAGACTCCCATTGGGATAATCCGATCATCACCTGCAAGTCTAAAAACTGACATAAAAGTATAAAAACCGACGGTAAACTCTTCTTGCTTGTATGAAAATAATGAATATGAAAAATACCGTTCTGAAAACCAATCAGAAAAAGCATACAAGTGCACCGATGAATAGGTTAACAAATATTTTGTAAGCTTATTGAGAACAAACGCAGTGTCATTTGACTCATGTAAACCACGAGATAAAAAAGACATAAGAATTACAGGCAGTACTAATGCACCATATAAAAGCATTTTTTTAAGTGATTTTTTGTCAACCAGTGTATAAGATTTATTGTATATCTTCACTAGTAGAATACCTGCAAAAAAAATAAAAATAGAAAAAAAGAACAACCCTTTAGCACTTTGCAAAGCCATAACTAAAATTGAAGGAAGAAAAGACAGAACCAAAATTATATTCTTATTTTTCTTAGAGGAGCCATACAAAACCCCTCCTAAAACAATAACAAAGTAACTAGTGGTAAGACCCAGCTGTGAAGAAATACTAGGAGTAATCTCATCACCATATCGCATACTGGCAAATTGCCCTGCAAAAGCCATTGGATTAACAAAAAAATCAGCGAGATTTAATCCTTGCTCTGTGACACCAAATAGTAAAGTGGATATTGAAATAATCGTTACAAAATAAAAGCAAAAATGAAAAACTTGAGTGTTAAACATTGTATTAGCAGTAGGTTTCTGATCATTTTTAATAAAAGCACCCTTCCAATTAAATAGGTATAAACTACTAATAAAACAAAGATTAAAAAATAACATATATACTATGGAAAACGGATTAATCGGTACATCCTGAACAACAATTAAAGGTAATAATGTATACACCCCCCAAAACAAAGAAAAAATTGATGATGGGTTCAGCCAATGACCAGCTATTTTTTTACTTCCCCAAGCCATAAAGATAAAGCTAGAAGAAAAAAATAGCGCTACTATTTTAAAAAAAACAAATTCAGACATAAACCTAACTAAGGCCCTTATGATATTTTTTAATAAAAAAAGTTAATAAGATCAACTCCCCCAAAGCAAAGCTGATAGCAGCCCCTTTTTCCTCTAAAACATACGTTAATGCAATCGAAAGTATAATTGTTAGCATACCCGTTTTAAAAATGACCTTGGCATAATAATTATGCTCACCAATGAGGTTCATACCAACAGTACCAAACATATAATTTGACACACCAAAAAAAATAACAATCAACATAATTGAAATTAATTGTAATACCTCTAAATCTAGCCCTTGCCAAACATTCATAGTAATTAAAAAATAAAACGAGGCAATTAACACGGGTAAGAAAATTGCCAACAAATATATTTGAGGTTTGGTATATTTCCAAATTAAATATAGTGATTCATTATTACTTTGTGATTTTTTATACTCTTTTATTACTTTAGGATAAGCCAATTGATTCAATGGGCGAGCTAATGCTTGAATACTTTTAATTATTTTTTCGGCTAGAGAATATACAGCAATAGCATGCGGAGTTGAAACAATTGATAAAATTATTATATTGGACCCTCTAAAAAGTGACACTGAAAAGTTTCCTAAAAAAATGGCGAAACCATTTTTTAAAATGCAGAGAGTATTTTTTACAGTAATATAAGAAAATTTAAAAGTAATGCTTTTACTGATTAAAAACAAAGAAATCAAACCTGATAATAAGAAGCTACCAGCCAGAAAAGTAACAGCTATTAATGAGTCAGCAGGATTATTTACAAAGAAATAAATACCTAAACAAGCAAGCAACCTACTAGTTACAACCCACAGGCTAAAAGTTATATTTTTCTCTTTTGCCTGAAAATAATAATTTGATTGTAAAATCGTTCCTAAAGGAAAGCCCCCCCAAACTAATAATAAAAAGAAATACTTAGGTACTAATACAAATGAAAACATTAAAACTAAAAAATAAGATAGAAAAAAAAGTCCTAACCTAGCAAATAATATTGACCAGTATGTTTTTCCTTCATTATTATTTTCAACTATTAAATCCTTTACTCCAGTAACATCAAAGCTATATAAACAAATAGTCAAAATATAAAAGGTTATAGCTTCACTTATCACTAACAATGAAAACTTAACATCCCCTAAAATCGAATACAAATACGGAAGCAGCAATACTGGAAAAAGAGCATTCCCCCCTTGAATTGCCACTAAAGATAGTAAATTTATTATATTTTTTTTATGATTTTTGTTCATATTTTTATTTAATGTTTAATCCTTTTCGCCAGTACAGCCTCCCATACATCATTGCTGGCATCTCAATATATTTATAGGTAAAGTATGAAAACACAACAATAATCACTGACATAAAGGGCATAAAGAGCATAAACTCATTTAAAGATAAACTCATAACTAATTCTGGAAATAACAATGTAAAAATAAAAAAAAGAATAATTCCATGTGAAAGGTACACACTAAAACTTATATTCCCTAAAACACCTAAATACTTATAAGAAAAAACACCAAACATATTATTTCCTTTGACAATTAAAAGAAAAAACAAACCTAATAAAAGACAATCAAATATTGTTAAAGTCGCTGAAGAAAAAATATAAACATATAATAAGCTAGCCAAGCCAATTACAGTAAAAAATTTTGTTTGAAATATACACAGAGCATATCGACTATTTAGTTTAGCAACGCCCCCCCTAATAAAAAAACAATAAAAAATGAAGTATCAAACTCCCATATAAACAAACGTATTATCTCTGGATAAATAAACAACGATAATATTGCTAAAATCAAGGCTACTGAGGAAAATTTGGACTTTAGAATGAAAGACATTGGCAACAGTGAAGAATAAAAGAACCATTCGTACTTTAGAGTCCAGTCAACACCTGCAATGATACGACGTGTATCTATATATTCATTCACTCCTCCCCCTGCGAATAAAAACCATTTAGTAATACTGCGCAATAAAGAGGCGAAATCAACATTTAAAACAAAATCAGATTGAATCGCTACAAACAAGAATAAAATGAATAAAGAAAAAACATATAGGGGTACAATACGTAAAATTCGTTTTATATAAAAATCTAACCAATATTGCGCCTTATATTTTTCATTTTTATTTTCAAGTAACTTATCAACAAATAAGAACCCTGTTATCATGAAAAATAAAGCAACTGATACCAAACCTAAATTATTTTGAAAATCACTAGTTGGTCTTAGCCACAGCCCTGTAGTTTTCCAATAATACGTTATTATGAAATGATGAAAGAAAACAAAGAGAGCTAAATATCCTCTTAATGAGTCTACAACCTCATATTTTTTGTAGTTTTCAATATCAGTTTCATCATATTTAATTGCAAGTGACCGAACTACACAAATGCAACTAATAATAGAAAAAAAACAAACAAATAAGAAAATAACCATTCAGTTTTATATTATTTTCAAAGTAGTAACTATAGAAAAATCAACCCCATTATTATCTTTTGCTGATAATAATGGTCTATTGGATAATGGCCATTTTATATTTATACCTGAATCATTCCAAGCAATTGATACTTCAGCTTTTGGATTATAATAATCTGTACATTTATAAACAAACTCAGCGCTTTCACTGGTTACATAAAAACCGTGAGCAAAACCTTCAGGAACCCATAGTTGTCTTTTATTTTCTTCTGAGAGATAAACACCTACCCATTGGCCTAGTGTTGCCGAGTTTTTACGAACATCCACTGCAACATCATACACTTCGCCCGAAATAACTCTGACAAGCTTGCCTTGAGTATTTTCAGTTTGATAGTGTAAGCCCCGTAAAATACCCTTTTTAGATTTTGAATGGTTATCTTGAACAAATATTGTTTTCTTGCCTGTAACTTTTTCTTCAAATTCTTTTTGGTTCCATGTTTCCATAAAGAAACCACGGTCATCACCAAACACGTTTGGTTCTATTATCTTTACATCTGGTATTTTTGTATCTATTACTTTCATATTTTACAACTTAATTAGATTAGTATTATTAACTATAGCCAGTATTTTTTTCAACTA
>Ga0105357_10002424_pt1 | contig 10024 bp, 4 predicted proteins | sample GOMGulsemesocosm_4_FD_83660 | JGI IMG/M metagenome (GOLD analysis project Ga0105357, IMG submission 83660) | Methane-oxidizing microbial communities from mesocosms in the Gulf of Mexico - GOM15B Gulf of Mexico | ecosystem: Environmental > Aquatic > Marine > Cold seeps | place: USA: Gulf of...
TAAGTGTGATCGGGTCAGGCTCTGTATCATCACCTGGAGTTTCAACACTTTCACCAAGGCTTCCTCCCCCACATGCAACTAAGGTTAATAAAGTCATCAATAACACAGTAAAACGTAAGCGTTGAAGTAGAACCATAAGGCATCCTCTGTCTCTTTTTATTAGGTATCACCATCCATATTAACCGATCCTTTACAAAATGGTACTCTGAATTGGAAAAAATAATCATATATTAGTAATTTATGTCAATAAAATAAAGAAAACGCTCTAAACTGACCATTTAAGAGGCTAAAACTTTAAAATTAAGTTCGATAAAAAATATCCTTTGCTATTTTTATGTTAGATTATTTGTAACTCTATTACTTGATATAACTCGGATATCGTTCAAAATGCAGAAAAAATTATTAGAAATGAATCTTTTTGCTAAAATTGCTTTAGCTTTACTCTTATTCGCTGCAAGCGTTTATGGTATGACTTCTCCCTATGAATTTATTGGATATTTTTTCTTATTTGCTTCTTTGTATGTTTTAAATGAAGGTTTTGGCTTTTCATTATTTGTTAAAATTTCATTGGCATTAGTGATTGGTGTTTTGGTTGCTTCATCAGGTTTGTTTGCAAAAGAGGCTTTAGAAGCCGTGAGGCCTGTTGGTAGTAAAATTTTTATGAACTGCTTAACTATGGCGCTTGTTCCCTTAGTTTTTTCTTCTATTTTAACCGGTGTGACCAGTTTAGGTGATATTAATAAGCTAAATAAAATCGGTATGAGAACAATGGCTTATTATATAATTACAACAGCGATTGCAATTAGCATTGGTTTAGGGTTAGCAAATATTTTTCAACCCGGAAAAAATTTAGACCCAGAAATTAGAACTCAATTTGAACAAACATTCAAAACATCAGCGGCAACTAAAGTTTCTGCGGCACAAGAAAATAAACAAACCATGTTTGAAGGCTTACAAGCCATTTTTCCAAAGAATATACTTGAGTCAATTAGCAAAGCTAAACCAGATATGTTGCCATTAATATTTTTTGCTGTGATGTGTGGTATTGCTTTACTACAATTAGAGCCAAAAGTAGCAGCTCCCATCATACAATTTTTCACCAGTGTTACAGAAATGACCATAAAAATAATTATGATGGTGATGCGTTTAGCTCCCTATGGTGTTTTTGCCTTAATAACATCTACAGTTGCAGCCTCTCAGGGAGCTGGCTTATTACTCACTTTAATTCCTTTCTCATTAATTGTTATTGCCGCACTATTAATACACGCCATTGGTACTAATAGTTTGTCGTTAATTTTCTTATCGAAAAAAAGTCCTGCATGGTTTTTTTCTAAAATAAAAGAAGTGGCTATAATGGCTTTTTCTACTTCATCAAGTGGTGCAACAATGCCACTAACATTAGAAGTGACTGAATATGATTTAAAGGTTAAGAATGAAGTTGCTGGTTTTGTCATTCCTTTAGGTGCAACTATTAACATGGATGGTACTGCATTATTCCAAGGTGTTTCTGCAATATTTCTTGCTAACATTTACGGTATTGATTTAACGTTAATGGATCAATTAATGATTGTAGGGCTGGCCGTAATGGCTTCTATTGGTACTGCTGCTGTTCCTGGCGTTGGTATTGTAATATTAACCATGATCTTGGTTGCTACGGGTATTCCTGTCGAAGGTATTTTATTTATATTACCCGTTAATAACTTGCTTGATATGTGTCGTACTTCAGCCAATGTACTTGGCGATATGACTTGTGCCGTTTATATCGATTCAAAAGTAGAATAAAAATGTTTAAATATTTAAATGCTTGAATGTTTTAAAGCTGAAAGGCTGTAAAGTTTAAAACCTTACAGCCTCATACATTATAGCCTTATAACCTTAACGCCTTATAACCTTAACGCTTTATAACCTTACGCGTTTATACTTTACAGCTTTAAGACATTAATGCCTTAGCGCATTTAACTAGGGAATATCCGGTTTTTTTGCATTAACTTACCCAAAAAACTTTCAGCTGATAGTGAAACTGCTTTAGAAAATTTCTCAGCTAAACTTTTCTGCAACTCATATTTAATTGCAATGACTTTATAGCCTTTACTTTTTTCTTGTAAATAATCATCACTTGTTTGGATATGATCAACTAACCCTAACTCTAACGCTTTAGTACCAAACCAATGTTCACCTGTAGCCACTTTCGCAATATCTAAACTTGGTCTGTGTTCACCAACAAAATTTTTAAATAAAACATGCGTTTCTTCAAGTTCTTCAATAAATTTTTGTTTACCCTTTTCTGTATTTTCACCAAACATAGTTACTGTACGTTTAAACTCTCCAGCAGTAAATTGTTCAAATTCAATATCATTCTTTTTCAATACTTTATTAAAATTAGGTACCTGAGCAATAACCCCAATTGAACCTAAAATTGCAAATGGTGCTGAAATTATTTTATCAGCAACACAAGCCATCATATAACCGCCTGATGCTGCTACTTTATCAACCGATACAGTTAACGGTATTTCATGTTGACGTAATCTATCTAATTGCGATGAAGCTAAGCCATACCCATGAACCATGCCTCCACCACTTTCTAAACGAACAAATACTTCATCTTGTTTTGTCGCAACGGAAAGTATTGCCGAAACTTCCTCACGTAAAGATTTAACTTCTTTAGCGTCAATACTGCCATTAAAATCAAGAACAAAAATTTTTGCAGATGACTCTTTTTCATCTTCTGATTTATCTTTATTCTGCTTTGCTTTTTCTTTTAGTGCTTTCGCTTGTTCTTTCTCAAGCTTTTTATCCGCTTTTTCTTTTAATTTAAGCTCTTCTTTAGACAATAAAGCATGGATAATATCTTGTTCTACTTGTTCATATTGTTCAGACAAATCTATAATTTCAAGATCGCCTTTTTTATGCTTTTGTTTCAATGCGGTTGCAGTAATTGCAACAATAATGGCAATAACAGCCAAAACAAAAGTAATAGTTTTCGCTAAAAACAAACCATATTCATACAAAAATTCCAAACTTTTTCTCCCAAACTTACATCAAAAAATGTTACATTCTTTAAAATCAAAAACCCCTTCGTTAAAAAACGGGCATATATTAATAATAACAATATTTATGACGTATTATTATTTAATTTTTAACTAAAAATATACTTATACCAATCAGACTAATTAAATGATCATCTTCAAATGGTATTACATTTGCCATGCATAACTGAATTTAGTAAATATAGTTCGTTGATCTCTTTCTAAATGGTCTAAATTGTCATCTTGAAACCCACCATCAGAGTATCCTAAATAAAATAACGTTTGAGGATTGATCTTATATGAATAGACTAATTGCGTTGAAAAATAACGACTTCGTTCATCTCGTCGACTTTCACCTTCATTATAAGTGTATAAATCTGGATTTCGGCTTATGTCTGTATATTGAATAACAAACTTTAAAATACTGCGCATATCGAATTGATAACCTAAGCGTACATCTGATTGACTTGCTCTATATAAACGTTTGTTATCAACCTCAAGTTGGCTATAATTAAAACGCAAATCAACACTTAAATGATCATTAACATCCCAAACTATGCTTGGCTCAATGTCAATTACATCTCCAAGTTGTGTATTGGCATAATCTATTTGTGAACCAAACCGAGTAAAAACACGTAACTGCAATCCTGATAAAGGGGTAATTTGCCCATATAACATAGCCTGCGTTTCATCAAAATATTGATCATCAAACAGACGATTACGGTGTACTACACCGAAGTTAGTATACAATTGCATTGGTCCTTGCAGGTTACCATGCAACTCAATTTCTTCTTCAAGCATATTGCCATCTTGATCATAGCTTTTATCCCAATCACCAAAATATCCCCACTCGGTGAAGGTATCATCTTTTTCTCCATACCAAGTTTGACTACCGCCAATAACAACTCGGTTATAATTAACTTTTGATTGAAAGCCTAAATCTGCACGAAAATCTTCACTGACATCAGTATAGCTAGCACGAATATTATAATCACGCGTACGATGAGAGTAAGCAAAAGTATACGCACCTCCTTGTTGCTCTTGTGCTAAGTTATAATCATTTTGTATTTGCTCAGGATTTTCAGTATCAGAGCGAGCAAATTGGTACGATAAACTGTCAATATCTGAAAACCAATAACTTCCGTCTATTGATAGTAATGTATTTTTATAATCATTCGTATCTCGATTTGTCATCAAAATACCAATATTATTTCGTTCGCCAATGTCTTTTTTATATCGAACAATTGCAATATTAGATTCATTATCTAAGGTCGCAATATTAGAACCTTGGTTACCCGGTATTAAAAAGGTGGTATTCGCATCATTTGCTACCATTACTCCATAACTATGCTCATTATTTTTCCCTGTTAGTTTTATGCCATAGTCAGGTGTAGCAATATTACGTGTATGAACAAAATTAAAATTCGGTGTTTCAAAATAAGATGCTCCATCAAGGAAGAAAGGCCTCTTTTCTGGATAAAATAATGAAAATGTATTATTTACATCTAGTTGGCCAGCATCCGCTTCAACTTGAGAAAAATCAGGATTAATCGTGGCATTTAAAACAATATCTTGTGTAATACCCCAACGAAGGTCTAAGCCAACATCGCTGTTTGTATCACCTTTATCCCAATCTTCAAGTACATCTTCTTTTAAATCTTGACGTGCAACAGTTACCGTTGGAGTTAATTGAAGGTTATTACCTTTTTCAATTGAACTTAAGCCAATTAAACGATCAAATTGACATAAATTACATTGAATATTTCTATCTAGAGCAACATTTGCCAATTGTACTTTCACGTCCCTAGCGTAATTTCTCCAAAGTGCAAAATTCCACGTTAAATTTCCTTCTACCTCAGGAAACCTTATAGCATTAAAGGGGATTTTCATTTCTACAACATAACCAAAATCAGTAATTTGCCCTGCACTTTCCCAAATAGCATCCCAAGAAGCATCTTCTCTCCAGCCATTGGTGTCATCCATTTTCATATCTGCTTGTGCGCCCAATGGGTTCACAAAGAACTCATAACCACTTCGTTCATCATTAAAAGTGTCAATAATGATACCGACATTATCATCCGCCCATAATGCATCTCTATCTCTTAATGATGCACGTATTTTTGATGGATTAGGATCATAAGCTTTTATTGCAATATAAAGATTTCTTCCGTCTTCAAATAAATAAGCTTCTGTTTTGACCCTTGCTTTAACACCTTCACCAGGTCTATTTTCATAGTTAAGATCAACGCGTGTTGCATTTTTCCAAGCAAAGTCATTTAGAACACCATCAAGTGAGACAGAGACTTTTTGATGTGACAATTGGTAATCATTTCTTTTAACTTCAGCGACAGAATAAAAAGAAGTAAGAATGATTAAAAAAGACAGTGCGATTTTGGTTTTTTTTATTAAATTTAATAACATACATATCCAATATATAAAAAAAGTAAATAAAACTCTGATAAGTTCTCTTGTATATATTGTCGTATTAATTAACTTAATAGTTTAAGCGTATATGTAACATAATATTTTACAGCCTCAACACGCCTTAAATAAACAAATTAAATCAAACAGTTAAAATAAAAAAACAAAAATGTAAGTAAAAATAAAAAAGCCCTCAACTGAGGGCTTAATAGATTTAATCATGGTAAAGCTTTAATTAGAACTAATATCCGTTTCTGAAATAATATTGTTGCTAATCTCTTCTTCACTAAATAATAAAGGTCTCAGCATAGAAGTGTCAGAATACAGGCGATTTTGATCATCTAAATGAGCAGAATCTGTATTTGATGATTGTGAGTACGTTAAAATACCACGGGCACTAGGGCCATTATCTGTAAAGTTCACAACAAATATCCAACTTGAACCATAATTAATATGATAGCCATCAGTTGTTAAGCCTGAACTTAATGCATTTCCTGTCTCAACATCCATCACTGGTGCATATTGATGTATGTTATACAAAGTATCATCAGACTTTGCTGAACCAAATACATTAAACCCACCTTCTTGATTTTTACTACCTGCCCAAGGGAATTTAATGCCGCTAGCGGAGCCATCAGCAAGCGTCTTCTCAGTAAACTGTATATCTCCAACTTTTGCATCAAGCGCAAACCCTGATGCTTCAACATTTTTAATTGCAGCAGCTAATATTTTCAACGCACTGCCATTATCTACTAACGTACTTGGTGTTGATATTGGTGAATTAGAATCAAAAGGAACGGTAAAGTGCGCAGTGTCATCAAATTTAAAAGCAAACTCTCTAAATAAGTGACCTGCTGTGCTTTCTTGATTAAAACGCATATCCCATGCAGCAAGTGCAGTACAACCAGCAGATATATCAATACTCATTCCGTTGTCTAAAACAACAGGTGTTGTTCCTTGAACTTGACACTGTGTTAATAAATCAGGTAGTACAGATTCAGCTAAATAAGCACGGTTACTAAACAATGCCGCTTCAACTTCTTCTGGACTAAATTTATCATCATCACCAGCACTATCACCTAACAGTGTTAAGCCCATACGCGAGCGTAATGTTAGTGAACTAAAATCATCACCATATAAAATAGAGTAGCCTGAAAGTGGCTCAGCAGGGTTTGCTAACCAATAGCTATTATTTGAGTTTTGAACAAAATCATCACGAAGCAATTTAGGTGCTTGGTCATAACTATTTAATCCGTTAGGTTCAAATAATGCAGTATTACCGGGTAAAATATCAAAACCAACGGCTTGGCGAGTTCCTACTAGCACAGGGTCAGTACGCATAAGCCCTAGCGCTGTATCATTTAAATTAAGAACACGTGTTTTATCAATATAAAAAGCATTACCTTGATCATCAGCATACATAGTATTTACCCAAGGAATACCATCAAAGTCTTTAAAACTTTGTTGAAATTCATCAAGGTTGGTTGCCATATTCATCGCTAACCAGTGATCAACCATATCAATATTTTCTTCTGCTGCGTCACGTAATGTAAACACGGTTGAATCAGTCCATGACATCAAATTAAGCGCAGGAGGTGTTTCAATAATCAAACCATGATGACTGTAATAAAAGTCTTTTGATAATAAAACAGATGTATTACCTGCTTTAACTTCAACATAATAGGTTTTTTTCTCAATATCTTTAGCTTCGCCATCAACTAAGTATTGTTGACGATTTCCATCTGCCAGATCTAATTTATAAACAGCAAAACGACGTGATTTAGAAACCGTATGAGTCCATGCAAGATTTTTGTTAAAACCTATATTTTGTACTCCAGGCAAACCCTGTAAACCAGCGCCCATAACATCTAACATACCTGGGATTGTTACATGAGACTGCCAAAAACGTAAATGCCCTGTGTAAGGGAAATGAGGATTAGCAAGTAACATACCTTTGCCATTTTCCGTTTTGTTTTTACCGAGACCCCAACCATTAGAACCTAAATCACTATTATCATCATTAGGAGCTTTAAAATCACGAGCTTGAGATTCAAGGTTAGAGGTTATCGTTGCTATCTGTGAGTTATCAGCACTTCTCGATTCAGAGCGAACACCTACATAAGGAAGGTATTCAGCGGCATCTCCTGGGTTAGCAAAAAAAGCAATATCTAAAAAGTTAGCGCCACTTGCCAATTGAGAAGTAGCAAACATATAAGCAGTTAAATCTTCTGGTGTTATTGGTTTAACCCAAGGTTGGCCTACACATTCAGGAGCTAGATTATCAACACCGGTATCTGATAAATATTTATTATAACCCGCTACATATCCTTCCACTAAAGCACGAGTATTTTCAGTCATTGTTGGGTATAAGTTTTTTGCAGAAGACATTACTCTAAGCGCATGATAACCAAAGTCAGAAATTATATTGCCTGAATCCCCCGAACCTAACACTTTATCTGGACCAAAATATTTAGATCGTTCACTGCGAACTTTGATTATTTGGTCAGCTAAAATACAAAAATTATCTTGAGCATAGGCATAGCCTGAACCAAAGCCACTACTTTCAAGGTTATCAGCAGTAATATGTGCTACACCGTAACTGGTACGTTTTATATTAGCCGTTAAATTTCCATCCGGATCAAAAGCAACCAAAGTAGGAACTGGCTCTACAATTATAGGAGCTACTGCAGGGTTAGACACATGATCTTCTCCGATACAGGCTGTTAAGCTTAAAGTTATAAATATCGGAATGATTTTTTTATATTTCATTATTATTTCTCTTTTCTAATTAAATACCTAAAAGGTAAAGATAAAATTTGAAACCTAAAACAAATAAGCCCTCAATTGAGGGCTTATTAAATGATTAAAAATGACTATTTAACAACATCACCATCTTGTACTGAAATTAAGTGCCCATTACTACCAAAGAAATTAGCAACTTGGTTCTGCATTTCACCTGTTGCTGCACCTGTCATTATCGCATCTGGTGCTTCAGCCCTCGGTGAAGGGTCTAAAATAGAACCGTGATGACCAAATAAGAACCGTACTGCGCCAGAAACAGTAGCATCAGCATCTTGAGTATTTTCAGAAATACCTGCTAAGCCTAATAAAGCAATAATAGGCTCTGTACCTGAAACTGGTGAAGAAGAAACAGTATTAGGTACAACTTGGTCACCTAAATTGTTACCACCATCACCCACTACTTCTATTAAGTGTGTTGGCGTTTGAGACGCTGCTAATAAACCAACATAATTTGCAGGGTCACCTGCATCAGTAACGGTTTGAGCTGCAAAGCTAAATTGAGAGAAAGTAGCATTTAAGCCAGCTTGCTGCTCAGATGTTAATAATGCATAAAAATCACGATAGTAACCAACCATTTCTCCTTCAGTTGGCGATGTTTCACTTTGATGTACTTGAGCAACATAACCTTGGAAGTCAGCAGATGCTGCATAGGTTAAACCTGATTTTATCACATCAGCAAATGCGCCTGATTCCATTAATAATGTTGCAACCATCATTCCTGGCATTGCCAAACTATTCGTTTTAACAGCAAATAAAGGATCTACAGTAGGAGCTAAAGGTGTATTCGCTATAGCTAAGAAGTTAATACCTGTCATTGCTCCTAAAGAGTGACCTAAGAAGTGTACTTTAGACCTATCAACATTAATCGCATTACCTTCAACATGACTACCCGCTAAAAAGTTCAAGCCCAAACGTAACCCTAAAATATCAGCACTACTTTGGCGTAAATTATCACGCGTTGTTAATAAACTCGCTAAATTCATATAATGCGTAGCAGAAACTGTTGATGCATTAATTTCATCAACATCATCACCCGTTAAATCAAAACCTCGACTACCATGCAATGGATGGTCAATGGCTACAGTCGCTAGACCATATAGTGATAAAATACCACTAATAGCAAGCATATCTTCTTTCTTAGAAGTAATACCATGTTGCATTATAACAACAGGCCAACCGTCAGCTGGTTCAACTAAATCAGCAGGTAAGCCTAACCCAGCTCTAACTGCATTTGCGACAGCAACATCAGGTGTTGTCATTTGAACAACAATTTCCATCATCGTTGTTGGTGCAGGTACAGGACTAAACTTAGTTAAATGACGTTCTGCATCTAATGTAAAAGCTGAACTTAAATCACGAAGCCCTGGTGCAGGCAACCCTGCAGCAGCAGTTACAGCCATACAAACACCATCAGATTGAGATAAAGGTCCTTCAGGAATAGTACCACCACTGGCAGCATAACCTGCAAGCATGGCACCAGAATCACACTGAGACTTCCACCAACCATTAACTGGCCCCATTGGATTTTCTACCGTTGGTACACCTAAATAATAAGGTAAAGTGATACTTCCTTGCATAAAATTAGCTGAGGAATACAAAGGAACCAAAGAAGGTGGAATTTGCCCTGCTAATATATTTGCAACCGATGCGCCTGTATCAGCCATTGAAATAGATGGAACAACTCCTTGACCAGCATTTGCAGCCATTAAAGCTTTAACGGTAAACAATGCATCTGTTGTTGATTGTGTTGTCATAGCCATTGTATAAATAAGTGA
>Ga0105357_10002428_pt1 | contig 10018 bp, 7 predicted proteins | sample GOMGulsemesocosm_4_FD_83660 | JGI IMG/M metagenome (GOLD analysis project Ga0105357, IMG submission 83660) | Methane-oxidizing microbial communities from mesocosms in the Gulf of Mexico - GOM15B Gulf of Mexico | ecosystem: Environmental > Aquatic > Marine > Cold seeps | place: USA: Gulf of...
ATCAAAATCACCAACAATAATAATAGATGTATTATTGATTAAAGCTTGATGTAATAATTCACACGCATCATTTATACCTTTTAATGACGATTCAAGTTCACTAACGCAATGTAAGTTATTTACTTTTAAATCAAGCTCTTGAGTTGAGCTTACACCCCTTGTTGCATAAATTTGCTTAACGATAGGGTGCAATGTGTTTGGTAGGTATGTATCACTAACAAGTTTTCGCCTAACAATTTGTTTCATCTATAATTATAAACTTTTCAGTATGTTTTCTAAATTTTCAGGAGGTTGATAACCTGGGATCATAGTGCCATTTTCTAAAACAAGTGCGGGGGTACCATTTACGCCAACCTGACGTCCAAAATCAAGTTGTTCTTCTATAGAGTTTTCACATGAAAGATAAGGGATAGCTTCATCTCTTTTTGCTTTAGTCATGGCTTGAGCAGGATTGTTACTACACCAAACTGAGCGAAGATCTTTAAAACTTGCTGTAAAATTACCCAACTGATCTTTTATACCATTTCTTGGGAAAGCTAAGTAACGAAATGTAATACCTCGTGCATTATAATCTGCCATTTGTTTATGCATTTTACGACAATAGCCACAAGTTATATCGGTAAAAGCAGTCACCACATATTTTTCATTTTTAGCAGGATAAACAACCATATCATTCTCAAAGTGTTTTATGCCTTCAAGTCTAACATTAGCAAGTGCTTCTTCCCCTAAATCTGTAACCTCTTCTCCTACGCTATAAAGCTTACCTTGAATAAAGTATTTTCCATCATAAGTTGCATAGAATATCCCTTGATTCGTAAGTAATAAGGCCATATTCGGCATTGATGTTTCTTCTATTTTACTAACGTTCAACCCTAACTTTTGTTTAATTGATTTTTTTAAAAATTCTCTATCTAAAGTATTGCCACTAGGCGACTTTGCTTCAACATTATTATTCACAATAAAAAAAGTTACTAAAATAGATGTGAGTATCAATAAAACAACGAAAAACTTCTTAACCATAGTTAATATTCCTAAAGAATGAATTGTGATCTTAACAGACCGCTTTAATGTTGAAGAAATTACAGTGATAGTGATAAAAACGCAACAATAAATCATCACTTTTTTGTAAACAAATACACTAACATTTGCTAAAATGACTTTCGTTTTAAAAATAAGCCTTGAGTATTAATAACTCTGGCTTCCTGAAACCAGTATACTCAAATGGAGCGGTTAGATATGAAGATTGGATTGTTTTATGGTTCAACAACATGTTACACCGAGATTGTCGCCGAAAAAATTCAGAGTATTATGGGTGCAGACATAGTTGAATTGCATAATATAAAAGATGTAAAGCTATCACAATGTCTTAACTACAACTTTGTAATTTTTGGTATTTCCACATGGGATTACGGAGAAATACAAGAAGATTGGGAGTCTATTTGGAACGATATTGATCAACTTGATTTATCTCATAATATTGTTGCACTTTATGGCATGGGTGATCAAATTGGCTATAGTGAGTGGTTTCAAGATGCGCTCGGTTTACTTCATGATAAAGTATTAGACCAAGGCGCTAAATTAATTGGCTATTGGCCAAATGAAGGTTATGAATTTACCGCTTCTAAAGCCTTATTACAAAATGACAGCCTATTTTCAGGTTTAGCCCTTGATGAAGATAATCAATATAAATTAACAGATGAGCGTATTAGTCAATGGTGTGAACAAATTTTAATCGAGTATAGTGAATTACTATAGTTACATCGTTTATGAAAAGCATTATAATCCCCTCCATAATTAATTTATAAACACTTAGCGACAATACCTTATGTTTGAGCAATTCGATCTTGATTCTGAACTATTAGCTGCTGTAAAAAAAATGGGGTATAACAAACCCACTTCAATACAAACTTTGGTTTTACCTGAAGCTATGGCAGGCAAAGATGTTTTAGCCTCTGCACCAACAGGAACAGGAAAAACAGCGGCTTTCTTACTACCCGTTGCACAACACTTACTTGATTACCCTCGCACCAAACCGGGATTTCCGCGTGTATTAATTCTAACGCCTACTCGTGAACTTGCAATACAAATAGGCCAAGACAGCGAAAAGATAACTGAACTAACTAAAATTAAAACAGGTGTTATTACAGGCGGTGTGAACTATGGCAGCCACGCAGATATTTTAACCAGCACAACTGACATACTTATAGCAACACCGGGGCGTTTATTAGAATACATTGAAAATGAACAATTTGATGCGCGTGAAATTGAAATTCTTATTTTAGATGAAGCTGATCGCATGCTAGACCTAGGCTTTAGTGAAACAATTAACCGTATTATTGGCGAAGCAAGATGGCGAAAACAAACACTATTATTTTCAGCAACACTTGAAGGCGCTAATGTTATTCGTTTTGCTAAAGAAGTATTGGTCAACCCTGTTTTCTTAGAATCAACACCTTCTCGTAAAGAGAAAGCAAAAGTACATCAATGGCTTCACCTTGCCGACAGTTCACAACATAAACTAAATATGCTGGTTAATATTCTTAAGCAAGATGATGTGAAGCGCGTTGTTATTTTTGCAAATAAAAGAGAAACAGTACAATATTTATCCGGTAAGCTATATGCAGAAGAACTGCCCTGTGTTTGGCTTGAGGGTAAAATGCCTCAAGATAAACGAAATAAAGCAATTGAACGTTTAAAAGATGGTCATGTAAATATTTTAGTTGCGACCGATGTTGCAGCTCGAGGACTTGATATAGATGATATTAGTCATGTGATTAATTTTGATATGCCGCGTAAAGTTGATATTTATATACACCGCATTGGTCGCACGGCAAGAGCAGGAAACAAAGGTACCGCTATTTCTTTAGTAGAAGCGCACGATATGAGCGTTATAGGAAAAATAGAGCGTTATATAAATGAAAAGTTGTCTCGACGTATTATTGAAGGGCTTCGTCCTAAAAATAAAGAAGCACGTGTAGCCCAAAAGAAAGCAAAGATAAAATTAACCACAGCACAAAAAAAAGCAAAAGCCAAAAAACAAGCAAAGAAAAAAGCGAAACAAGTCAAAGTATAGCTATACCCAAGCGACTTCAAAATGCTCATTTCAGGTAAAGCGAGTATAAACAATAAATTAGCATTTTTTATTATGATAAGTATACTATGGTAATTCCTCTTATCTTACTGAGCAAATATTAAATGGCTAAAGAAGGCAATTTGTCTGAAATTTTTCTTAGCTGTCGCAGTAGCATTCGCTATTTAATTAGCCGAATTGTCCCCTCCGATGACATTGATGATATTGTTCAAGAAACATTCGTAAAAAGCTACGAAGCTGATCTTAAACAAGAAATTAAGTATGCTCGTAGCTATATGCTTAAAACAGCAAAAAACCTTGCCCTTAATCATTCCGCAAAATGGGATAATAAATATAACGATTCTTTAGAGGATTTTGTTGAGCCACCTGTCGAATTACATACGGCATCTTTTGAAGATAACTACGAAAGTAAAGAACGGTTTTTATTGTTCTGTCGAGCAACAGACCAACTATCAAGTTCCGTTAGAAAATGTTTTATTTTGAAAAAAGTTTATGGGTTTAGTCAAAAGGAAATAGCTCAATACTTAAAACTAAGTGAAAGTACCGTTGAAAAACATGTTGCCAAAGGATTATTAAAAAGCGTGCAATATATGGAAAAAGTACATTTTAATAGTGGTAAAAATATAAATACCAAACACAAAAAATTTAATATTAAGCAGTAAAAGAGTTTGTAAGTAAATGAGTATAATTAGCCTATTCCATAGTAAAGAACACATTCAAGAGCAAGCTTGCTTATGGGTGAGTCGAATGGATCGCGGTTTAAATTCAAATGAGAAACAAGCATTAGTCTCTTGGTGTAAACAAAATACTGCCCATTATAAAATGCTATTAGAAATAGCGTCTTACTGGGATGATTTAACTGTATTAAATGAATTAAGCGGTTTATTTCCACTTGAAAACTCATCTAAACGAATAACTCAAAAAATTACAGCCATAGCAATGGCGGCAAGTTTAGCGATTGTTTCTGTACTTGGCGTTAATGCACTAATGACAGAGTCATTTATCCCTACGATATTTGGTACAAAGAATACGCAACAACTAACAAAGCTATATAAAACTAGAGTTGGAGAGCAAAACAGTTTTACACTAATCGATGGTACTCATATTCAACTAAATACAAATAGCATTGTAAATGTGGCTTATACTAAATCATATCGCCAATTAACATTAGTTCAAGGTGAAGCAGAGTTTAATGTTGCAAAAGATAAGTCACGTCCATTTACTGTTATTGCTGGTGAAAAATCATTTACTGCATTAGGTACTATTTTTAACGTTCAAAAAAATAATGAACAAGTAATGGAATTAGTGGTTACTGAAGGTCGAGTATTAATTACTAAGTCAGATGAAAATATGGATGTAATAAAGCAAACACTTGCTAATATATCTCCAAACCTACCTTTAGAAAATTTACCTGGCATATTAGTTATTTCAGGAGAAAAAGCAGTACTGACGCACAATGCAAAAAATACAGAAAATCCTGTTCATAAGGTCTCTTTAGATCAAGTTCAACGAGATTTAGCTTGGCAACAGGGAATGTTGATTTTTAATGGTGAACCACTTTCGAAAGCATTATTAGAGATCAGTCGTTATACTTCAAGCAAGTTTGAAATATTGGATCCTCAACTTTCCGATTTCAAAGTGGCTGGGTACTTTAAAGCAAATGATATTGACGGCTTATTAGCGTCTTTGCATAGCAACTTCAACATCGTCTTTACAAAAGATGATAATAATACAATTCTTTTATCTGCTGCTAATTAACCTAAGATATATAACGCAATAAAACTTAAATATACAGACTAAATTTTATTCGTTTTTTCTAGCTATTTATGATTATTTATAAGAAAATAAAATATAATTATAAAAATATAGAGGATTCTTCCTTCTGAACTGTTTACTAATATTGCGCAGTTGGCGAAATGACATTTGTCACTTTCAACTAACATCAAAGCTTGAATTGTTTTTAATGTCTTTTATTGTGATATGTACATTAACAATACCTTCATATGCTTTTGCTGATAGTTTGATACGCTTTGATATTAATAAACAACGAGCTGATAAAGCTTTAATTTCATTTGCAAAAAAGGCAAATCAAACAATTATTTTTTCGTTTGATTTAACTAAGCAACATCAAGCAAATGAACTAAAAGGTTATTATTCGGTCTCCTCAGGACTAAAAAAATTATTAAACGGTTCTGGTTTAATCGCTGTTGTTGATGTTTCTGGCCGACTAAGTATTCAAGTTGATAAACACGATATAGGAATTACAACAATGAAAAAAACAACACTAACGGCAGCAATGCTACCGCTTATACTTGGAGCAGCAAGCCAAACAGCCTTAGCTCAAGAAGCGGCTGATGCACAAGATGATGTAGAAAAAATTCAAATTATTGGTTCACGTAGTTTAAAAGAACGCTCAGTTGCAGATTCTCCTGTACCTGTAGATATTCTTTCAGCTGATGATTTAAACTCTATCGGCGGTACTGCTGATATGACAGATAACTTAAAAGCACTTATTCCAAGCTATACAGCAACTCCAGCTACAGGTGATGGTAGTGCTTTTGTACGTCCAACGTCTTTACGTGGTACTTCTGCAGATCAAACATTAGTATTAATTGATGGCAAAAGACGTCATCGTTCTGCTTTAGTACAATTTTTTGCTCCTGCCGCAGGTGCTGGTGCACATTCTGCTGATGTTGGTATGATTCCAGCAATCGCGCTTAAGCGTGTTGAAGTATTGCGTGATGGTGCAGCTTCACAGTACGGTTCTGACGCAGTTGCCGGTGTTATTAACTTTGTAACGAAAGATGCTTCAGAAGGCGGCGCTTTAGAACTACAATACGGTCAACACTATGAAGGTGAGTCAAGCGTTAAAATGGCAGTGAACAAAGGCCTAGCACTTGGTGAAGATGGTTTCGCAAATATTAGTTTAGAATATGTTAGTAATGATTCATTATCTCGTGGACAAATTCGTCCTGATGCTCAAGCATTAGTTGATGCTGGTGTACAAGGTGTAGGTGCTGATTCTCCATTTGGAGATGCGCCATTTACGCAGTCTTGGGGTCGTCCTGAAACTGAAGCTTTACGCATGTTCTTAAATACAGGTATTGAGCTTGACGGTGACAAAAAACTTTATGGTCGTTTTAGCTATGCTGATACTACCGGTCGTTATCGTTTCTTCTATCGTAACCCGGGTCATTCAAGTATTGCTACATTAGTAAATGATTTTGGCTATACAGGTAAATTAACTGAAGTTGGTTACACACCGTATCTTGATGGTGATCAAACTGATTTTAGTGCAATTGTTGGTTTAGAAGGTGAGTTTTCTAATGGTACTTATTATGATTTTAGTATCAGTAAAGGTTCTAACGAACTTGATTACTTCCTTAACAATACTACTAACGCTGGTTTAGGTTTAGATAGTAGTGGTAACCCTGCTCAACGTGACTTTAACCCAGGTGGATATAAGCAAGAAGAAGTTAACCTTAATGCTGATTTCTCAATGCCTGTTGGTGACGCGTTTAACGTTGCTTACGGTCTTGAATGGCGTGAAGAAACTTACACTGCTTATGCTGGTGAAGAAAATTCATATATTTTAAATGGATCTAACGGTTTAGGTGGTGTTACACCTGAAAATTCAGGTTCATGGTCTCGCGATAACGTAGCAGTTTATGTTGATGTTGAGCAAGATGTTACTGATGAATTGTTAATGCAATACGCATTACGCTATGAAGATTTCTCTGACTTTGGTAGCACTATCAACTTTAAAGTTGCTGGTAACTATAGTTTAAATGATGATGTTTCATTACGTGGAGCTTATTCAACGGGCTTCCACGCTCCTACACCAGGCCAAGCAAATGTTCGTGCAACATTAACAACGTTTGATGGTTTAACTGGTTTACAAGTAGAAGAAGGTTTAATTCCTGCAACTTCTGACTTAGCAACAAGCTTAGGTGGACAAACATTAAAAGAAGAAGAATCAACTAATATTAGTTTTGGTATTTCAGCAAATATTTCTGATAATACTAACGTAACATTAGATTTCTATAACATAGATGTTGATGATCGTATTTACCGTACTGGTAACATTGATCACCCAACTAACCCAGGTGCTTCAGTTTCATTCTACACAAACGTATTAGATGTTGAGCACTCAGGTTTTGATTTAGTTATTTCTTCTTCTATTGATTGGAGCAATGCTCTATCAACTGATGTTGCTTTTGCTTATGGTTACAACAAAATTGATGTTGTTAATGTAAGAGAAGTAAATGGTATTCAACCAGTATCTGATGCAACTGTTGAAGATATTGAAAATAACTTCCCTAACTCACGCTTTGTATTAACGACAAATACTGCAATTGCTGATGACTGGAACTTAATGGTTCGTGCTAATTACTATGGCTCTCATTACGATGAGCGTGGAACTATTGGCGCAGCAGATAGCCCAAGCTATGAAATTGGTTCAGTTGTTTATATTGATGCAGAGTTAGGCTATCAAGTAAATGATGATTTAAGAGTTAAGTTAGGTTTCTCTAACATCTTAGATACATACATTGATGAAATAGATGCTCCATATGCTAACCGTCAAAGTGTTGGCCTACAATACCCACGTAGAAGTGCAGCAAACTACGAAGGTGGTAGCTGGTACTTAGGTATGTCTTACGGTTTCTAAACAAAACTGTTATTCAGTAAAATAATAAAAAGGTCATATAGTTGCTATATGACCTTTTTTTATGCTTTCAATTTACATTCATAGGACAGCTAACGCTAAGAACTAACCTCTAATTGGCCTAATAATTTTTCATGCTTTTGCAAATGATTTACTGCAACCTTTCCTAGCTCTAGAGCGACTAAACTTAATAAACCTTCTATAAAAAAGCAATTCGATACTAAGCTATTCATATAAAAATGCTTTGATGATGGAATATGAATAGCAACTGACGCTAAATCATTAAGAGGAGATAATTTAGAATCAGTTATAGAGATAATTTGACACTGCTGTTTTTTAGCAATAGATGCTATTTTAACCGTTACATTTGAATAAGGCGCACTACCTATGACAACCAGTAAATCACCTTTTTTCAACTGCCCTAAGGCAATAGCAACACCATGATCTTCTTGTACCAACATTTGAACATTTGGCCTAAGCAGTGTTAAACCGTAGCGCAAAATATTAGCAATAGCTGCAGAATGACGATAGCCAAAAATATATATTCTACTTTTACTGGCTAGTAATGTTTTAGCCTGAATAAGCGCTGTTTCAGAAACATCATCAAGACCTTGCTCTATATTATTAGTGACGGTTAAAAGCTGTTCACGCAATAATAATTTTGCATTTTTTTCTTTTATTACATTACTAGTAATTAAATTTTTCACGCCATCACTATAAAAACTATTTGCCATTTTACTTTTTTGTTTAAATAAACGCTGAAATTGCTGAAAACCTTTAAAACCTAATGATTTAGCAAGACGCGTTATGGATGCAGAACTTAACTGGGTTTTAGCCGCTAACTCAACAATATTACTCATGGCGACAACATCAGCATCTTCAATCATACTTTCTAATGCTTGGAAGCTCTTTTTTCCCATCGCTAAATCAAGCTCGCCTTGTCGAATATTTATAACAATATGTCTTAATTCTTCAAAATTTTTCGGCGGGAAGTTCATAAAGCGCTATTCCTTTAAATAAAATTAGCTTGTTTTGTAAAACAGCTATTTTCAGTTTTTTTTATATTGCCCTTATTCAACCATAAAAAAGTCTAAAAATGGAGAATAAACCGCAAACATGAAAATATATTTTTATTCTGACGATTTTATTGTACAAAATAAGTATAAGGTTAAAATTTAATAACTACTAATCAATGACTTAAGCTTTTAAAGCAATAAAATGGCCTCTGTAATGAATAAATATCTAAGAACAACGAAACACTCTGAAACTTTACTCGTTAATCAAATGTCTCTCTTAAGAGCATCAAATAATCAATCTGTATTTAAGTTTGGTTTTGGACAAAGCCCATTTCCTGTTCCTGAAGCTATATCACAAGCATTATCCGATGCTGCACACCGTAAAGAATATATGAATGTTCAAGGGCATATGCCATTAAGAGAGGCTATAGCAAACTTTCATGCTGAAAAAGAAAATAAAAAATGGCAAGGCGATAATATTATTATTGGTTCTGGTAGTAAAATTTTATTATTTTGTTTAATGGCTGCATTTAAAAAAGCTGAAATATTGCTTCCTTCTCCTAGTTGGGTTTCCTATGAACCTCAAGGAAAATTAACAGGGCATAAAGTTTCGTGGCTTAATACAACATATGAACAATATTGGAAAATAACGCCTGAACAATTAAATGATCATTGTATTAACCGAGAAAACTCTAATATTCCATTAATTTTAATACTGAACTATCCAAGCAACCCTAGTGGTCAAACTTATAATACTGACGAATTAAAATCGTTAGCAGAAGTGATGAAAAAACATAAGATCATTGTGGTTGCAGATGAAATTTATAGCTTATTAAGTTATAAAAAAGACTATTCAACACTGGACGAGTTTTATCCTGAGGGTTGCATTGTTTCATCAGGGTTATCAAAGTGGTGTGGTGCAGGTGGTTGGCGTTTAGGCTTTATGCATATTCCTCCACAATTAAAGCAACTTCAATCTGCCGTTATTGGTGTCGCTTCTGAAACATATTCTTGTGCACCAAGCCCTATTCAAATAGCGGCAACTAAAGCGTATCAAGAAACTGAGCTTGCGAGTTCATTCTTAACAAAGCAAATATCATTATTAAATAATATAAGCCAATACTGCAGTAAGGAATTAACAAAAATAGGTGTGAGAGTTCATGCCGCAGAAGGTGGGTTTTATCTATTTCCTGAGTTTTCAAATTTTACTGAAAAATTAGCGCAAAGAAAGATCAACACAAGTGA
>Ga0105357_10002429_pt1 | contig 10017 bp, 10 predicted proteins | sample GOMGulsemesocosm_4_FD_83660 | JGI IMG/M metagenome (GOLD analysis project Ga0105357, IMG submission 83660) | Methane-oxidizing microbial communities from mesocosms in the Gulf of Mexico - GOM15B Gulf of Mexico | ecosystem: Environmental > Aquatic > Marine > Cold seeps | place: USA: Gulf of...
ATTACTATTAGTGGGGCTAAATTCTGTTGAAAAGCCCTTTTTTAATTTCTAAATCAGTATTTTACTTGTTTTTTATCTAAGTGGCTAACACTGACAATATTTGTGCTTAAAATGTGTATAACTCGGTCATTGTATTTTCGTTACAGGGAATACACATGAAATGTACTGTTTAATCAACTAAGTTATACACAAGCTAGCTATTTAATTTGTATAAGCAACTTAAACGAACTGTACAAATGAGAAATAAAGCATTCAAAAGTTTCGTTATCTTAGTTGACTTATTTAAATCCTAAGAGTTTTTTGCTGATAATAGACTCGGCAACCGCATCCGGTACGTTTTCTTCCCATTCACCGCGACCTTTTTGTATCTCAGACAAGATATTAGCTAAATTGATATCCAATAATTTTTCATCAACATCGTTAAGCCCCACTAAATAGCCATTTTCAATAAGGTGCTGGTACAAGTGTTGTAAATTTTTAGGCGGTTGAAAGTTTTCTATCGTTACTAATTTTTCTTGCCCAATACTTTTTAGTGGATAAATGTATAAGCGTGTATTGTCTGGGAATAATTTAGCAAAGGCTTCTAAAATTCCCCCCTCTAGCCCTTGGTAGTAATTTTCTGTGAAAATAAGGTCTAAATTAGAGATACCTAAAATCATTCCAATCTGTTGTTTTGTATAACGACGGAAATATTCACGTAAACGAAAATAACGTAAATAACTTGAAATCATTACGGTATAGCCTTGGGTATTAAGCATATCAACACGGGCTAAAAAATCGGCATCGTTAACTGTGTCTCCTGTTGTTAAGCTTGCCATGGTTAATTCAGTAATCACCAAGGTTTTATTCGCATCAATTTTTTCTACTTCATTAAACTGTTTTTGCCCACAGCGAATCATATCTTGGTGAACTTTAGTTACCGGGGTAAAAGTTCCTCGAATCAGTAAAATATTTTGTTTATAAAATAATTCAGAAGGTATTTGTACTTCACCCTGTGGATTAAACATAATCGCATGAGTTAAATGGCTATGAACTAAGTGTAGATTCATTAATCGATTTTCAGTCTCTTCAAAATAAGGACCTGAAAATGAAATCATATCGACTTCGATACGTTCATTACCAATATTGTCGAGTAATGAATCAATGATTTTTTTAGGTTTCGTAAAATAATTAAAGGCAGCATAAATTAAGTTAACCCCTAAAATACCAAGCGCTTCTTGCTGACTACTTCCTTCGTGATCCAACATGCGCACATGAATAATAATTTCACTCGGTGCTGCTTGGGGATAAAGTTGTAAACGAACACCCAACCAACCATGACACTCCTTTTTTTGTAAAAAACTTTTAGCTGTTACCGTTGCTGCATAAGAAAAGAAAGTTGTATTTTTAGGACGTACGTTAGCTAATAGATTTGTGACACCGTCATACTCTGTATCTAGCATTTTGACTAAACGACTACGGCTAACATAGCGTTTATTTTCTTCAGCACCATAAATATCATCGCTCACTTGCATATCATAAGCTGACATTGTTTTTGCAACTGTCCCTGCTGCTGCACCTGCTCTAAAAAAGTTTCGTGCTACCTCTTGTCCTGCACCAATTTCTACAATTGAACCATATTTACAATTGTCTAAATTAATCTCCAAGGCTTTAGCTAATGTAGCTGTTGTCTTTTTTTTGTCAGGCATGTGTTTAGTCCATAAATTTACATAAGTTATTTCTGAATCATAGCAAAGATTAATAATATTTAAACTTATATCTTTATATAAACCTTATTATTACTATTAGTAAGCTTATTTTCTGTGGATAAGTCTATTTTTATATTATAAATCATAGAATTAAGCTGTTTAAAATATTGTTACAAAGTTTAGTGCTAGTTGTTTTAAAGCTGTAGTTAGATAAGCCCTGTTTTTTTCAGTACAGGAAGTAGACATCTTGTAGTAGTTATAATTAACAGAGTTATCCACAATTGTATGGATAGCGTTTAAAGAATATTAAATCAATAACTTAAGTTATTATTTTAATCACATACGCTGAAAATAAGGGATGATTTTTAGTCCGCGATAGGCGAAGGGAAATTTTCCAACCTGAAGTGAACTGTAAGTTCTCTCAGGAGGAAAAAATTTTATCCGGAAGAGCCGTAGAGTTAGTTGATTCGAAAGCAGGACGTATCGGGGCATTATTGATTCGCCGTGTGGCGAATCGATTTTTGCGACAGGAGTTCCAAAATCTTTAGGCGCGCCTAATAAGCTTCATCCAAAAATTTAGGTTTAACGTAGTTGAATTTCTGCGCAATCAAACCTACAGGAGGGCATGCCAGAATAGTATTGATTTTTGTGACAGAGAATTCGAAATATTTAGCGCTCTAAATTATAAATTTCATTATTTAAGCTGGCATAGTTTTTGTTGGTGTACCGAGTTGAAAGGTTTATGAGTAAACTCATGCCTTACACTAATTCTTACAATTGAGAGCTAGATTTCTAAGGTAATCGTTATCCTTTTTGTATCATCCATATGTTTTTTTCATAAAATTAGCTAATTTGTTTAGATGCCATAAGAAACGTTAATAATATTAAACTTATATCTTTATATAAACCTTATTACTATTATTAGTGATCGTCTTTTCTGTGGATAAGTCTACTTTTATTTTATAAATCATAAAATTAAGCTGTTTAAAATATTGTTATGAAGTTTAGTGCTAGTTGTTTTAAAGCTGTAGTTAGATAAGCCCTGTTTTTTTCGGTACAGGAAGTATACAGTTTGTTCTAGTAATAGTTAACAGAGTTATCCACAGGTATGTTTATACAGTTTAAATAAAAATTAATAATTTAAATCATTAAAAATCAATGACTAAAGAGTTTTTTTATGTGAGTTTTAATAATTCATTAAATAAAATAAAAAATCTTATACACGGAAATAATGCATTTTTTTAATTTTTTTTGTGGATAACTTTAAAAGTAAGTGGTGGAATGAGTGATTTCAATTTGAGACTAACACTGCATAAACAGGTAAAATGCTGGGATAAAATTTTAAAAGACTAAGATTTACTGAAATTACAGAGATTGCAGACATTATGAAAACAAAAAATATAGGGTTTATTGGCGGTGGAAATATGGCTACTAGCTTGATTAAAGGTTTAATTTCAAGTGGTCATTCTGAACAACAAATCTGGGTAGCTGATTCAAATCAAGAAAAATTATCAAGCCTTGCTACGAGTTTGCATGTGAATACTTCAGCGACTAATGATATTTTAATTGCAGATGTTGATGTGGTTGTCTTAGCGGTAAAGCCTCAAGCCATTGCGCAAGTAATTGCTGATTCAAAAGCCGTTTTTGATAAGGCTGATGTATTGATTGTTTCTATTGCAGCAGGGATTAATCAAACAAGTTTAAGTACTTGGTTAGGTAGTGATAAAGCGATTGTACGTTGTATGCCGAATACACCGAGTTTAGTACAGACAGGGGCAACAGGCATACATGCGAATGCCAATGTATCTGGTGAGCAACGTGATTTAGCTGAAAATATTATGCGCTCTGTGGGTATTTCTATTTGGGTAGAAGAAGAAACAGAAATTGATGCAGTAACCGCTGTTTCAGGTAGTGGACCTGCTTATTTCTTTTTATTAATGGAAGCAATGGAAGTGGCGGCGATTGAATTAGGTTTAACACAAAAAACAGCCCGTTTATTGATTGAGCAAACGGCTTTAGGTGCGTCAAAAATGGCGTTAGAAGCCGATGAATCACCAAATGAATTAAGACGCAAAGTGACCTCACCGGGTGGCACAACAGAACAGGCTATTAATACCTTTAATGAAAATGGTTTTATTGAATTAGTGAATAAAGCATTAAAAGCTGCGAATGATCGTTCTGTGGCCTTAGCTAATGAGTTAGGAGTAGACTAATGGGCTCTAACTACTATAGTGATCCTATTATTTTTTTATTAGATACTGTTTTTTCATTTTATATTTTAGCGGTTTTATTGCGTTTTCTTTTACAGTGGGTAGGTGGCGATTTTTATAATCCTATCTCACAATTTTTAGTAAAAATTACGCATCCGCCATTACGTATTTTGCGTAGAAATATACCTGCGATCGGTCGAGTAGATACCTCATCCATTATCTTATTACTTAGCCTACAAATGATTTCTGATGGCTTAACCTTAGCCTTAACAGGGGTTACTTTTAGTTTTGCAGCACTGATTTTGTTATCGTTTAGCCAGTTACTTTCTTTATTAATTAATGTGTTTGTTTTTGCTATTTTTGCGCGTGCTATTTTAAGCTGGTTAACCCCCGGGACATTTAACGTGGGTGCTAATTTACTTTATAGTTTAACTGAGCCTTTATTAGCGACCTGCAGACGTATGATTCCAGATATTGGAGGGATCGATTTATCACCTTTAGTGGTTTTAATGGGGTTACAACTAGCTAAAATGTTGATTCTTCCTCCCTTACAACAGTTAATTTCATTAGTAGGCTAAACAGACCTTTAGGTTTACTAATTTTATATGCATAACATTCCTGATATAACCTTTATAGGCGGTGGTATTACTGGCTTATTAAGTGCGCGCTTGTTTTCTTTAGCGGGCGCAAGTGTCACTTTAATTGATCAAAATTGTATTGCTAAAGAGTCTTCATGGGCTGGTGGGGGTATTTTATTGCCTTTATACCCTTGGCGACAGGCGGCAGCAATCAGCGAATTAGTAAAACACAGTATTCATCAATATCCAGCGCTTACTGAGTCATTAGTTAATGCAACAGGCATCAGCCCTGAGTACCTAGTGAGTGGTTTATTAATGACTCAGCTGAAAGATATAGTCGCTGCAAAAGCGTGGTGTAAAAAATATAATATGCCATACCAAGCGGCAACAGCAGAGCAAACACAACGTTTTCCACAGGCTAATGATGGTAGCTTGTGGATGCCTGAGGTTGCGCAAGCACGTAATCCACGATTACTTAAATCACTAAAACAAGATTTATTACAGCGTGGTGTGAAGATTATAGAAAACTGTCAAATTGAGACAGCGACGATTAAACATTCTAAAATTACTGAAATTGCCAGTGCGACAGAACGTTTTTCAGTTGAGCAATTAGTGATTACATCGGGCGCGTGGTCTGCTAATTTATGGCAAGAATTGTTATCTAGCCATGTAATGAAACCGGATATTTTTCCGGTTAAAGGGCAAATGATTATTTTAGAAGCGGATAAACACGCTTTGCCAGAAATGATTTTGCAGCAGAATAATTATTTAATTCCACGACAAGATGGCAAAGTTTTATGTGGCTCTTCTGTTGAATCGGTAGGTTTTGATAAGCGTGTTTCTGAAGAGCAAAAACAAACCTTAACTAATTTTGCACGTAAGCTATGCCCTAGTTTGCTAAAGGATGCGCCTGTTATTCATCACTGGGCGGGTTTGCGCCCCGGAACCAAGCGCGGTATCCCTTATGTCGATAAACACCCTGAAATACAGAATTTAGCAATTAATGCAGGACATTTTAGAAATGGATTTGCGATGGGCCCTGCTGCTGCACAATTATTATTTGACCTTATTGTTAATCAAGCGACTGACTTAGATGCCAGTTTGTATGCTTTAGATGCTACTCATTAAAAAAATATTATGAATTATTACCCGCTTATCAAACCGTTATTATTTCAATTAGATGCTGAAAAAGCACACTCATTGAGTCTGAAATTATTGAAAGTGTCACATAACTTAGGTTTAGATGGGCTAATTAACCCCAAAGTTATACACAGGCCAGTGAAAGTAATGGGATTAGAGTTTAAAAATCCGGTTGGGCTAGCGGCAGGGTTAGATAAAAATGGCGATTATATCGATGCTTTGTCGGGTTTAGGTTTTGGTTCTTTAGAAATTGGCACAGTAACACCTAGACCACAGCCTGGTAACCCAAAGCCTCGCCTTTTTAGACTCGCTGAACACCAAGCGATTATTAACCGGATGGGGTTTAATAATTTAGGCGTCGATTATTTATTGCAGCAAGTTGAAAAAGCAAGTTACCAAGGAATTTTAGGGATTAATATAGGTAAGAATTTTGATACGCCTATTGAGAATGCAACGGAAGATTATTTAATTAGTTTGCGTAAAGCGTATGTGGCAGCAAGCTATATTACGATTAATATTTCTTCACCCAATACTAAAAACCTTCGTCAACTACAGCAAGGCGATGAAATAAAGCATTTACTCTCCGCTTTAAAAGAAGAGCAAGGCTGCTTGCAATCGGAACATGATAAATATACACCGATTGTGGTAAAAATAGCGCCGGATTTAAATGATGAAGAGATTTTACATATTGCACAGTTACTTAAAGAATATTCGATTGATGGAGTGATTGCGACGAACACGACACTGGATAGAGCAGCGGTAAAAAATCATCCTTTTGAAAATGAAGCAGGTGGTTTAAGTGGCGCACCGGTGCGAGATAAATCAACCTATGTTGTGTCGCGTTTAGCTGAGGAATTACAGGGTTCTATTCCAATTATCGCCGCCGGCGGAATTTTTAGTGCAGAAGATGCACAAGCTAAGTTAGATGCCGGTGCAAGTTTGGTGCAAATTTATAGTGGCTTAATTTATAAAGGGCCTGAGTTAGCGCATCAAATTATGCTGGGTTTAAAGTAAGCGACTAATTGCTCTTTTCCTCCCTATCGGTTGATAGTATAAAAATGAAATTATTTTATGTCTTGGATGGCGATGTCTTAGTAGCATTGAGAAGTATACTGGCGTAGCAACAAGAGACTAAGATGACTAAAAATAATCGAAAAATACGCTTCTTTCGCGAACAGATTCCTGCATTTCCCTGCAAAGAAGGCTGTCATGACTGCTGTGGCCCTGTCACTGCGTCTTCTGATGAAGTCGCTAGATTGCCGGAAAAAAGTGAGCAAGAACATGCAGCTGCACTGGCTGAATTCAATTGTCCTTATTTAGGTGAGAAAGGGTGCGAAGTATACGAAGAGAGGCCTTTAATTTGTCGCTTGTTTGGAACCACACCTAAATTAGCTTGCCCAAATGACTGCGCTCCAGTGGAAATGATTTCAGCTAAAATCGAACAAAGAATTTATGATTTTCATGCGGAAACCCGCCAAGTTCTACTTTAAATTAATTAACGCGATCAGGAAGGCATAATGAAGCAAATTTTATGCGTAGTTTCTGGACGGGTTTAGGAAGCACTGAGCCACTAAGCTGTACGCTAGTTTAATTTAAATAGATGGAGTATAATTTTTATTCTTTAAATTTTTTAGTGGTAGGACAAATAATGAGAAAATTAATTTTAGCGGGTATTATCTTAGCAGCGTCTCAAAATGTAATGGCGTGGGGATTAAGTGATTTATTTTCTACGAGTGATGATGCAACGAAGACAGTTAACGATACAACTAAAGCCGCTAATGATAAAGTCAGCGGTACAACTAAAGCCGTTAATGAGGTAGTTAGCGATACAACTAAAAAAGCAGAAGAGGGTGTAAAAAAAGCTGAAGAAGTACAAGCTGCAGCTGAAAAGATACAAAATGAAGGCTTAACTGGGGCTGCAACAGCGGTTGCTAAAGAAGGTGGTAAAGGTGCATTAGAGGGCGCAGCTGAAGGTGTAGCAACAGGAACAATTGTTGATTCTGGTACTAAAGGCGGCGTAGATGCTGGTAAAAAAGCATTATCAGGCTTCGGTTTCTAATTAGTCACTGAAAAATACGCTTTATTACTTGAACCTAAGCAAGCATAAAGCGTATTATTTTTAGTCATATAAGGTCGGGATAGCAAGGCGTTTATGTTGGGTGTTATTAAAGATTTTAATAATCAATTGATGCGCGCTTTCACTCACAGTTTTTCCTTCTAAAAAGTCATCTAACTGTTGATAACTTAAACCTAAGGCTTCTTCATCGGTTTTATTCGGTGATAGCTCTTCTAAATCAGCCGTTGGTGCTTTATTAATTAAGCTTTCAGGTGCGCCTAGCGTTTTTGCAAGTAATTTTACTTGGCGTTTATTTAAGCCAAATAGTGGCGCGAGATCACAAGCACCATCGCCCCATTTAGTAAAAAAACCGGTAATATTTTCTGCTGAATGATCCGTTCCAATAACTAAGCCGCCTAATAAGCCTGCAATTTCATATTGCGCCATCATACGCGCCCTTGCTTTTACATTGCCTTTATGAAAATCGAGTGACTTAGAAGGTGGTAGATTGAGGCTTTGTTGTTTAAGTGATGAGAGTGTTTCATTATGTAAACCCTCAACAGCTGCTTGTATATTAAATATTAGTTGTTTGCTAGGTTGAATAAAGCTAAGTGCTAGTTGCGCATCTTGTTCATCTACTTGAATATTGTAAGGTAAGCGAATAGCGACAAATTGATATTCCGTTGTATTCTCTGTTGTATTGAGCTGTTCTATCGCTAACTGTGCTAAACGGCCACAGGTGGTTGAATCAATACCGCCGCTTATGCCTAGCACTAGTGTTTTTAGGTCTGATTTTTGTAATTGTTGTTTAATAAAAGCTATGCGACGTTGTATTTCAAAATCAGGGTCTATGGTTGGGAGAACCTGCATTTTTTGAATAATGCTATGTTGATTCATAAAGTAAGCGTGTTTTTATGTATTAAAGTGATGATAATTTTATCATTATTAGTTCAATTATTTGAGATAGCCGTATTTTTAAGGTAGATTATCGCCATGAATGAAAAAAATAAGATTTTAATTGATGTTACACCGCAGTATATAGCAGAGCAATCTAAACCTAATGAAGAAAAATATGTGTTTGCTTATAAAATTATTATTACTAATTTAGGCAGCGATTCTGCCAAGTTAATCCGCCGAAAATGGTTAATTACTGATTCAAATGGAAAAATTGAAGAAGTACAAGGTGAAGGCGTGATTGGTCAAACACCTTATTTAAAATCCGGTGAATCTTTTTCCTATACCAGCGGTGCATTTATTAAAACATCGGTGGGTATTATGGAAGGAAAATACATTATGCAAACCGATAATGGTGAGGAGTTTGATGTTGTGATTCCTCGTTTCACATTATCCATCCCCAGAACGCTGCATTAATAATGGCTATCTATGCTATTGGTGATATTCAAGGTTGTTTTGATGACCTACAGCGTTTATTAAGCAAAATAAAATTCGATAAAAAAGTGGATACACTTTGGTTCGTCGGAGACTTAGTTAATCGTGGCCCTAAATCGTTAGAGACACTGCGCTTTATTAAATCACTGGATGATTCCGCCGTTTGTGTTTTAGGTAATCATGACTTACACCTATTGGCGACGGCCTATAATTTATCGCCTTATAAAGCGAAAGATACCTTATCTGAAATTTTAAAAGCGAAAGATAAAGAAGAATTATTAGATTGGCTAAGACATCGCCCTCTTTTTCATTACAATGAAGACTTTTGCTTATTACATGCGGGATTACCGCCGCAATGGGATTTTTCCATTGCTAAAACAATGGCGAAAAAAATAGAAAAAGAATTACAAGGTGATAATTATTTAGATTTTTTTGCGATGATGTATGGCAATAAACCGAGTCAATGGAGCAAAAATTTAAATAAAGAAGAACAGTTACGCTTTGCAGTGAATTGTTTTACGCGTTTACGTTTCTGCGATGCGCAAGGAAATTTAGACTTTAAATACAATGGAGAGCTAGGTAGTCAGTCTAGTCATTTAATGCCGTGGTTTGATGTACCTAATAGGAAAAAATTACGCAGAACGATTATTTTTGGCCATTGGTCGGCTTTAGGCTATTACAAATCTAAACAATGCTATGGAATTGATACGGGTTGTTTATGGGGGGGGCAGTTAACAGCGTTGAAGCTGGGTAAGCATCCGGAAAGAATTAGTATTAACTGTAAAGGCATTAAGCGCTAAATTTCAGGCAAAAAAAATGCGCTTAAACCAAGCGGTTCAGCGCACTAAGAAGGAGGGTAAACTCATATTGTCTCGTTGGAGTGCATTTAAGAGTTACGTACATCATATCTAACTTCAACACACAAGAAAATGTGACAAATTGTCGCACAAGTGAAA
>Ga0105357_10002433_pt1 | contig 10008 bp, 7 predicted proteins | sample GOMGulsemesocosm_4_FD_83660 | JGI IMG/M metagenome (GOLD analysis project Ga0105357, IMG submission 83660) | Methane-oxidizing microbial communities from mesocosms in the Gulf of Mexico - GOM15B Gulf of Mexico | ecosystem: Environmental > Aquatic > Marine > Cold seeps | place: USA: Gulf of...
ACGCATAGAGCGTAAAGATGCAATACCAACAACAACATTTACACCGATAATACGCTCTTTAATTTTATTGCTAATAAATTGTTTTAATTCAACAAACGTTAAGCCTGCTACTTTAAAAGCACCGAGGTTTGGAAAAACCAACTCTCCCTCGCGAGAAACTACCACTTCAACATCAAGTGTTTCTTTACCAAATACTTGAATAGATAATTTATCACCTGAGCCGATAATATATCCTTCAGGAATTGCAATATCCATTGTGGGTGCAAAAGTAAACGGTGCATTAGCAAAAACGTCATAACCGAATGATTTTATTTTCTTTTCAAGCTCTTCCTCTTCTTTTTCTATTTTGTCTAACTCTTCAAATAGAGGGTTACCATCTTCATCAAACAAAGTACCCCGAGGATAAACTTGAGTATTAGTATATTCTTCTTCGTTATTTGATTTTATACCCGAAAGCTGAGCTTTCAAGTCCTTGTAATCAATACCCATGCTTTGAGCTAACGACTGTTGTTGAGCAGGGGGTAGTTTTTTAAATTGCTCTATTTGAGCTTGACTAAATTGTGCAGCGAAACTTGAGCTAAGAGAAGCACCTAAAATAAATATTAATAAAGTTAAGGTGATGTTTTTTATAAAAGTCATCATTGGCGCAAAGAAATTCCCATTAGGTATTCACAAAAGGCATTTACATACTAAAATAATAACGCGAAAGTTTAACAGCATATCTATAGCCAAACAACTTGAAAGTTACAGATTTGCAACCAGTTAACGTTATATCACAGGTTATATCACAGGTTATATCAAAGTTGATGCCCGCACAGTGAATTACTTAAAAGCACTTTATTTTTTAACAGGAAAGATTTCGCTACATTTCACTACATAAATCAAACTAACAAACACTTAGATGTCTATTCAAACTTGCCTTTAATCCTAAGCACAGGTATAACATCTCATTGTTTAGATTTTTACTGTGATTAAATTCAAAGTAAAGTAAAAGTCTAAATTGCATTTATCTCAACTCAATTATAATAATGGAAATTAGGACAATTCTATGACTCAACCTAATGCAGGTACTCTTTTTGGACACCCTAAAGGACTCTTTCTCTTATTCGGAACTGAAATGTGGGAACGTTTTGGTTATTACGGTATGCGTGCACTATTGGTGCTTTATTTGGTAGCCAGTGTACAAGATGGTGGTTTTGGCTGGACTAATGCACAAGCGCTAAGTCTTTATGGCACATTTACTATGGCAGTTTATTTAACCCCCGTATTAGGTGGTTGGCTTGCTGATAACTATATTGGTCAACGTAAAGCTATTATTATCGGTGGTATCATTTTCTCCTTAGGGTATTTCACCTTAGGTATTCCAAAGTCGATGATTGTCGGCATGGAAGAAACCGTATTTTATATCGGTTTAGCGCTTATTATTATAGGTAATGGTTTATTTAAAGCCAATGTATCTAGCTTAGTGGGTGACTTATACGAAGACGGAGATCATCGTCGTGATGGCGCTTTCACTATTTTCTACATGGGTATTAACTTAGGTGCATTTTTAGCTCCTATTACTGTGGGTGTACTTGGTGAAACCGTTAATTGGCATTACGGTTTTATATTGGCAGGTTGCGGAATGTTAGTAGGCTTAACGCTACAACTTACGTTAGCCAATAAGTATTTAGGCGATATTGGTATTGAGCCTTCAGCTAAACGAACTAAAGGCGATCAAAAAGGGCATGCGCCATTAACTTCAGATGATATAGATCGTATGAAAGTTATTTTGATCATGAGTATGTTCTCGGTTATTTTCTGGGCTGGTTTTGAACAAGCTGGTGGTTTGTTTACTATTTATGCTTCTGATTTTACTGACCGTACCTTGTTTGGTTTTGAAATAGCAGCATCATCATTTCAATCTTTAAATGCCATGTTCATTATCATGCTAGCACCAGTGGTTGCTTCTGTTTGGGTTAAAATGGGCTCTAATGAACCAACATCACCTAAGAAATTTGCTTTAGCGATGTTATTTTTAGCATTAGGTTTCTTTGTAATGCTATGGGCAACTATGGTTCAAGGTGGTGATGTAACCGTTAAAGTTAGCATGTTGTTTTTAGTGTTTGCTTACCTTTTCCATACGTTGGGTGAGCTATGCTTATCGCCTATTGGTTTATCGATGGTAACTAAATTAGCACCACTTAAATTTACTTCATTGTTAATGGGTATTTGGTTCTTTTTTACGGCATTATCTAACTGGTTAGCAGCTTTTATTGGTTCATTTGTTGGTGAAGGTCAAGAAATGGTAGATAATGCAGCTAACATCTTTATGGGTGTTGGTTTTGCTGCGTTAGTTACAGGTATCATTATCTTCTTATCTGCGGGTAAGTTAGTTGAATGGATGCACGGCGCTGAAGGCAAGCATATAGCTAACTTAGAAGAAAAACTTGAAGAAGAGATTGCTGTTACTGGTGTTCATGAAGGTATTTCTGAAACACATAATTAACTGAGTTTCGAGTAGAGGTAGTTTATGCCTCTTTCAGACTGCAATAATAAAGCTGGTAGGTAATACTTCCAGCTTTTTTATATCTCAAGGTACGTAAATCTTATGAATTTAAGAGCGCAACTAAGAAAGTTAATTAGAGAGCGACGGCAGAATTTTTCTGACAATGAGCAACAGCAAGCAAGTAAGCTTATTTTACAACGCTTAGCAACTCATAAAAAAGTACAAGCCGCACAAACCATCGCTTTATACCTAGCAAATGATGGTGAACTTGATCTTATGCCTTTTATCAAATGGTGCTGGCAACAAAACAAACAAGTATATTTGCCTGTTCTACACCCTTTTTGCGCAGGTCATTTATTATTTCTTTTATTTGAAAAGAATACTGTGATGGCAAAAAATCATTATGGAATCAACGAGCCAACATTAAATGTCAGTAAAGTTTGTCCGTTAAGCCAACTTGACGTGATATGTACCCCTTTGGTAGCTTTTGATAGCTCTGGCGCTAGATTAGGTATGGGCGGTGGATTTTATGATAGAACGTTGAGTAATTGGCAGCAGCATAACGTTTACCCAATAGGGCTTGCTCACGATTGCCAACAAGTGGAAAAAATACCAACTGAGCATTGGGATATTCCATTACCCGAAATAATAACGCCAATAAAAGGCTTTAGGTTCTAGGATCTAGGTTCTAGGCGCTAGGCGCTAGGTTCTAGGTTCTAGGTTCTAGGTTCTAAAATATTTGAACAATGCTATAATGCGCCATATCGAACTAAGTACACAGTTAAGCATCCCCATAAGGCACTTCCATGACTCAAGATGAGATGAAAAAAGCAGCGGCAATTACAGCATTAGAATTTATTAAAAATGATACCGTTGTTGGTGTTGGTACAGGCTCAACCGTTAATTATTTTATAGATGCCCTTGCAACCATCAAAAATACTATTGAAGGAGCGGTTTCAAGCTCAGAAGAGTCTAGTAAACGTTTAAAAGCCCACGGTATTGAAGTTTTTGATCTTAACAGTGTTGATGTTTTAGATGTTTATGTAGACGGTGCAGATGAAATCACCAAATATATGAGCATGATTAAAGGTGGCGGCGCTGCTTTAACTCGCGAAAAAATTGTTGCCGCTGTCGCAAAGCAATTTATCTGCATTGCTGATGATTCAAAACAAGTTGAAATATTAGGTGATTTTCCATTACCAGTTGAAGTAATACCAATGGCGCGTAGCTATGTTGCTCGTGAATTAGTAAAACTTGGTGGAGATCCTGAATATCGTCAAGGCGTTATTACCGATAATGGCAACGTTATACTTGATGTTCATAACTTATCTATTATTGATCCTAAAAAACTAGAGGCAGATATAAATGCAATAGTTGGCGTGGTAACTAATGGATTGTTTGCACAACGAGGCGCTGACATACTCGTGCTAGGTACTAAAAGCGGTGTTGAGATAATTAAATAACCGACCTGAGAAGATAAATACTTACTCATTTTTTACATAATTAAGCGAAATAAATACTTTAGAGTCTATGCACCATATGTTATCTTATAGGTATCTAGACATCTAAACGTTTTAATTTTAATAAGCGAAACCATACCTCATGACAACGAACAAAAACTCATTAGCAAAAGACAAAATCAAAATTCTACTGCTTGAAGGTGTACACCAAAGTGCGCTTGAAGAGCTTAAAGCTAAAGGTTATTCAAATATTGAGTACATTAAAACATCACTTTCTAATGATGATTTAATTGCAAAAATTGCCGATGTTCATTTTGTTGGCATTCGTTCTCGTACTCAATTAACAGATGAAGTGCTAAGTCATGCTACAAAATTAGTGGCTATTGGTTGTTTTTGTATTGGTACTAACCAAGTTAATATTAAAGCGGCGCAAAAACGTGGCATTCCAGTATTTAATGCTCCGTTTTCAAACACTCGCTCTGTTGCTGAATTAGTATTAGGTGAGACTTTACTATTATTACGTGGTATTCCAGAAAAAAGTGCTAAAGCACATCGTGGCGAATGGCTTAAGTCAGCCGTGGGCTCTGTTGAGGCTAGAGGTAAAACATTAGGTATTATTGGTTACGGCCATATTGGTACCCAACTTGGCATTTTAGCTGAAACCTTAGGTATGCGTGTTCGTTTTTATGATATTGAAACAAAATTACCATTAGGAAATGCTAGTCAAGCACCTTCATTGAAAGCGCTATTAGGTGAAGCTGATGTGATTAGTTTACATGTGCCAGAAACGCCACAAACACAAAATATGATAGGCGCTGCTGAATTTGAAGCGATGAAGTCTGGTGCTATTTTTATTAACGCTTCTCGCGGCACTGTTGTTGATATTGACGCACTTGCACAAGCACTATCAGTGAAAAAAGTAGCGGGCGCTGCTATTGATGTATTCCCTGTTGAGCCCAAAGGTAATGATGATGAATTTTTATCACCACTACGTGGATTTGATAATGTTATTTTAACACCACATATAGGTGGTAGTACTAAAGAAGCACAAGAAAATATTGGTTTAGAAGTAGCAAGTAAACTCGCTAAATATTCTGATAATGGCTCAAGTTTATCTGCAGTTAACTTCCCTCAAGTATCATTGCCTGAACATGTAAATACTAGCCGTTTATTGCATATTCATCATAATCAGCCTGGTATGTTAACACAGATTAACCAAGCATTTGCTGAGCATAGCATAAACATTGCAGCACAATACTTGCAAACAGATGATCAAATTGGTTATGTGGTTATTGATATTGAATCTTCAAATAGCGCTCAAGCACTCAAAGCACTCAAAGCAATTGACGGCACTATTAGAGCTAGAATATTGCATTAAAGATAGGTTCTAGATCCTAGATCCTAGATCCTAGAACCTAGGTCCTAGATCCTAGGTTCTAGGTTCTAGGTCACATCAAGTTGATTTTCAGGTAATGCTAGCTGAAAAGCTTCAAGCTTATTACAATTATCAACCACACGATTAATATATGGATAGGCACTCATATCAACATTAAAACGGTTGGCATTGTAAACTTGTGCGACTAAACAAATATCTGCAACCGTTATTTGATCTTCAAAACAATAACAGCCTGCACTTTGCACTAATTGCTTTTCTACGGCATTAAAACCAACTGTCATCCAATGATCTATCCACGCTGATTTGGCTTCGTTTTTTAAACCAAGGTCATTGGATAGGTATTGCTGAACCCGTAAATTATTAAGCGGATGTATTTCACAAGCAATATCTAGCGCCAGTGCTTGAACTTTAGCCCGCGCTTGTATTCCATCAGGATATAAAGACAACCCTGATTTTCTTGCTTCAACATAATCAATAATGGCGAGTGATTGATTTAATGAAAAATCCCCGTCAATTAAAGTAGGCACTAATTGGTTGGGGTTAATAGCAACATAATTATTTTTATGCTGCTCACCACCATTTTTAACTAAATGTATTGAAATAGTCTCAAAATCAATGCCTTTTAAATGCAAAGCAATTCGTACTCGATAAGCAGCAGTTGAGCGCCAGTAGCCGTAGAGTTTCATAGCTTTCCTTAATTAATTTGATACCCAAACCACTTCAAGATTCATCTTGAGGTGGCTTGGGTATATATTCAACAACGGTTTGTTCGATTGCACCAAATATGCTATCGCCATTTTCATTAAACATTTCAATACGCACATTATCGCCAAACTTCATAAACTCTGTACTAGGCTTACCATCAGCAATTATTTCTAGCATACGCTTTTCTGCTAAACAGCTAGAGCCCGCAGAGCGATCGTAGTTTGAAATAGTACCAGAGCCAACAATACAGCCTGCAGATAACGGACGCGTTTTTGCTGCATGAGCCACAATGGTAGGAAAGTCAAAGGTCATATCAACGCCACAACTTGGCTGACCAAATAATTCATTATTTAAATGCGTAGTTAGTGGTAAGTGTAATTTAGCTCCATCCCAAGCAGTGCCTAATTCATTTGGCGTAATGGCCACAGGCGAAAATGCACTTGAAGGTTTTGAACCAAAAAATCCAAATCCCTTGGCTAATTCATTAGGAATTAAGTTACGTAAAGAAACATCATTTACTAACATTAATAATTTAATGTGCTTAGCTGCTTGCTCTGCTGATGAGCCCATCGGTACATCGTCAGTTATCACAGCAACTTCAGATTCGAAATCAATACCAAAGCTTTCAGAGGCAACCATGATTTCATCTCGAGGACCAATAAACGAATCAGAGCCACCTTGATACATTAAAGGATCAGTCCAAAATGTTTCAGGCATTTCAGCATTACGCGCTTTACGCACTAATTCTACATGATTTACATAAGCACTGCCGTCAGCCCATTGATAAGCTCTAGGTAATGGCGATTCACACTGAGCTTGGTCAAAATCAATAGCATTGGCAATTTCCCCCTTGTTCTCTTCCGCAGAGTTAAGGGCTTGATAAACACAGTCTAATTTAGGAGAGGTTTCTTGCCAATTATCTAGTGCATTTTGCAATGTATTGGCGATATCAGCCACAACAACCGCTTTATCGAGACTGCGGCTAACAACAACTAATTGTCCATCACGGGTATTATTTTTAAGGGTAGCTAATTTCATGAAAAACCTTTTAGTCATTAAAGTACCAACCCGTATTATCATGGTGGTATTACATTAAAAGACATGGCTATGTAGATTATGCAAGAGCACATTGTTCTGTCCGACAAAAGGGCAATAAATTACCCCCTACAATGGATATAACTCGTTTTCCTGAGTGAAGTACATAGGCACATTAAAATAAAGGTTTTATTTTACGAGTTTTTCAGCGGAAGCCACAAGTTATAATAAAAGAGAGATAGTTCGACTGCGGAAAAAATTCTTTACATGATTTTTTCCACTTAGGATTGCCCTTTAAAATTGAATTTACTTGAAGCTATATTTTTACTGTTTTTTTGTTAATGTCATACTCGCGTAATTTATTAGCAATAGCGGTATGACTTAAACCAAGCTTTTTAGCCAACTGCCTTGTACTTGGGTAAGCAGGATAAAGTTTACGCAATAAGTCTGCTTCAAAGCCTTTGACTGCAGCATCTAAAGTGCCCTCAAACTCTTGCTCTAAATAACCATGCTCGCGCGTGTATGCAGGTAATTGCAGGTGACTAACTTCAATTTCATCGCCTTCAAGTAAAGAAGCAGCTCTCGTTAATACATTCTCTAACTGCCTAACATTACCGGGCCATGGGTAGTGCTCAATAAAATCACGGCACTCTTGTGTTAGTTTTAAGTTTACTCTGCCAATTCGTTGCCCTGCATGAGCAATAAAGAATTCTGTAAGTGGCAATATATCAGTACGACGTTCTCTTAATGGCGGAATATTCAAACCAAAAACATTCAAACGATAATAAAGATCTTCTCTGAACTCGCCAACAGAGACTAGATTAAGCAGATCTTTATTAGTAGAGCTAATAATGCGCACATTAACAATTACTTCTTGCTCAGAGTTAACTCTTCTAAAACTACCATTTTGAATAACGCGCAATAACTTACTTTGCAATTTAGTCGACATTTCGCCAACTTCATCAAGGAAAACACTTCCCCCATCAGCAAGTTCAAAAATGCCACGTTTGCTTTCTGCTTGATCTTTTTCACCAATACCAAACAACTCTGATTCAGCTACATCATCAGGTAAGGCTGCACAGTTAAGGGTCATAAATGGTTGTTCCGAACGTTCACTAGCTGAATGACAAGCTCTTGCTAACAGCTCTTTACCCGTACCTGTTTCACCAATGATTAAAATTGAAGAATCAAGTTGAGACATTCGCTTTGCTTCGCGAATCACTTTGCGCATTCCGCTACTACTAGCCTGTATGCCCGCAAAAGAGTTTTCGTTAGGCTGTTTGAAAGCATTAATTTGCTGACCTAAGCGTGCTTCAGATTTTAAAATAAGCACAGCACCCGCCAAAATCTGTTTGTTTTTTTTAGCTGAGTCTTCGCTAGCTACATTAATAGGCATAATGTCTGCAACAAAATCTTCACCCTGAAATTTCAAACGGCGTGTTTGCGCTAGAACATCATCGCAGTCTAACCAACGAGTAAAATTAAAGCCCTTTAACCACTGACTAACATGTTGACCTTTAAGGCTCACTTCATCGCTGCCCATAATAGTTGAAGCGATATCGTTAACGATACGTATATTGCCTTTGGCATCAAGTGAAATAAAGGGATCTGGAAAAGTTTTGATCAGGGTTATAAGTTCATTACGCTCACGCTCTGACGGCATGTAAGGTGCTGTTCTTACATCCCCTACTCCCTCTAACAAACGTAACTGAGGCATAAAAGTTTGCAAGTCAGAAAATTCTAAATCTGGAATATTAATAAATATTCTGCCCGGTTGTTTTAATTCAATGCCACGAACATTAATGCCATGCTCAACAAAAATACCTAATACTTTTTGTCCCATACCAACACGGTCATGACAAGTAATTTCCAAGCGCATGTAAACAACCCTTTTAATAGATATCAAAAAACAGCCATTGTAAACTAATTTTTACAATAAAAAACCCTTAACAATAAAAATTATTAAGGGTTTTTAAATGATTTAGTTACAAGAAATAATGTTATGATCTGCTGAACTAACTCTTTCGATTTATTAAATTTTTAATGGTCGTTAGCATTTTTCGGCGTACATGGCTCAGTTTAGGCTTATCATCAAATGGGATAGGACGACACAACTGCATTGTTTTCACACCTAATCGAGCTGTTAACATGCCAGCGCCTAACCCTTGTGCTAGTCGACCAGAAAGTTTACCTAGCAAATCAGCGCCTATCATTTCAGCGCCAAAATCGGCAACAAGTTCGCTTGCCCCAGCGTACACCATGTTAACAAAAACTTGTCGGATTAACTTAATTCGGCTCCAGTAACCTAACTTTAAACCATACAAGCCAGCCACTTTATTTATCATGCGCAAATTTCGCCATAATATAATAAGCATATCAATAATAGCTACAGGGCTAAGTGCAACTAAAACTACAGCCTCAGTTGAAAATCGAGCAATTTCAGCCATCGCTTTTTCATCAACTTTTGTTAAGACCAAGCGAGAATATAGTTGCAACAACTCACTATCACAATGCTGACCATTTAATGCGTCTTGCCATAATTTGTCTTGTTCTATTTCTTTATCGAAAAGAAGGTCGCAAGGCAGGTTTTCAGTGATTTTTTGGCAGAAACTTTCTGCATCTAACTGATTGGTATTTTGAGTTTTAGAAGCGTCATTAACGTTAAGTAATTCATAAGCTTGTTGCTTGAGTTTTTCTCGACGTTTGAATTGCCTCAATGTTGACCATTCACTTAAAATACTTGAAGAAGCGAGTACAATTAAACAAGATAAAATAACCGCATAAATACTGGTTAGGATAGGTGACTGAACAAAACCACTCGTAAAAAAGTCAATCGTTTCTACACCAACAATGATTGTAAATAAAGAAAAAACGAGTCGCCACAACCAACGTGGACGAGTTTTTTTAGTGACTGTAGATGCTTG
>Ga0105357_10002437_pt1 | contig 9996 bp, 9 predicted proteins | sample GOMGulsemesocosm_4_FD_83660 | JGI IMG/M metagenome (GOLD analysis project Ga0105357, IMG submission 83660) | Methane-oxidizing microbial communities from mesocosms in the Gulf of Mexico - GOM15B Gulf of Mexico | ecosystem: Environmental > Aquatic > Marine > Cold seeps | place: USA: Gulf of...
CATCAGTTCAGCTGCAGCTGCAGCTGCAGCTCCAGTTATCTGTCCGGAAAATTACCCTTGTCCCCGGCGGCACAATCAATGAAATCATGCCGCCAAGGGTAGTTTTGAGGATGGAATAAGAACGCGTTTGTATTTATTCCTTACCCGTCCATACGTCTTTAGCGATATCCAGGTCAGCATATTTGGCTGGGTCCAATATTGGTCGATCGACGCCAGCTTTCAATTGATCACTGAAATCAACGATCAACCGTTTAGCAATCGGGAACAACATTGTCAGTGCGACAAGGTTGACGATCGCCAAAATACCCATCATCGGATCGGAGAAGAAGAAGATGGACGTCGCTGCGGGCGCAACGGCACCAAGAAACACAATTCCCACCAGTGCGATCTTGAAGCCATGAAGCGCGGCTGTACTCTTTGTCAAGACAGTCAACGCGTTCTCACCCAGATAATAGTTGTAGATGATGGAACTGAATGCAAACAACAATATTGCCCCTGTCAGGAAATATTGTACCCAACTTCCGAGGTGTGAAACCATAGACTGCTGGGTCAAGGCGACACCATCGATCCCTTCTGCTCCTGGCACATAAACGTCACCAAGCAAGATAACAAAAGCTGTGCAGGAGCAAATTATAATCGTATCAATGAACACGGAAAACGACTGCGTAATACCTTGGCTAACCGGGTGACGGACGTCTGCTGCGGCTGCAACGTTGGGGGCCGAACCAAGCCCCGCTTCGTTTGAAAACAGGCCGCGACGCAAACCTTGAGCAATAGCAGCACCCATGCCGCCACCAACAGCTTCTTCAATCCCGAAAGCATTTGACAAGATCATGCTAATGACTGCCGGTATGCCGTCCAGGTTAGTGACAATAATAAGCAAGGCTATCCCGATGTATAATAACGCCATGACGGGGACGATCACGTCACATACTTTGGCAATACGGTGGATGCCACCGTAAACAACAAAGGCTGTACCTATCGCCAGCACGACGCCGGTAATCATGCGATCAATTCCCATACTATCCTGCGCCGCACCCGCAACGGTATTTCCCTGGAATGCCGGGAAACCGATACCAAACGCAGCAATCAGTGAAATCGCATACAGGACTGCGAGCCAGCGATAATTGCTTCCCAGCCCATGTAATATCATCCGCGCAGGGCCACCTCGAAAAGTGCCATCCCCTTCACGTTCTTTGAACAATTGCGCCAACGAGCATTCTATCAAACTGGTGGCCATACCAACCACTGCGATGGCCCACATCCAGAAAACAGCCCCTGGCCCGCCAAGGGTAATAGCAACCGCTACGCCGGCAATATTACCGCCGCCAACACGCCCGCCAACGGACAAAAGCAACGCCTCTCTGGCGGTGATAGCATTTGGATCAGCGGATTGGTTCCCGCCTTTAAGGACCCGGAACATACGGGTAAAATATTTAAATTGAACGAACCCGCTCGCGATAGTGAAAAAGACACCCAAAACGACAAGAAACGGGATTAACGCCCATCCCCATGTCAGGTCTCCGATCACGCCAAAAAACGACTCTAACATTTCCATTTGATCTTAACCCCCTATGTGCTCCCTTTAATGAGAGACTGTTTGCAGCCACTTAACAGCTGGACTAACTAACCTGCGTCTATATCGAAATATTGCATTAGAATTTTCAATATTAGTATATCAGCACATTAATACCCACTACATATTGATTCAAGTGAAAATAAATGCGTTTAAAACGGGAGTGAATTCTGTGAAATCTGAAAATCCATTTTCAATGCCTGATTGGGGAGTATAGCGGACTCCATTTTCAGTGCCGAAAAAGGACGGCTCATGACCCAAAACAGACTTCGGGTGTCGTTTTCATGCCCCCGTTTTGAATGCACGCGACGTCAGTATGAATGATATTTTCCTTCATTAATAACGCTCCTAGGAATTGGCCAGTTTCAGAGCCAGTTCTTCTGCTGCCTTGTGGGCACTTGCGACTGAATTTCTGTGCCGGTCGTCGTTAAATTCCTGATACTCTGCGTTGATCTCGTGGAATGTTTCAACGCCCAAATAATGGCTCAATGTCTGTACATGAGGACCAAGGTGGTTCATTTTTTCGCGGATATCACCAATTCCGAAACCAAACTCACCGCTGGAAGTTATCAACACCAGTATTTTGCCAGACATAATAGGCTCTAGCGGAAAATCCCCACGAGCCAAATCAAAGGTGAATGTCTTGTGGATGCGGATCACTTGATCAAACCAGGCCTTCAAGGCGGCAGGCATGCCGTAGTTGTACATGGATGATGACATGACAATGATGTCAGCCTGTTCCAATTCACTGATCAATGTATCTGACAAGGAAAGCAAAGCCTTTTGCTCGCCAGTTTTGGCGCCATCTGGCGTAAAAACAGCGGCAATCCAGTCTTGGCTGATAAAGCCTGGTGGATTGACCCCCACATCCCTGCGGATGATATTATCTTCATTATTGAATATTCGCCATTTCTCTATAAAAGTGGCAGCGATTGATTTTGAGATTGAGTTGTATGCTGGCACCGAATTGGTTGTTTTTCTTGCGCTAGCATCAATATGCAACAAGGTTCTCATTTGCCATTCCTTTCGTAGGTTCTGTTGTCCGTTGAAAGAAATATTGCACTTAAAAGGGTGTTTGACGAATGATGGTTTCTTGACTATAGATGAAAAATTATCATCCATAATGGATCTATTCTATGTACCCAAAGCTACCATCCCTTAACGTTCTTAAAACCTTTGATGCTGCGGCAAGGTTGAGAAGCTTCAAGAAAGCAGCTGAAGAATTACATGTGACGCCAACGGCGGTATCTCACCAAATCAAAGCATTGGAGGAAGGTCTTGGGACGCTCTTATTTGAGCGCCAGACCCGTGCTGTTAAGCTAACGAGAGATGGGGAATTACTATCAGACACCACATTCAACGTCTTTCGGCAACTTAACGACACCGTCAACGATATTGTCGGCTCAAAAGAGATGCTGACTATTAGTACAACATCTTCTTTTGCTTCTATGTGGCTGGCGCCAAATCTGGATAAGTTTTACAAGTCAAATCCCGGCATCGATGTTTCCATTCAAACCGGAGAGCAAAAAATTGATGTCATGCGCGATCGTCGCATTGACCTTGCGATCAGGTATGGGCAGTACGATCCCTCGCAGCCCCATGCCTCAAAACTAGTCACTGAAAAATTTGGAATGTATGCTACTCCAACATACCTTGATAAATTCACTAACTTAAATGATGCTCAGCTTCTAGAAACCGAGTGGGTGAACAAATCACTGCCATCTATTGCCTGGGAAGCGATTATCACTCAACACGGATGCGAGGAAAGCCAACTTGACTACACTGTAAGGCGGTTTGACCAAGAACATCACGTCATTCAAGCAGCTCTTGCGAGTCAGGGAATTGCCCTTGTAAGCTCTTTACTGGTCAGAAACGCCTTGAAAGAACAATGGCTTGTCCCATTTGCCAACGATACTTTACAGGGTGAAATCGCAGGTTTGACATATTACCTTGTCGTGCCCCCCCATAATCAGCGCAACAAAAACGTCGCGGCCTTTACTAAATGGTTGTCTTCAGAAATCCAGAAGAGCCTCGCCTGATCGCTATGGCATATTTCTTCAGTTGCACCCGAAAAACTAGAAAAACATGATTCTCTAATATATTATAAATAGTGAATATGCTACTCATTGTCATTGGCAGTATTAACCGTATATCTGTGATAAATATGCCAAAAATCACTTTAATACGATTGTTTTAAGTCTAGGATATGGTTAATGAAAGATTAAGTTTTGACATACACCAGATAGAATTGATTCACTGAACCCAATGTGTTCCGCATTATTAGTGTGCGGAAATTTTAATTGGTCAGTTTATTTAAATGTATCTGCTAACTAAGCTGCCAAAGTGAGGAAGATCTAATGAATAGTTCTAAGACCCTTTTGTGTGCGCTTGTGTTGGCTTGTTGTAGTAGTGTGGCGAGCGCCGCCACCCTGAACGGCGGCGTGACAGTTACCGGTTGGAGCGGAAGCTTCGTCGGGTGGGCGCCGCCATCGGTTGGCGGCGGCGGCGGTGTGAACAACGACATCTCGCAATCAAACTCGAACGCTTATGGCGGCGGTTCAATCGGCTCCCAAGACTATAGTGTGGCTCACGCAAGCGGCTCGGCGACCAGCGAAGTTAAACTCGCGACCGATACCGCGCCCTCGACTGCGACCGCGACCGCGACGCTGGATCTTGACGTGGCAGGGGAACCAATCGGGCGAACCGCCAACGGTCTGACGAGCGCCGGCTTTGGCGGCATTACTTACGATGTTGCAGACTTCACTGTTGATTTCACGATCGGCTTCGATGCGTCGGGGTCTGGGCCGCAGTCCAGCGGACTGTTCGGCGTCTGGGTCGACGCCTACTCATACAACTCCGTCACGGGCGTAAAAACCGATCTGTTGTTGCTTGCAGAAACAGAGACGGACAGCGATTTGCTCGACGGCACAAATCATCTGAACTATGTAGCCAAAACCCCCGGCGGCTCCGATTACGCTTGGTTCTTTGATTACGCCATCTTTGACAATGCCGTCACCAACGGAGTGCTCTTTGATGATGTATCCGTGACTTTCAAATTCCAGTCGGCTAATGGCTGGGGTGCTGGAATATGGGACGTCGTTGATATCAGCGCATTCGCAGTGGGCGAAGTGTCGGCAGTTCCCCTTCCAACCAGCGTAGTCCTATTTGGCTCTGCCCTTGCAGGCCTGGGGTTCTTCGGTTCTCGCCGGCGAAGAGGCGCCGCCGTCTAGGATCAAGAATCTTTGTTCCTCATCAAGTAAATTTGCACGATTAGGTGTCCAAGATAGGAGAGGTTTGATCTCCTATCTTGTTACTCCTGCGCCGACAAATGCTACAGAGGCTCCGTGGTTTAAGGCTTGGAATAGCAGTTGTTTGCCGTCCTACTTTCAATCTCATGCAAGGAATAGGGCCATCGTATAAGCTCAGTTTTGTTGGAGCCGAACGAATTCTCTGGTGTTTCTCTATCTGCGCTCATATTAGTTTACCGCGATGGTTGATTTATATCGACGTAAAAAATACTTTAAAGATAATTTCTAAAAAAATAATTCTGTCAATCGGCTTTGATTATGTAGTGGGCGAGTATTTACATAGCGAGTGAATTAGCCTGATCGGTTAATCTGGGAAGGGCTATTGATAATTGCTGTTCGTTGCATTCGCCGAATGACTGCTTTTGGCACAATGCAGACATCGCCAGGGACAATGTATAACTTCGGCTATGGGGCGATAACCGGACATTATTTCGGTGGTAACGACATCGTCTGTGCTTCGCTCTTTGCTGCCCTCATCCGCCAAGCTTTATTCCCGTCCCGCAATGCCGCCAAGGACAGTGCTTTGCCCTCTGGCGTTCGTGGATCGGTAGACAATCCGCCATGGTTCCGGTATCGGTCATTCGACAGCGCCTTAGCCTGACATAGTGTGCCTTTACGGGTTTTAGCGCCGCAAATAATCTTGTTGCTCATCTTGTACTCCATGATGGGTGTGCGCGTGGTTGTAACGACTGTCACTGATATAATGACGAGAGTTCTCCCAATTTTCGCTCAGCCACATACATCCGAATAGCCCGGCGTATATACTCCGACTGATCCAGTCCGCGTTTAAGTCGCATCGCGGTCATCCGATCGTTTTCAGCTTGGGAGCTGTTGAAGAGAATTTTCTTGGCGTATTTACCGGTCATTTTCGTCCTGCCTTTCGGTTTTGCCGCTTTGCCCATTCAACATTGGTCTCTGGACTGGTTATCACCTGCACATCAACTCCAAGCTGCGAACTCAACCAAGCCGCAAGGTCGTCAATCCGCTGTGGATCAGAAAACCCTCGCAGCCTCTGACGCCTTCAGGCAACTGGGCGCGATGGTCGACGAGATTTCAATTTAGGAACATAATGACGCTACAGATTACTGAGCGGCCATTACAGTTGAAGGGCTACAGGATCAGATGATGTGGGGTAACAATGCCGGGACAAATTACAGAGGGCTTTTTGTCCCCAGTATGGTGGATCATTTTGACGGGTGGCGGAGCCGGGCTGACGAACTCTCTCCCAGTATAAAAGTTTGCATGTTCCTTGGTGAATATTTCCAAGCGCATTATCGGGGACGCTTTTATGGCAAAGCATAAAACTTAATGCGGAAGGTAAAGTCGGCATATGACGCGGCTTTCAAAACTACGATTTGCTGCTCGTTCCAACGGTTACTATGAAGCCTCAGGAAATCCCGCCTGCAGATGCTCCGGTCGAACTGGTTGTTCAGCGGGCCTTGGAGATGATCGGAAATACAGCTCCGTTCAACGCTTCAGGTTACCCCGCAATGAATGTTCCTTGTGGGTTGAGCGAAGGGTTGCCTGTCGGTATGATGCTGGTAGCTGACAATTATAACGAAATGACAATATATCGTGCTGCTCATGCGTTTGAACAGTTGGGTTATTGGCGACAAATGTAAGGAACCGGTTATGGATAATCTTGGAACACCTAAATTAACAAGTTTGTCGAAAAGCCTTTTGGATATGAGGAGCGATTCCGATGAGGTGGGGGCCGATTTGGCGCCAGTAAAAAATCGATCCTATGTCAGCGGAGATAGAACTGTTTCACTCAATTACATGACCATCCCGGAAATGTTCTCAGAGACTGTATCCAAATTCGGGCCTCGTGAGGCCGCTTATTTCGCACAAACCGGAAAACGTCTAACCTATTATGATCTGGATCGGGAAGTGGATGATTTGGCATCTGGGTTCTTGGCCCTCGGACTGAAAAAAGGAGATCGTATTGGTATTTGGTCGCCTAATCGGTTGAAATGGTTGCTGACCCAGTTTGCGACGGCACGAATTGGTTTGATTTTGGTGAATATCAACCCGGCATACCGTTTGTCGGAGCTGGAATATGCATTGAATAAAGTAGAATGCAAAGCTTTGGTGACGGCTGAACAGTTCAAAACATCCAATTATTTAGAGATGATCAACACTCTAGCCCCGGAATTAAATAGCTGTGCTCCGGGCCGATTAGTTTCAAAAAAGCTACCTCATTTGAAGATTGTTATTCGGGCAGGTGCCGATAAAAGCAACGGCATGTTCAATTTCGAAGAGGTTACTAATCTTGGTGGCCCTGCGCAGCAACGGCGCCTCGATTCCATAAGCCAGTCCTTGTCTCCAGACGATCCAATAAACATTCAATTCACAAGCGGGACCACAGGTGTACCCAAAGGGGCAACATTGTCCCATTTCAATATAGTCAATAATGCTCGTTTTTGTGTGATGGCGCAGGATTTTAGTGAGATGGATCGCATGTGTATTCCCGTGCCGCTTTACCATTGTTTTGGCATGGTTCTAGGTACCCTTGGATGTGTCAGTAAAGGCGCGGCAATGATTTTTCCGGGGGAAGGTTTTGAACCGGGGAAAACATTAGAAACTGTCTCTAACGAGAAATGTACGGCCCTGTATGGAGTGCCGACGATGTTTGTTGCGATGTTGGAACATTCTGATTTTGGGAAATACAGTTATTCAGAGCTTAGAACTGGGATCATGGCGGGAGCTCCTTGCCCCGTAGAGGTGATGAAAAAAGTTGTCTCCCAAATGAATATGTCTGAAGTGACGATTGCCTACGGAATGACAGAAACCAGCCCTATTTCGTTCCAAAGCAGTGCTAACGACAGCTTCGAGCGACGGGTGGCAACGGTTGGTCGCATTCATCCGCATGTCGAAGTGAAGATTGTGGATGAAGATGGGAGGATCGTTCCGGTTGGAGGTAAGGGGGAGCTTTGGACGCGCGGTTATTCTGTCATGCATGGGTACTGGAATGATGAGGAAAAAACAAAAGAGTCAATCGCTGAAGGGGGTTGGATGAGAACGGGAGATTTGGGCATTATTGACGCAGAAGGGTATTGCTCCATTGTCGGCCGTCTTAAGGATATGATCATCCGCGGCGGAGAGAATATTTATCCTCGCGAAATTGAAGAATTTCTCTATCGGTACTCAAAAATTCAAGAAGTTCAGGTGTTTGGAATTCCTCATGAAAGATTGGGAGAGGAGGTCTGTGCCTGGATTGTGTTGCAGTCTGGCGAAACCGCAACGGAGGATGAAATTCGCGAATTTTGCGAAGGCCAGATCACCCATTTCAAAATCCCCAAACATATCCGCTTCAAGACGGAACTTCCCATGACCGTGACGGGTAAGCCACAGAAATTTGTCATGCGGGATGAGATGACGAATGAATTAGGATAATAGGTTAGTGAGAATTCAGCTCCTTTCCCGATCGTTTCATGAAGGGCAAAGTAGGTTAGATTCCTGAGAATGCGTATTGAAGATCAACGCAGTCCACTTTTCAGTGAAGTGATTTGCACGTAAATCATAAGCTATTGCTTCCATTGTAATGGTATAAACCACTAATCCGGCTCACTCTTAATGAAATCAGATTATGTTGTTGTTTAGAATGATACACAATAAGTACGCATTGCGATTCAAGTAAAATTTTACTTACATGCTCAATGACTTATGAGAGGCCCTTCCAACATTTAATCAGCGTGTCTTCCGAATTTCTGGGTGAAGAAAAGTTGTGGTCTGGTCCGTCTTTGGATCATTGATAAGTTAGTGGAAAGAAGCTTCGTCCGGTTGTCACTTGCTCAGCCCCTTAATCCCCCTGGCGGTGGAGTAATCGCTCACTCTTAGATCACCATTTTACCATCTTAGAAATTTATTGTGACTTGAAACGTTTGCTGATGCCGATGCGGAGGCTTAGTACTAACTTCCTTTAAGTGCAGAAACTTCTTAACTATAATATTCGGGCAATTGCGCCTGCCTGTACTTAACTTAGTGTCGGCTTCTTCTGTTTTTGGCGGGACAAGTACACTTTCGACGCCTAACCAGACTCCCAACTAAATGAAAATTTATTGAATAGCGTCCGACAATGGTCAGTAATAGTTTGTTTTCGGTGTTAATGCCCTATGTCAAATCTAATGAAACCTACTTTAGAAGGGCTGGCAGGATGCTCAATCTCAAAGCAAGCATTTTTAACGCTGTTATCTGGTCGATCCCGATAATATTGGGTTTCGCCATTATTGTTTCCGGGTGGTTGATCCCAACACTAACCGAGAACAATGCCCGCACGGAGGCACAACGGGCAGCGGCCGAAATGGTCAGCCAGTTCAAAACCATACGTGGCTACTATACGAAGAATGTGATCGGTAAAGTTTTGAAACAAACAGAGTTGAAGGCATCGCCTGATCATGCATCTATGGCAAATGCTATTCCGCTTCCAGCGACCTTTATCCATGATTTGAGCAAGCTACTTAAGAAAAACGATACTTCAATTGCGTTGTATAGCCCTTTTCCTTTTCCAGGCCGGCAATCACGTGTTTTGGATGATTTTCAAAAACAGGCATGGAGCTATCTAAATGCCAACCCAAAAGGCGTTTTTTCCCGCGAAGTAACAGTTGATGGAAAAGCGATGATGCGTGTAGCGTCAGCCGACACAATGGTGGCTGAAGGATGTGTGAATTGTCATAATTCACATCCAGATACGCCTAAGGTGGGCTGGAAGCTTGGAGACGTCAGAGGCGTTTTGGAAGTTGTCAAAAATATCGATCCACAAATAGCAGCAGGACGCACTCTTGGATATATTATGATCCTCATTCTGGTGGTAATTGGGGTGGTTTTGGTGATTGTGTCGACAGTAATTTCCCGCAAAGCAGCTAAAATGGTAAGCGATGTGACTGATACAATGTCAGAGCTATCTGAAAGCAATGTAGAACCTGAGACAGTTGAGATTACCGGGACAGAGCGCGAAGACGAAATAGGTAAAATTGCTAAAGCCTTATTGATTTTTCGAGAATCTGCAATTGAGAAAAGATCCCTTCATGAACAGCGAATAGTTGCTAGACAAGAGGCCGAAGATGAACGGATGGCAATGGAAAAACGCCGATCGGATCGAGAGATAAAGAA
>Ga0105357_10002438_pt1 | contig 9995 bp, 8 predicted proteins | sample GOMGulsemesocosm_4_FD_83660 | JGI IMG/M metagenome (GOLD analysis project Ga0105357, IMG submission 83660) | Methane-oxidizing microbial communities from mesocosms in the Gulf of Mexico - GOM15B Gulf of Mexico | ecosystem: Environmental > Aquatic > Marine > Cold seeps | place: USA: Gulf of...
ATGAGGATTATTTGCAACAGAGAGTTCCATTTCCGCGACGCGGGTATGAAAACGAGTTGTCACAAGACCGTACAAGATAGCTCTAACGAGCCTGGAGCAGACTATAGAAGAGGGGATGCAAAAGAGGGGGTTGGGGCTACAGACAGCCGGGTTTTCAGAAAACCCAGCTGCGCTGTTGGCGGGCGCGCTGCAGCGCCGCTACCGAATCACTATTATCTCCCTGTCCAAGTGCAACAGGGTTGGGCATATTCATCTGGCGCGCAACCGCCTGCGCTGCGCTGCGGTCGTTTATCCAGCTTTGTACTTCGACCTGCTGCTGCACGGGTGCTGCCGTGTTCTGCAGATCCGGTTCGCCAGAGGAAAGCAGGAATGCTGCGCCCAGCAAAACACCTTGAAGACTTACGAAAAAAGCAACGTCCCGACCTTTCATTCTGAACTTCCTCCCGGTAATGATCAGATTTCTCAGCTCATCGGCTGATAGCGAGAATATCGCCTACATGGGGGTAGTTGCAGATCGCATGCCAGTCTTGATGGATATTTAAATCGTTTAAAATCAATAGGTTAATTTTTATAAGATTGCCAGCACATTGCATTTTGCATGACGTGGCAAGTTTTTATCAGGCAGTCTGCATGCAGGCAGATTGCTGTTATCGAACGACGATCACCAGCGACACCATTAGCGGGATATATACCAGTGCGAACAGGGTACTGAGCAGTGTGATTCCCGCAGCCTGTTGAGGCTCGGTGTTCAGAAGCGTAGCGATTACCACCGTATTTGCTGCAATAGGGGTTATCGAGATAAGAAAAATCGCCTGGTAAACCGCCAGATCATAGAACTCCAGCCACCGGCTATCGAGGCACCAGAACCCCAGCGCGAGCAATGGCCAGGAAACGAACTTGCCGAAAAAGGCCAGCGCGGTGAAGCGCAGGTCCCCTGCCAGCCCGCGGAAACTCAGAATACTCATGCCGATGATCATCATCCCGAGAATACTGTAGGCGCCGCGCAGATTATCGAACAGCGGCATCAATACAGATGGAATCGACAGGTCTGACAGGTTAAATGCCACAGCGAGGCCGAAAGCGTAGATCGAGGGGAGCCGAGCCACCTTCAATAGACAGTCGCGAACGCCGAACCGTCCGCGAGCTGCGAGATAGAAACCGACAGAGTTTTCATACAGCGTGGTGCCCAGCAGGCAGACGATGTAGATGCTCAGCCCTTCCTCGCCAAAAAGTAACAAGGCGACCGGAATGCCGAAATATCCGGTGTTGCCGGTACCAACCGAGAGCGGGATGATGCTGGCACTGGCATTGTTGAGCCACCCTCGAGCGACCGCCAGGTGGGCCAGGCCAAGAACAGTGCAAAAGGTAAAAACGACAAACGGCAGGAGTATCACGCTGGCCGACAGGGGTGCATTCATTACCCCGGCGAAGACCACCGACGGGGTGACGATATACAGCATGATTCCGGCAATATGACTCCCGCTGGCATGCAGGAAGCGTCCGGCGACCCAGCCCAGAACGACCGTAATATATAGCGGGAAGAGCTTGAGCAACAAAGCAAGGGCGGCGGCCACGGCTACTCCGGTCCAGGTATGGGATTTCCTGCAGGCTGACAGCTGTTTCGCCGGACCGCGCGGCCACACATCACTGTAGCGTCAGGCTGGCGGTTGATCGGCAATCAGATAGACCCGTTCCACCAGGCGAGTCATGCCCTGGTCACGGAATACAGGATGATCATCCAGTACGTCACTCTCGTTCAACGTAACGATCTTGCAGCCGGCGAACAGTCTTTGTACCTCCACATCCGGCACACTGAAGGGGGGGCCGGGACGGTCACTTTGCGGATAGTCGAGCGTGATCAGCAGCATCTTCCAACCTGCCGCCAGTTGGCCCCGCAGATGCAGTACATACCGCTCGCGCATCGGCGGTGGCAAGGCAATCAGAGCGGCTCGATCATATACCACTGCGACCTGTTCAAGCTGATCGGCCTGCAATGCGAAAAAGTCGCCGCAGTAAAGGCTCAGCCCGTCACACCGCGCCACGTCGAACGCGTTCCAGGTGTCCCAGCGGCAGTCAAGCCGATGCTCGCTGACAAAATCCGAAAGTGCCCGGCGCGACAGTTCAACCCCGACTACTCCGTAGCCCTGATCGCGCAACCAGAGCATGTCTAGGCTCTTGCCACACAACGGAACCAGAACGGTGGCCGGCACATTTATTTCAAGCCTGGACCACCAACGCTCAAGCAAGGGATTGACCCTCCCCTTGTGAAAACCAATCTCGCCACGCTCCCAGCGCTCCTGCCAGAAATCCGCATCCATGGTTATTCCCCCGCTCGCAATCTACTGACAACAGGACAATTTTTCCCCAACGCGGGAAAGCCAGCCTATATAGTGGAAGCTGCTACGATACCTGAACGGGCCGCTCTGCAGTATGGATTACATCAATACCTTATTTCTGATCGGCGCGGTTTTGCTCTGCGCCAGCATCCTCGCCAGCTCCCTGTCCTCACGGCTGGGTATACCCCTGCTGCTGATCTTCCTGATTATCGGCATGCTCGCAGGTGAGGATGGGTTCGGCGGCATCGCATTCGACAACACTGACGCCGCCTTCATGATCGGCAGCCTGGCCCTAGCCATCATCCTGCTCGATGGCGGCATGCGCACCCGTGTGGAGAACTTTCGCGTGGGGCTCTGGCCCGCCATATCCCTGGCCAGCGCCGGGGTTGTCCTGTCAGCCAGTCTGACCGGCCTGATCACTGCCTGGCTGCTGGACCTGCATTGGCTGCAGGGCATGCTGCTGGGTGCGATTGTCGGCTCGACTGACGCTGCCGCTGTGTTCTCGTTGCTGCAGGGCAAGGGACTGAACCTAAAGCAACGGGTCGGAGCGACGCTGGAAATCGAGTCGGGCTCGAACGACCCGATGGCCATTTTTTTAACCATTACCCTGGTCGCCATGCTCGCTTCCGGCGAGCAGAGTTTCAGCTGGCAGTTCCTCGGCGCCTTTGTGCAGCAATTCGGCATCGGTGGCATCTGCGGTCTGGCGGGTGGCGTGTTGCTCGCAAGCCTGGTCAACCGAGTCAAGCTGGCGACCGGTCTGTATCCTTTGCTGATCACCAGCGGGGCGATTCTGGTTTTTGCCTTCGCCAACAGCATTGGCGGAAGCGGCTTTCTCGCGATCTACCTGACCGGTGTGGTTCTGGGTAACCGCCGTGTGCATAATTTGCAGAATATCTTGCACGTTCAGGACGGCATGGCCTGGCTCAGCCAGATCGGCATGTTCCTGATGCTCGGCCTGCTGGTTACCCCCAGCGAGATGATGCCAATCGCGGCGCCCGCCATCGGGATTGCGCTTTTCCTGATTTTTATTGCCCGTCCGGTAGCCGTCTTGATCTGCCTGAGCCCATTCGTGTTTTCCTGGCGCGAGCGGCTGTTCATCTCCTGGGTCGGGTTGCGCGGTGCGGTGCCGATTATCCTGGCGATCTTTCCACTGCTGGCGGGGCTTGAACAGGCCCAGTTGCTGTTCAATGTCGCCTTTGTCGTGGTCCTCGTCTCCCTGCTACTGCAGGGCTCCAGCCTGCCCCTGGCTGCCCGGCTGTGCCGGGTAGAGATCCCACCGCAGCCTGAGCCGTTGCAACGAACCAGCCTGGACGTGGCGGTGGAAGGCGAGTACGAAGTCATGATCTACCAGTTGGAAAACGCCAACTGGTGCGTGGGCGTCACCTTGCGCGAGCTTGCTATGCCGAACAACTCGCGCATCGCCGCGGTCTTTCGCGGCAGCGAACTGCTGCATCCACGCGGCAGCACGGCTCTGGCTCTCAATGATGTGCTGTGTATCATCGGCCGGCCCCAGGATCTGCCCGCCCTGTCCAAGCTGTTCAGCAAACCCCATGCGGCGAGTTATCTGGCCAATCGGCAGTTCTTTGGCGACTTCATTCTGGAAGGCGATGCAGAGCTCGGCGCGGTAGGTCGCTTCTACGGTTTCGAGGTGCCCGAGGAGCTAAGGGAACTGACGCTGGCCAGTTTTCTTGGCAAGCGCTTTGGCGGCCACCCCGTGGTCGGCGACAAGCTCGAGTGGGAGGGGCACACCTGGGTGGTGGCAGCCGTGGATAACGACAGGGTCCTGAAGGTGGGCCTGAAGCTCGGCGGCGGCAAGCGTCCGCCACCGCTGGGCTTCTAGGGCACACTTACTACAACAGGTTGAACAGGCTCAAGCCGCTGATCTTGACGTAGCTCTGCTGAGCCGCCTGCAGAACCACCGACTCCAGGCTCAGGCGGCTTAGCGCCTCGGCGTAATCCAGTTCGGAAAGCTCCGCCTGCACCTTGGTGTTGATCAGTGACACTTCCGCGTTCTCGTTGCCGGTGGATTCGATCACATTGAGTCGCGCCCCGATGCTGGTCTGCACGCTCAACACGCTGTTCATCGCGTTGTCGATATTTTCCAGGCTAATTGCCAACTTGTCCCGGCGCAGCAGCTTGTCTGCAGGTGAGTCGCCGGTATTCTCGAGGGTCTCACGCAAAAAAGCGATATTCTGCAGAATGCTGCGTTTCTCGCCCGTTTCCGCCGTATTGCCCCGATCAATCGAGAACTCTTCGCCACCGGCCAGCTCACCATCTATGTTGACGACCACACCAGCGACTCGAATCTGCAAGCTGTTGTCTTCATTCGGCTCGATCGGCCCGGATGCCAGAACGTTGGCAGCGTTTGCCGTTTCAAACACCTCATAGCTGCTTCCGTCCGCGGCGATCCTGACGGTGACCGGCGCACTGGAGAAAAAATCAGAATCGTAGGTTGCCTTGTCTTCCACCACGCCCAGCGAAATACGCGGAAAGGGCACCGCCGGGTCTGCAGCAGGCAGGGTTCGGTCGGTAACCACCCGATTGACGTTCCCCACATCGACAAACAGCTCCTTGCCATTATCGTTGATTGCCAGCTGCTTGGAGCCGGCAATCTGGATCGAACGCTGCCCCTGGTCGCCCTCATAGCTATAGGTACCATCAGGCTCGCGAACGAACGGTGGGGTCTGACTCTGGAAGCCGCCGAACAGATACTCGCCACGCGCGTTACGGCTATTGAACAGACCAAAAAGCTCCTCTTCACGTTCGCTGAGCTCCTGGGCCAGCGCCTTGCGATCTGATGCGTCCAGGGCACCATTGCCCGCCTGCAGGGTGATCTCCCGCACCCGCTGCAGGATATTCGTGACCGAATTGAGCGTGGCCTCCTCCTGATTCAGGCTGTTGGTCGCCGCACTCATGTTCGATTTGAACTGTTCCAGACGGTTTGCCTCCTGATCCAGTTGCAGCAGGCGCACCGTGGCCACGGGATCATCCGCAGGCGACAGCAGGCGCTTGCCGGAGCTGACCTGCTCCTGGGTTCGGGTCACCTTGGCGTAGTTGTCCTGGATGCCCTGATTGCCATTATTGAATGTCTGTATTGTCGAAATACGCATGGCCTGTCACCTGTCAGCGGATGCTGTTTATCAGTGTATCGAACAACGAACGTGCCACCTGCAGCACCTGAGCCGACGCATTGTAATACTGTTCGAACTTGATCAGATTGGCTGCTTCCTCGTCGAGATTGACGGCCGATACCGAATCACGGTTATTGGTCGCCTGCTTCAACACCGCACCACTGGAAGCGCTGTCCGAGCGCGCCTGCGCGGTGAAGGTCGCTACGCGCTGGACCAGATCGCCGTAACCGTCAACAAAGGAAAACCCCGATCGCCCCCCGGCCTGCCCGAGTACCGCCTTGGTCTGCAGCTCTGACAGGGCCAGGGCATTGCGGTTGTCCGACTTGCCCTCGTTGAACTTGATGGTGAAGGTATCACCATCAAGTGGCGTACCGGTCATCTTCATGCTGAAACTGTAGCCGTCAACTTCCCAGGCCAGGGTGTTGGTCTGCCCAGCATTAATGGCGAACGTTGCCGGCGTCAGTGTCGCGCCCGAATCGCTGGTCAGATTCAGGGCTCCGGTGGCCTGGTCGTAGCGCATCTCGATCGGCAGATAGGTCTGCATGGCCCCCGGATCAATCGGCTCTGGCCCATCCACCAGGGTGGGCTGGGTGATCTTGGCTGTGCCGCGATTGGCCAGGCTAGTATCTGCACTGGCAGGCGCGGCGAAACCAAGCTCCTCCGGCTGCTGCATGACCGACTCCATACCGCCTGAGCCGTAACGAGTCGGCATTACCAGAAAGCGGTCACCGGCTGCGACACTGCCACCGGGGGGCAGGCTCAGCTCGAAACCGTCCACGGCGACTGTGGTCGCGGGCGGTGTCGGACTGATGTCCAGCGGTCCGGTTACCTGATTATCGCTGACCCGCCGGATGCTGTACTGCGTGGAACTGCTGAACAGCACCTCGTAGTCGGACGTGCTCAGCTGAGCCGTATCCGTGATGAAGACATTCAGCTTGGTGTTCGGATCGCTGTTGGTTGGCCGTGCCTGACTGCGCAGATCCATCTGATCTGCGCTATTGATGTCCTTGAACAGCTGGGCGCCAGCCTGACCATTCACATCCAGGCCCTGGCCCAGTTGGCCATTGACCTCACCGGCAATGGACAAGGCGAGACGCCCGACGGAGTTCAGCGCCTGGTCGAGTACATCCTGGCGGTAGCGAATCAGGCCGCCCAGTTGGCCGCCACTGATCAGACTGGTAATGCCCTGCGCCGAGCCGCCGCTGACCAGCTGTACTTCTGACCGCGATGGGTCTGCAGTGCCACGCACGACCTGCAGGCTGGAGGATTCCTTGCCGACCACCAGGGGCTGACCCGAACCGACGAAAACGTTGATACTGCTATTGTCCTGCGGGACGACGGTCACACCGATCAATTCACTGAGCTGGCGTACGGCCTCGTCACGCGCGTCGAACAGGTCATTAGGTTCGGAGCCGTTTGCGACTGCGCGGCCGATCGAATCGTTGTACTGGGCTATCGATTCAGCCAGTCGGCTGACCTGGCCGGTAAGAGTGCCCATCTGCTGGCCAATGAATTCGGTCTGGGTCGACAGCCGGCTCTGGACGGTATTGAATCGCGACGCCAGGCCTTCCGACTCCGACAGAAACAGCTGGCGTGCCGGCAGGCTCGCTGGGTCCTCGATGGATGTTTGCAAGGCATCAAAGAAATTCTGCAAACCGGGGGTGATACCAGTGGCCGTGCCGGAAAGCAGCGTGTTCAGCTCTTCCATCTGGGTCTGAAAGGCACCGACTTCGGAATTGATCGCAGTACTGCTGCGAACCTGGTTGGTCAGGAACTCGTTATAGACCCGCTGCACATCAACAATGCTGGCACCGTTACCGATGTAGCCGGCACCGCTGAAGCTCGGCTCGCGCGCGGCCTGCACAGCGGCCTGGCGGCTATAACCGGGCGTATTAACGTTCGATATATTCTGCCCGGTAACCGCCAGATTGGTCTGACTGGCCTTGAGGCCACTGAGTCCGATCCCAAAAAGGTCTGCCATGCTTATGCCCTGCCTACGCTGGAGCTACCGTCGGCCTGGGCAACCTGAGTTGTCCGGGACGCGCCTGCATCACTCAGCAGTTGCCGAGCGATCTGGGAAACCTTGCGCGCATACTGGGGATCGGTGGCGTAACCGGCCTGCTGCAATTCGCGGAAGAACGTGTCGGGATTCTCGGTACGTGCCAGTGCCTGCTTGTAGCGGCCGTTACCTTCCAGGAAATTCACGTAGTCATCAAAGCTCTGTTCGAAGGACGCATAACTGCGGAAGCTTGCCCGCTCCTGTCCCTTGACCCCATCGCGATATTCATGGGTCATGACACTGGCCGACTCACCCTGCCAGCCGCCATGGGCCTTGATTCCAAACAGGTTATGACTATTGCTGCCGTCAGGCTGCTTGATGATGGATTTACCCCAACCCGTTTCCAGCGCTGCCTGTGCTACCAGGTAGTGCGGATCAACACCCAGACGCGCCGCAGCCTTTTCGGCCATGGGCAACATCGCCTGGACGAATTCATCGGCGTTGGCAAAGCGCGTCGGCCCCGGGCTAGTACTTGCAACCTGGGCAATCGCAGCCGTGCTGCTCGGCTGACTGCGCGCCACCCCCTGCATCGCACGCAGCGGCTGCCAGCTCTGCGAAGGTTCACTCTGTATCGGCGCTGCTGCGGTCGCTTGCGCGTTGTCAACCGACGCCATCTGCGCGGCACCGTGACCCAGCGAGAAGCCCAGCCGACGCTTCGCCAGCAGGGCCGAATGGTCTGGCGCGCCGCCTGCCATGTTACCTTTGGCCGCCTGCTCCGGTGCGCCTGACTTCAAGTTGGCACGATCCAGCACATTGGCCGAGGCGCCCGGGGTCTTCTCCGGCGACAGCTGGCGCATCATGACGTCAGCCAGACCGAGCCCCTGCTTTTCAGCCAGGTGAACGGACAGCTGGTTGTCGTACATATCCTGGTAGAAGCGGGTCTGCGGCGTATTAAGCGGATTGCCCTCGGCAAAGGCCTGATTGGCATCGCGCATGCTCTTGACCATCATGTTCATGAACAGGGACTCGAACTGCTCGGCCACGCGCTGCATGTTCTCAGGGCTATTGGCCTTGGAACCGGCTTTCAACTCGCTCATGGAGTTGAGATCGGTATAGCTGATGCCGTTCGGGCTCATGGTCGGATCCTCGTTCAGATGACGACAAGTTCGGCGTTCAACGCGCCGGCCTGTCGCAAGGCTTCAAGTATGGCCATCAGGTCGCCTGGCGCCGCACCCACCTGGTTGACCGCGCGCACGATCTCGTCCAGCGACACGCCCGGATTGAACACGAACATGCGGCTGTCGCCTTCTTCGATATTGATCTGCGAACTGGGCGTGACCACGGTCTGCCCGTCAGTAAAGGGAGCATCAGGCTGACTGACCTGGAAGTTCTCGCTGATGGTCACCGTCAGGCCGCCGTGGGTAACGGCTGCCGGCTGGACGCGGACGTCCTGGCCGATGACGATGGTTCCGGTGCGTGAATTGATGACGATCTTCGCCGCAGCGTTACCCTGATCTACCTGCAGATTTTCGACCATGGACATGTAGTCCACCCGCTGATTGGGGTCCAGGGGAGCGCGCACGGTTATCGAGCCTGCGTCCTGGGCCTGAGCGACGCCTGCGCCGAAGGTGTTGTTGATCTGGTCCACTACCCGCTTGGCGGTGGTGAAGTCCGGGCGGTTGAGGTTGAACACCAGGTGATCACCGGTGGCGAAGGGGCTGGTCACCGCCCGCTCCACGGTAGCACCGGCAGGAATACGCCCGACGCTGGGCACGTTGACGGTGATCCGCGAGCCATCGGCGCCCTCGGCGCCAAAGCCGCCAACCACCAGGTTACCCTGGGCGATCGCATAGACCTGGCCGTCGATCCCCTTCAGCGGGGTCATCAGCAGGCTACCGCCGCGCAGACTCTTGGCATTACCAATCGACGACACGGTGATGTCGATGGTCTGACCAGGCCGGGCAAAGGGTGGCAGCTCGGCATGGATCGCCACGGCGGCCACGTTCTTGGTCTGGATCCGGGTACCCGGCGGCACAGTGATGCCGAACTCGGTCAGCATGTTGTTGAAGGTCTGCACCGTAAAGGGCGTCTGACTGGTCTGGTCACCGGAGCCAACAAGGCCAACCACCAGACCATAGCCGATCAACTGGTTGGTACGCACTCCGGCAACACTGGCAATGTCTTTCAGTCGCTCGGCCTGGGCCAACGGAGCGGCGAGCAGTACACATAGGCACAACAGCAGGTTACGCATGCTCAACACTCCTAGAAGGGCCACATCGGGCTGAGGAAGAACTGGCTGAGCCAGCCGGGCTGACTCGCATTGGCGAAGGCGCCGGTGCCAGAGTAAGCAATACGTGCGTCGGCAATGCGCGTAGAAGGCACAGTGTTATCCGGCCCAATGTCTTCGCTGCGCACCAGACCGGATACACGAATCAGCTCATCACCGTTATTCAGGGTGATCCACTTCTCGCCACGCACGCGCATCACGCCATTAGGCAGGACCTCGAAAATCGTGGCAGTGATCGAACC
>Ga0105357_10002440_pt1 | contig 9990 bp, 9 predicted proteins | sample GOMGulsemesocosm_4_FD_83660 | JGI IMG/M metagenome (GOLD analysis project Ga0105357, IMG submission 83660) | Methane-oxidizing microbial communities from mesocosms in the Gulf of Mexico - GOM15B Gulf of Mexico | ecosystem: Environmental > Aquatic > Marine > Cold seeps | place: USA: Gulf of...
AAAAACCCAACGCTGTATATGTTCCTAATTTTTTTATTTTTATCAATTAAGTAAACACGTAAGGTGTGAGAAAAGGTACCACTCGATAAGCCTTCATCGTCATATTGTTGTTGAATAGTTTGATTGTAACCGTCAAGAATAGGTTGTAATTCGAGCTGTGATTGAGTGGTTAAAAAACGCCAATCGGTTTGTTTTGTCTCCAGTGATTTGGCGTAATTAGCCATAACCTTTGGTGTGTCGTGTTTAGGGTCAAAACTGAGTGTGATAAGGCGTAAATCATCTTTAAGATCGGCTTTAGATAACCGACGCTTTATTTTATGAAAAACAGCGGTTGATAAAGGGCAGCCATTAACATCATTGCACGTTGCATAGATGAAGCTTAATAAAACAACTTTGTCACCCATTAACTCATTTAATGTTTGGGGTATTCCAACGTTGTTAAGGACCTTTCCATCAGTAGCTTCGCCATAGATTGGCAGATGATAGGTACCTGCTCTAGGTGCTTTAAACGTCAAAGGGCCGTAGCCTGGTGCTAACAAAATGGGGGCTTGGGAAATCTTGGAGTCTTCCTTACCACTGTACGCCAGTACATTTAGTGAGAACAAAGCGACTGATAATAGTATTAGTATTTTCATAAGTTAAAAAAAGGCTACCCGAAGGTAGCCCATGTTTGTCCAAGGGTTATTTGCTTAATGAAGCAATAATTTTTTTAGCACTTTTTAGGGCAGGTGCTTTTGCATACAAAGCATTAGAGCCAAAACGCATTTGGTGTGGGAAGCCTAAACCTAGTTTGATAAAGTCAATATCAAAGGTTGGCGCTAATTTTTTGCCATCCCAGTTGAATGCACGTAAGTACTGGTCTTGGCTTTCACCTTTTTTGTCCCAATTTGCTAACAGTGATGAGGTGTAATACAAGCGTGTACCATCCCAGCTTGAAGACACCATGTTAACTTGCTTGCCAATTTGTTGCTCAAACACTTGCTTTGCGGCGTGTGGGTTTGAAATGTCAAATTGACGTGTCTTGCCATCCATAAATGTGTTAACCCATAATGTTTTATCATCACTTGAGATAGAAATATCTACAGGTAGAGGAATTTTTGACGCATCACCAATATCGGCTACAGCTTTAGCTTGCCATTCGTTTTGCTCATCTTCATAAATCAACCAGATTTTTGATGTAAGCGCCGTAGTTGTGAAGCAATAATTTTTGTCTGAACCCCAAGCACAACGAATTTCAAGTGGAGCACCTGGCACATCTAATACCTTCTTTGGTTGCTTTGTGTGTAAGTCCCAAATAACGACGGTGTTGCCCATCCGTTTCATGGCTTCAGCATCGTTGACGAGTTTGCCAAAATCCATCATGTAATTATTCCAACCAGTAAATGATGAGGTAACCATCATGTTACGGCGTGGCAGTACACGAATGTCATAACCATAGCCATCAGCAAATTGCCCTGATTTTTTGGCGCCATTCAAGTTCTCATCTGTTGGCATCCAATGTGTTGCTACGAAATCACCAGCGTTTGTGTATTCAACTAAAGCTGTGCGACCACCGTGATCTTTATTGTTAGATAACCCACTGATCATCATGGAGCCGGGCATTGCGTAGGTAGTGTGTGGACCAACTACACCGCCACTGTCAGCTACAAAGTTTTTAATTGTTTTGTGTAGGGTTGGTTTTGATGGGTTTGAATGGACATCAAAAATGAAGATTTTATTGGTGTCTAACCCACCAGCCCAAAGGTATTTACGGTCATCCGTAAAACCTGAATGATGTGCCTCGTTACGGCCGCCAACAGAGATACTGTTAATGACTTTGCCGTAATTCTTGTCTTTCGGGTTAGCAGCTACGGTTACTAATTTATCTTGCTCATCACCTACGCCAACGGCACCCAAAGTCCAAACATAGACATAGTCTTCTTGGCCAACAATTTTAGCCATGTAAGGGGACATGCAGGTTTCGTCAGCTTGCGCTTGTTGTGGTAATGCAGTCATGCCGATGCTTAATGCAACAGCAGAGCCCATCATTACGCCTTTAAGCGTTTTCCTAATTTGTGTAAAAGTTTGCTTTGTTCTCATTCTTCAACCTCATATTTTTATAATTTAGAAGACTATCCTCACTATGGGACAGGTTTCGTTGAACAGTAATCACTCAGCCCAATGAAAGTTAATCATTTCATTTTTAGAAACATTAAATAAGGTCCAAATATGACAATATCGTGCTATTTACGCCAAAAAAACCGTCTAATAAGTGGCTGTTTTTACGATTCCGATGTTGTGGGGTCGATAATAGATTTGACCTCTGAAATACTGTTTGCTGGAAAACCACCTCTTTCGGCGTGCTCACGAACAGCCTCTTCATTTGGCGCTATATAAACACAATATATTTTATCGTTTGTGACGAAGCTTTCGAGCCATTGTGTTTGGCTGCCCATTTCTCGTAATACGCCACAGGACGTTTGTGAAATACCTTGTAATTCTTGATTTGATAGTTTTCCGACTTCTGGAATTTCTCGTTCGATAATATATTTTGGCATGATGACTCCTTAGTTTTGGTTTAAAGATAAAGTAGAGCATCTGCTGATAGTTAAATGATGGGCTTGTCGCCACCTTCTAGCAGATAGCTACATTTTGATGTTTAAAATAATGTATATTAAGGTCTGTTTATGACAAAACCGTGCTATATATGCCAAATATAACCATTTCTATCCTCGCCATTGAGGAAACTATGATTTATACCTTGGCGGGTCCTTACGATATCTTTTCAACAGCGGCCGTTTGTAGTCAACAGATGGCACCAAAGAAACCTGCTTTTGTGACTCAAACGTCAATAGTGGGTTTAAAGAAAGGGCCTTTGAGATGCTACAACGGTTTAACTATTGAGTGCCAAAAGTCACTTGAGGAAGTTAAAAAGACTGACTTGATTCTTGTTCCATCCATTGAGTTTATAGACAGGCCTTTTTTAGAAAAATATCCTGAATTGAGAGACTGGCTGACAGACCATTATAAAAAAGGTGCTGTGATTGCCAGTGTATGCGCAGGGTCCTTTTTATTGGCAGAAACGGGTTTGCTAGACGGAAAAATAGCCACAACCCATTGGGCGTTTGCTGATGATATGCAAGAGCAGTTTCCTGATATTGAGGTGCATAGCGATAAGATTGTTACTGAGCAAGATAATATCATTTGTGCCGGTGGGGCAACGTCTTGGCAAGACCTTGTTAGCCATTTGATAGAAAAATATTCGTCTATCAATACAGCTAAATTTATAGATCAGTTTTTCCTGTTGAATTCTCATCAAGTCGGGCAACAGCCCTATAAATTACTTAGTAGTATGACACCTCATGAAGATAAGGTGATTAAGGAGTCGCAAGAGCTGATTGAAAAGAGTTTGATTGAGGAGGAGCTGTTAGTTAAAGTCACACATGCATCAGGTCTGCCAGAAAGGACATTTAAGCGGCGCTTTAAAGTGGCGACAAAACAAACACCAATTGAATATATTCAAAATGTAAGAATTGATACGGCTAAAAATTTATTGCTAATCTCTTCTTCTACAGTGCAAGAAATAGCGGAACAAGTTGGATTAGTGGATGGCAGTTACTTTAGGCGGCTGTTTAAACGAAAAACAGGTTTGAGTGCACAAGACTTCAGGAGAAGCTTTGTAAGTTCGGGTAAGTCAAAAAAAATGTTAAGAAAATAAGAAAAAACATTATTTATGCCATTCGAACTACATATACAGAACTATTTGCCTGTGTCTGCAATGTGGCATTAGGCGTTACAGAAGCAATAAAACAAGAAGGTTTAATATAAAAGGAGAAGGTTATGCGAGTATTAGTTATGTTGTACGGGGCGGTAAGTTATTTTTTATTTTTTGGCGTGTTTGTTTATTTCATGGGTTTTGTTGGAGACGTCTTTGTTCCCAAATCTATTTCGACAGAGGTAGTTGATTATTCTTCCAGTGCATTGATGGTTAACGTTGGTCTAATGCTGCTGTGGGGAGTGCAACACAGTGTGATGGCACGAGGCTGGTTTAAAGACATGATTGCTTCTGTGGTACCTCATCATGTTGAGCGTAGCACGTATGTATTGGTTTCAGCGATCACGTTGGCGGTTGTTATGCTCTTTTGGCAACCGATGGAAGGAATTATTTGGCAGGTACAGGGTGAAACAGCAATAACTGTTTTGTGGTCTGTGTTTGCTCTGGGCTGGGTATTGGTCTTCGTTGCAACGTTTTTGACAGATCACTTTGATTTATTTGGTTTACGTCAGACGTGGTTATTCTTTGTGAAAAAAACGTACACTCACGTTAAATTCACGGAACATTTTTTCTATCGTTGGATCCGTCATCCGATGATGCTGGGTTTACTATTGGCTTTTTGGTCGTTACCCACGATGACGGTTGGGCATTTGGTTTTCTCAATCGGCATGTCAATTTATGTGCTCATCGGCATTCATTTCGAAGAAAAAGGCTTGGCTAAAGCGATAGGCGAACCCTATACAGACTACCAACAAAGAACGACAAAAATCATTCCAAAAATTTATTAATAGGAATTTCTCAAGGGCTTATACACGCTAAGCCCTTGAAATTTTTGGTGTATGATCTAAAATACTCCTTCCTTGAATAAGGAACGCTGCGACAGGGTCTTCCTGCTAGGCTTATTCAAGTTTCAAATTTTAACGGCGTTCATTATTAACAGGAAACTGAAATAATGAGCGTTGTGTCTAGGTAATTAGGTTCTAATTTTTTTACCGCCTGCCTATTTGGTAACATCAACACAGCTCAATTTTTAGTGCCTATTTTTAAAGTAATGAGGCAAGTTTACTATGAGCAAGAATTTTATTTTTACATCTGAATCGGTATCCGAAGGGCACCCAGACAAAGTCGCGGATCAAATTTCAGATGCCGTGTTAGATGCATTATTAGAGCAAGACCCTGCATCCAGAGTTGCAGTTGAAACGATGGTTAAAACCGGCATGGTGATATTGGCTGGTGAGGTAACGACGAATGCATGGGTAGATACAGAAGAACTAGTGCGTAAAGTGGTTAAGGATATTGGCTACGATAAGCCTGAAATCGGTTTTGATTGGCAGAGCTGCGCGGTGTTAAATGCCATTGGCAAACAATCGCACGATATTGCAATCGGCGTTGACGAAAGTGAAGACCATGAGCAAGGTGCCGGTGATCAAGGGCTCATGTTTGGTTATGCCTGTGATGAAACCGACGTATTAATGCCAGCGCCTATTACCTATTCTCACCTATTGGTTAAACGCCAAGCGGAAGTGCGTAAGAATGGTGTTTTACCTTGGCTACGTCCTGATGCGAAAAGTCAGTTGACGATGCGTTATGAAAACAACAAGCCAGTTGGCGTTGAGGCGGTTGTGTTATCTACACAGCATGCGCCAGATATCAGTTTGGCAAATTTGCGTGAAGCGGTGATCGAAGAAATTATTAGACCCGTGTTACCAGAGGCGTGGTTCGCGAGCTGTTTGTCAGAAAATATTCATATCAATCCAACGGGTCAATTTATTATTGGTGGTCCTGTGGGAGATTGTGGTTTAACGGGCCGTAAAATTATTGTTGATACCTATGGCGGTATGGCGCGTCACGGTGGCGGTGCATTTTCAGGGAAAGACCCAAGCAAAGTGGATCGATCTGCTGCTTATATGTGTCGATATGTTGCTAAAAACATCGTTGCGGCCGGTTTGGCGAAACGTTGCGAAATTCAAGTGTCTTATGCCATTGGTGTGGCAAAGCCAACGTCAATTTCAGTAGAAACCTTCGGTACAGGCGTTATCAACAACGACAAAATAGCCGCATTGATTGGCGAACACTTTGACTTGCGCCCGAAAGGTCTAATTGCAGCGCTTGATTTAAAACGCCCGATTTATCAACAAACAGCCGCCTATGGGCACTTTGGTAGAGAGCTACCAAATTTCACATGGGAACAAACAAACAAAGCCGATGAGTTGCGTTCAGCAGCTGGCTTATAACGAGTAAGAGGATAAGAAATGAGTGTTGTAACAACAGAAAAATTTACCGACTATAAGGTCGCCGATATGTCATTGGCTGAATGGGGCCATAAAGAAATAGCGATTGCAGAGAGTGAAATGCCTGGCTTAATGGCGCTTTGTGAAGAGTTTGGTGACAGTAAACCACTAGCAGGTGCCCGTGTTGCAGGCAGCTTGCATATGACGATTCAAACTGCGGTATTAATCAAAACATTGGTCGCTTTAGGAGCTGATGTTCGTTGGTGTTCTTGTAATATTTTCTCAACACAAGATCATGCAGCCGCTGCAATTGCCGATTTGGGTGTTCCTGTTTTTGCTTGGAAAGGCGAGACGATTGAAGAATACTGGTGGTGTACTGAGCAAATGATGGCTTGGCCCGATGGTGTAGAGGCCAATATGATTCTTGATGATGGCGGCGATGCGACCTTGTTATTGCACAAAGGCGTTGAGTTTGAAAAAGCCGGTGCCGTACCGCTGGCAAAAGATGGCGACAATGAAGAGTGGGTGGCTATTCTTGATGTATTGAGCCGTAATTTAAAAACTTCGTCTGACAGATGGCAAAAAATGGCAGCCAGCGTCAAGGGTGTAACTGAAGAAACGACAACAGGTGTGCACCGCTTGTATCAAATGCAGAAAACGGGTGAATTATTGTTCCCAGCGATGAACGTGAACGATTCGGTGACCAAAAGTAAGTTTGATAACCTGTATGGTTGTCGTGAGTCATTATTAGATGGCATCAAGCGCGCAACCGATGTGATGATAGCCGGTAAAATTGCCGTGGTTGTTGGCTATGGTGATGTAGGTAAGGGCTGTGCGCAAGCGTTTAAAGGCATGGGTGCAACCGTTTGGGTAACAGAAGTAGACCCTATTTGTGCCTTGCAAGCCGCGATGGAAGGTTACCGCGTTGTGCGACTGGATGATGTGGCCAGCCAAGGTAATATTTTTGTTACTACCACCGGTAACCTAGGTGTTATTAATCATGACCACATGGCTGCGATGCAAAATGAAGCGATTGTTTGTAACATCGGCCATTTTGATTCGGAAATTGACATTGCCTCATTAGAAAAATACGAATGGGAAGAAGTGAAGCCGCAGGTCGATCATGTTATTTTCCCAGATGGCAAACGAATTACCTTGTTAGCAAAAGGCCGTTTGGTAAACTTAGGTTGTGCAACGGGTCACCCAAGTTTCGTCATGTCGGCATCGTTCACCAATCAAGTGATGGCACAAATTGAATTCTTTACCAATGGCGATGCGTATAAGAATGAAGTGTATGTTCTACCTAAAACCTTGGATGAAAAAGTGGCTCGTTTGCACTTAGAAAAAATTGGCGTTCAATTAACAGAATTAACACAAGAGCAAGCGGACTATATTAATGTTCCTGTTGATGGCCCTTATAAACCACATCATTATCGTTACTAGACTATGGCATTAGATAAAAACCAGCCGATTAGCTTCGAATTTTTTCCGCCTAAATCGGAAGAAGGTCGTGAGAAATTATTAGGCGTTAGTCAAAAGCTGGGTCAATTAGACCCAGCTTATTTTTCTGTTACCTTTGGCGCGGGCGGTAGTACACAGCAAGGCACCATTGATACCGTGCTGGATATTAAAAAGCAGGGTTTTTCAGCAGCGCCGCATTTGTCATGTGTAGGCTCTACAAAGGGAAATATTCGTAAGATTTTGGCGAATTATAAAGACAATGGAATTGACCGCATTGTAGCCTTACGTGGTGATATTCCATCTGGTACGTTGGATGTGGGTGAGTTCCGTTATGCGAATGAACTGGTTGGCTTTATTCGTGAAGAAACGGCGGATCACTTCCATATCGAAGTAGCAGCTTATCCAGAAGTACACCCACAGGCGGCAAATGCACAATCAGATTTGCTGAATTTTAAGCAGAAAGTTGAAGCAGGTGCAGATAGCGCGATTACCCAATATTTCTTCAATTTTGAAGCGTATATCCGCTTCGTAGAAGACTGCGACAAAATGGGCGTTCACCTTCCCATCGTGCCGGGCATTATGCCGATTACAAATTATTCACAACTTGCCCGGTTTTCAGATATGTGTGGTGCTGAAATTCCACGTTGGATCCGTAAACGCCTAGAAGGTTTTGCAGATGATCGCGAATCAATAAAAGCATTTGGTACGGATGTAGTGAGTGAGCTGTGTCAGTCATTGTTGGACTATGGCTGTCCAGGTTTGCATTTTTACAGCATGAATCAGTCTGAAGCGAGCTTAGCTATTTGCCGTAACCTTGGGATTGAGAACGCATGAGTGAGCAAAATGAAGTCGCCTGTGTAATATACAAAACGAAGAAGCGTGACGGTTTGTATTTATACATAAAAGAACAAGATGATTTTTCAGATGTGCCTCCTGAAGTGATGCAGCAGTTTCCACTGCCAGAGCATGTGTTTGATTTAGTGTTGTCTGCAGATAGGCCATTAGCGCGCGAAGATGTATTTGTGGTAATGAAGAACCTTGACTCTCAAGGGTTTCACTTGCAAATGCCACCTAAAAATGAAGACCCAATTGATACAATTCAATTACCGGATAGTTTGCACGGCTAACGATGCGTATCTCGCGCCTTTTTGTTGAACAAGAGTTAGCTGAAGGAACGTCTGTAACGCTTGAAACGGATGCGGCGCATTATTTGCGCAATGTGTTGCGCTTAAAAAAAGGCTTCCAGCTCACCGTGTTTAATGGGCGTGGTGGTGAGTACTCAGCCACAGCAGTAGAAGTACATCGTAAGGCAGTTGTGCTGGAGATCGGTGCTTGGCGAAATGTAGATTTGGAATCACCACTTAATATTGAGTTAGGTTTAAGTGTTTCCCGTGGTGAACGAATGGATGTCGCTATTCAAAAAGCAGCGGAACTAGGCGTTGCTGTGATAACGCCTGTTATTACTCAACACTGCGTTGTAAAGTTAACCGAAGAACGGCGATTACAGCGTCATAAGCATTGGCAAAGCATTGTTTATCGTGCCTGTGAGCAGTGCGGTAGAAATATACCCCCTAAACTCAACGTAACGATGGATTTGGCTGACTGGATAAGTACTGACTTAGCCTCCAGTCGTATTATTTTTGAGCCAGGTAAAACGAATACACTAAAAACTCATCCGCAACCAGATGCTGACGTGGCCGTGTTAATTGGCCCTGAAGGTGGTTTCTCCGAGCAAGAAGTGCAGGATGCAGAACAGGCTGGTTTTAGCGCGCTCGGGTTTGGGCCACGAGTTGTTCGTAATGAAACGGCTGCTATTGCATCTATTGCTGCGATGCAGGTGCTTTGGGGTGATATGGGGTAGGTTTTGTCTTTTCGCTGCCGCTGGGGCTTTCATTTCTTTTGTATGCTCAAAAGAAACGAAACAAAGAAAAAGCACCCTAATCCCAGTAATTTATTAGTTTTCGGGCTCACGCTAAACTCGCTACGCTCAAACAAAGCGCTCACTTACCCGAAAACTAATAAATTACTAACGGGATAAAAGGGACGGTAAAGTAGACCTAAGCCTTAATCAGCGGCCCAATAAAAGCACACATTTATTGGGCCGCTGGATTTTCTTGTAGGCTTCATTAGTAAAGCCGCTTGTGAATTAGAGATTTTGCAAACCCATCTAAACCAGGAAACAATGACTCTGAAGTAAGGTTCATTGCTTTTAAATGTGCCAACCCAACAGGAATAACATCTTTTTTAATTATAATTTTTTTTAGAGGTCTGTGGTTAGACAAATGAATGTGCTGGTTAATATTTTCCATAAATGATGCCTTAATATCTAATTGCATCACGAACACCCCTTGCTGTGTACCAAGTCTTATATGATCTGTTTTAGACTCGAGTGCTATTGCCCCTAATCCTGTGTTAATACTATAAGCTGAGTTTGCACTTCTAAGTAATTTAGACATGAATAAATTACCACAGTTGGTTGATTCATCGTCCAATTCATCCCTTAACCCATTCATTTTCATTTTTAAAGTTTCTTTTGCAATATTG
>Ga0105357_10002445_pt1 | contig 9982 bp, 10 predicted proteins | sample GOMGulsemesocosm_4_FD_83660 | JGI IMG/M metagenome (GOLD analysis project Ga0105357, IMG submission 83660) | Methane-oxidizing microbial communities from mesocosms in the Gulf of Mexico - GOM15B Gulf of Mexico | ecosystem: Environmental > Aquatic > Marine > Cold seeps | place: USA: Gulf of...
AATGAACTTAGACGCAAGTTCTGTGGCCAAAACGCGAGTGAGCTGATGAATGGCAGACTTTGACACCGCGTAGCTGAAATTGTCTAAGCCATTGCCCACAATGCCCGCGATGGAACCGATATTGATCACGCTAGAGTAGCTGTCAGCAGACGCATTTTCCGTTAGCAAGGGCGTTAAGGCCTGAGTTAGGAAAAAGGGGCTTTTCACGTTCAGGTCCATCACTCGGTCCCAACCTTTTTCTGGGAATGCGCCAAAATCAGCACCCCAAGCATTGCCCGCATTGTTTACTAAAACGTCAATGTGACTTTCGCGGCGGTTTAATTCTTGTACTAAATGGCCAATGCCTTCCACTGACGACAGGTCGCAAGGAAGGGCGATGCATTCGCCAAATTCGCTGAGTTCTTTAGCGGCCTCCAGGCAAGCTTCGGCTTTGCGAGCCGTGATGTAGACACGACGGGCACCCGCTTCCAGGAAACCACGGGCCATAAACGCGCCTAGGCCGCGAGAGCCACCGGTAACAACGCACACTTTGTCTTGTAGAGAAAATAAGTTTTCGAACATAAGGCACTCCTTGAGTTAATGGCAGCAGGCTAACAAATACCACCCCGAAAAGGATGTTTATTCCTGTGATGGTGAATCATAAGCGGTCATGATGCCCTATACTGTTGGCCTCTTTCCACATAAGGCTTTGATGAGTAATGGATTATCTTTGGGTGGCCATCGCGTTTTTGTCCGGTTTTTTAGTAAAGCAAATTAACCTACCACCCCTAATCGGCTACCTAGCGGCGGGCTTTGGTTTGCATGCCTTGGGCGTTACACCCGACGAGTCGCTTTACACTCTGGCTCACCTTGGGGTGATACTGCTGCTCTTCACCATTGGCTTGAAGTTGAATGTAGGCAGTTTATTTAAGCCAGAAATTTGGGTGACGGCCACAGGGCATATGGGGCTGATAATATTGCTGACCACACTGAACTGCTTGTTTCTGGGCTATCTTGGTTTGCAGTATTTTGTGGGTTTAGATTGGCCAGCAGCGGCCTTAATTGGCCTGGCAGTCAGTTTTAGCAGTACCGTTTGTGCCATAAAAATACTTGAGGAAAAGGGCGAGCTCAAAGCGCGTCACGGTCAAGTAGCCATTGGTATCTTGGTGATTCAAGACATTGCGGCGGTAGTGTTTGTAACGCTGGCTACTGACAAGTCACCTTCGCTGTGGGCACTGGGTTTGTTCGCCCTGCCTCTTCTTCGCCCTCTGTTGAACGGCCTGCTTGAACGAAGTGGTCACGGCGAGGTTCTCCCTCTCGCAGGTTTCTTTCTGGCCTTGATTGGCGGTGAGCTATTTGAATCTTTAGGCTTGAAGGCGGAGCTAGGCGCTTTGGTGTTTGGTGTGTTAATTAGCGGTCATAGCAAGGCGAGTGAGCTGTCTAAGTCGCTACTGAATTTCAAAGACCTCTTTCTCATTGGTTTCTTTCTAACCATTGGTTTTACGGCGCTGCCAACCATTGATATGTTGGGCGTGGCGCTGATCATGGCTATTGCCCTACCTATTAAGTCGCTGTTTTTCTTCCTCTTTAAAACGGGTTTGAAGTTGCGCGGTCGAACCGCCTTTTTGTCGGCACTCGCGTTGTCTAACTATAGCGAATTTGGTTTGATCGTGTGCGCGGCGAGTGTGAGCCACGGTCTGCTGCCTAAGGAGTGGTTGGTTATTATGGCCTTGGCGGTGTCATTGTCATTTATTTTTTCCAGCGTGGTTAATACTAAGTCACATCACTTTTATACCCGCTGGGGCAGTCGTTTAAAACGTTTTGAGCGCTTGCAGCGTTTACCAGAAGACCAGTTTTCTCAACCCTCGGGTACGGTATTGGTCGTGGGAATGGGCCGTGTGGGTTCAGGCGCCTACGACAGCTTGTGTAATGATTTAGGCAAAGATGTGTGTGGTGCGGATGTAGACCGTGAGTTGGTTGCCGCTCAAAACGAGGCTGGGCGGAAGGTGATTGTAGCGGATACTGAAGACCCTGATTTTTGGGGGCAAATTGATTTGCAGAAACTAGATCTGGTGGTGTTGGCACTGCCAAAATTCCAGGACATTATTGAAACGGCCTACCAGCTTAAACAAGTTAATTATCAAGGAAAAATCTCGGCTATTGCGCATTACGAAGATGAAGAAAAAGCCCTGCAATCGGCGGGCCTAGACGTGGTGTTTAATTTTTATGCTAACGCTGGGGCCGGTTTGGCGGAGCGCAGCATACACTTATTTAATCCTGACTTGAGTTAATTATGGCAATCCCGGGCAAGGAAATTCATCGCTGTAAAGACAAGTTAGGGTCAATATATGTGTATGAAGATGAGTTGAGGCGCTATTTGGCCTTCGATGCAAAATTGAAGCAGAGTTGCGTACATAAAACGCGCCCCCATGAGTTGCTCTACGAATATACCAAAGCTATGGCTCTAGCACTGGAGTTTACACCAGTATTAAAGCAATGTTTCATTGGCGGGTTGGGCGGTGGCAGTCTTGCACACTTTTTGCTGAAATATTACCCCGAAGTGAATGTCACGGCGCTAGAGTATCGCGCTCAGGTAGTTAAATTGGCGAGAGAATATTTTTATTTGCCTCACTCAAGTCATCTAGACATCCACGAAACAGATCTAAAGAGCTATCTAGGAAACAAGAGCTCCGACAGTTTTGACGTAATGATGTTAGACCTTTACACGGCCAAGGGCATGCATGAACAGCAGAAAAACGTCAAATTATACAAGCAGTGTTTTAAGCGTTTGAGCCCTCAGGGTGTTTTGGTCATTAACTTGCCAAGCCAGAACCTTGCCAGCAGCCGTGAAATTTTAAAAGAGTTAGAGCACATAAGTGGTCAGAGCTGTTTTCAAGTCACCTTTGCCGGCGGCAATTTAATGGCTTACGCCTTTAAAGGTGAAAAACGGGTATTGAACACCGGCGCCTTGAATAGCAGGGTGGGGGAGTTGTCTTCTCGAACCGGCGTCAATTTTGGAAAAATTGCGGAGCAATTAAAATAGCGCCGACAATTTGTCGGCGCCGTTTATAATCCCTATTCAGCAGCCCTATGTATTGGCCGAATGTATTGGCCGAATTTATTGGCCGAATTTATTGGTGGGTATTTAGATTTAGCCAGAAAATTTGGCGCGTAGCTCGTCGTTCGCCTGGCGGTATTCCCGTTCAAGCTGATTAACAATATCGGCAATAGAAGTGACCGCCTCAATTGAACCTAAACCTTGCCCTGCTCCCCAAATGTCGCGCCAAGCTTTAGATTTTGAGCCACCTTCGCTACCAAATTTCATAGTGCTTTTGTTGCCGTCTGGGAGATCGTCGGGGTCTAGCCCCGCTTTACTGATACTCGGTTTTAGGTAGTTGCCATGAACACCGGTAAAGAGCGAGCTGTAAATAATGTCTACGGCATTGTTTTCAACCAGCATCTCTTTGTAGTCGGCTTCGGCATTGGCCTCTTCGCTGGCGATGAAGCGTGTACCCATATACGCGAGGTCGGCACCTAAAGCTTGAGCAGACAAGATGGAGTGACCATTGGCAATGGCACCCGATAATAAAATGGTGCCTTTGAACCACTGTTTTATTTCACTCGTAAGCGCGAAGGGGCTAAGTGTGCCCGCGTGGCCGCCGGCGCCTGAGCAGACCAGAATCAAACCATCAACTCCAGCTTCAGCGGCTTTTTTGGCGTGGCGCACGTTGATCACATCGTGAAAAACTAAACCGCCATAAGCCTGTATACGCTCTACAACCTTGGGGTCGAGGGCTCTCAGGCTGGTGATGATAATAGGGACTTTAAACTCAATGCAAGTGTCGATGTCCTGTTCAATACGGTCATTCGAATGGTGCACAATAAGGTTGACCGCGTAGGGCGCCACTACTTCGGCGGGGTGTTCTGTGCGGTATTCATCGAGTTCACGATTAATTCGCGTCAGCCATTCGCCCAATAGGGCCTGGGGGCGTGCATTCAGAGAAGGAAACGAGCCTACAATGCCCGCTTGGCATTGGGCAATCACCATTTCTGGGCCTGAGACGATAAACAGCGGTGAGCCCACAACGGGCAGCCTTAGAGTCTTGAGAATGTCGGGTAGTGCCATGGGGTATTCCTCGAGTTGCCGCCAGTAAGAGAGTAAAATTTTAGCACTTTCGGCTTTCGTGTTCCACTCTGCGGAATTAGATGCTATATTATTGGCCCTCTAAGAATCGCGCAGAAACATGACTGCAATTAAAAACGCCCGCTCGAAGGGCGATTAGCATTGAACATTTTTAACGGTGGGTACACATTATGAATATTGATTTTTCCGCTGAGGAACTGGCATTTCAAGACGAAGTTCGCCAGTTTTTAAGCACACAACTTCCCGCTGATATAAGCGAAGGTACCTTAAAAGGTCTGCACCTGGGTAAGGAAGCGCACGTGCGCTGGCAGCAAATATTACACAAGCAAGGCTGGGCGGGTGTTAACTGGCCGGTTGAGCATGGCGGCACGGGCTGGACGACAACACAGAAATATATCTGGGCTACCGAGTGTGCCAATGTAGGTGCTCCTGATGTTGTGCCTTTCGGTTTAAAAATGGTTGCTCCGGTTATCTACAGCTATGGCAACGAAGAGCAAAAGAAGCGTTTTTTACCGGATATTCTCGCCAGTAATGTGTGGTGGTGTCAGGGTTATTCAGAACCTAACGCAGGCTCAGATTTAGCTTCGTTGAGAACCACTGCGGTGAGAGACGGCGACGACTATTTGGTTAACGGCACAAAAACCTGGACCACCCTAGGGCAGTATGCCGATTGGATTTTTTGTTTAGTTCGAACTGGCGATAGTAATACCAAGAATCAAGAAGCCATCACTTTTCTGCTGATTGATATGAATGACCCAGCGATTACTGTTTCACCTATTTATATGTTGGACGGCTTGCGTGAAGTGAATGAAATTCACTTCGACAATGTGCGAGTGCCGGCGGCGAACCGCATTGGTGAAGAGGGCAAAGGTTGGACTTACGCGAAAGTATTGTTAACACACGAGCGCACCGGCATTGCACGAGTAGCGGCATCGAAGCAGAAATTAGCAGCACTGAAAGTGTTGGCTCAATCCACAAATAATGGCGGTGAAGCTTTGTTGGACAACCCCGCATTTGCGCAAAAGCTGGCTGAAGTTGAGATTGAACTGCTGGCTTTGGAATATACCGATTTGCGCGCGCTATCGGCCGTGAGTACAGGTAAAGCACCGGGGCCAGAGTCGTCCATTCTAAAAATTACAGGTACGGAAATTGGTCAGGCCATTGATGAAATGTATGTGGAAGTGGCCGGTTATTACGCCATGCCATTTATCAAAGAACAATTCATGGTTGGTTTTGAGGGAATTCCCGTTGGGCCAGAGGAGGCGGCCAACAGCGCTCCCCATTATTTCAATAATCGTAAAGCGTCTATTTACGGTGGCAGCAACGAAATTCAAAAAAACATTATATCTAAAGCCGTGCTCGGCCTTTAGAAACTGCATTAAGAGGAATTAGAGCATGGATTTTTCATACAACGACGAGCAGCAAATGCTGCGCGACAGTGTTTCGAAGTTTGTTCAACAAGATTACGATTTTGATTCGCGTCGTAAAATTGTGGACAGTGACGCCGGTTACAGCAAAGAGCATTGGGCTTTATTTGCCGAGTTGGGTTGGCTGATGGTGCCTTTCACCGAAGACGATGGTGGTTTGGGCGGTTCAGCGGTTGACCTTATGTTGGTCATGGAAGAATTTGGCAAGGGCATGGTTATAGAGCCCTTTCTAAATACGGCCGTGATTGGCGGTGGTTTAATTGCCGACGCCGGCAGTGACGTTCAAAAGCAAAAATTATTGCCTACTGTGATGGAAGGGCAGCTGCAATTGGCCTTCGCGTTTACCGAAGCACAGAGTCGCTACAATTTGGCCGATATTGATACGCGTGCAGAGCTTCAGGGCGACCACTACGTCATTAATGGTAAAAAAGCGGTGGTGTTAAACGGTGAGTCGGCAGACAAGTTAATTGTTTCTGTGCGTACCGCAGGTGATCAACGTGATCGCGATGGCATTAGCTTGTTAATACTTGACGCCGATACCGCAGGAATTTCTCGTCAGGGTTATGCCACAATTGACGGGCAGCGCGCGGCTGAAGTGAGTTTTGACAATGTAAAAGTGCCCACCGAGCAACTTTTGGGCGCGGCGGGTCAAGCGCTGCCAAGCATAGAAAAAATCATTGACCGAGCGACACTCGCCGTGTGTGCCGAAGCTGTGGGTTCTATGGAAGTGGTTTATAAGAAAACCGTAGAATATACACAAACCCGTAAGCAATTTGGCGTTTCACTCGCCAGCTTTCAGGCGCTGCAGCACCGTATGGTTGACATGTTTATTGAATATGAGCAGGCGCGCTCAATTTTGATGATGGCTGCAATGCAGTTAGATGCCGGTGAGGGACTTGCACCCAAAGCGATATCAGCCGCTAAAAGCCGTGTTGGCAAGGCCGCTCGAAAAGTGGGTCAAGAGGCGGTGCAGTTGCACGGCGGAATTGGCGTTACCGATGAGTTGGATATTGGCCACTACTTTAAGCGTTTGACCAGCGTGCAATATTTGTATGGCAGCACCGACTTCCATACTCAGCGCTTCGCGTCGCTGTAAAGTAGCGACCAGCCGCGCTAAGGCCCATTTAACGGGCTCTTAGCGTGCGCTAATCACGAATTAACATCGCCTCAATATCGCGCACCATGTTTTTCAACTGGGGTGCCACTTCATTTTCTAGAAATTCTGGCGTTAGCCGATAGGCTGGTCCGCCTGCATTGAATGCAAATATATTACTTTTCCCCAGATGCAGTGGCACGGCAACACCGTTTACGTCTTCGTCCCAATCGCCAAAGGAATAACAGTAGCCTTTGTTGCGATAATTCTTAACCGCTTCTTCAATTCCCGCTTTAATCTTGGGCAAATTATCGTTCGCCTTTCGTTCAATGTAGCTGAGGAAATAGTTACGCTCCTCGTCAGGCAGTGCGGCCAGATAAGCGCGGCCTGCTGAATTTTGGGCCATGGGCACTCTGTCGCCAGCTTCGTGGCGAAAGGTAGTGACTTCGATGGGCGCGCAATATTCGACGTAAATCATGTCGAGACGGTCACGATCTGACAAACCCACGGCGGTGCCGGTGGCATTGGCAAGTGCTTGCATGAGTGGTTTGGCTATTTGACGAACCGCCAGATTGGAGACAAAGGCATAACCTAGTGCTAATACGCCACTGCCCAATTGGTATTTTTCGAGGCGCTCGTCATAACTCAGGTAACCGAGTTTTGTCAGGGTGTAGGTTAGGCGGGAAATGCTTGATTTAGGTAAGCCTGTTCGCTGTGAGAGCTCTAGGTTGCCCAAATACCCGTCGCCGGGCTGAAAGGCTCTCAGAAGGTCTAGGCCTCTGGCGAGCGCTTCAATAAATTTGCGATCAGGTTCGTCGTCAGTGTTTCGTGGAAGCCCGCCCAATACCTTCATTTAATACCCATGCCCATTCCTTATCGAATGAGCATTGTACAATTCTGGGCGCTGAGAAAACAGCCTTAACTTAGGGGTAGTACATACGATAGCGGCTGTGCTCGTAGGCGCGCAACTGGTATTGGGGCTGCAGATAGCTCACCAGATCAATGAGCTCTTTGACAGTCATTACTTCGTTGTAGTTACGCATGCGAGATTGACCGTTTTCTGTGACTTCGGCTAAGGGGTAGCCTTTGGCAATACGGTGAGAGGGATTGATGATTGAGCTCACCAGCTGGCCATAGGTTTGCACGCTTGAAACTTCGCCGCCAAGTGTAACCGAGGGGCTGCCCGCGATGCGCTCTGAGTCTTGCGGCACGCTGGGTAAGCTGTGGCAGTTATTGCATTGGAGTTGAGTGTAAACCAATTTGCCGGCGCCGGGGTCGCCTTTGGGAAGGCTAAAACCGCGTGCGGCTTGAGAGTCTGCGTCACAGCCCAGAAGAAGTCCAAAGCCGATAGCGAGAAAAAATCGATATATAAAGATCATGTTAGCCACCTAATTTAGCAAATTAAAAGAAGCGGGATACACGAATAGCTTACGGCCGATCGCGGAGACATAACTTGTCTAGGGTCAATGAATGACCTTTCACTAAGATTATTTTCTAGTTGTTGAAATTTGACTTACATCATTATTCCTGCAGCTGAGGAGCATAAGATACAGGGGAAGGCTGGTCTATTTTTGGAGTTGAGATAATGGGTATTAAAAATTTTATTGGAGATGAACTCGAAGACAAAATTGAAGAGCGCATAGACATACTGCGAACAGAGCGCGATGAGTTAAACGTGCAAATGCATTTGGCGAGCATGGAGCTTCGAGATGAGTGGGACAAACTCGAGCACAAATGGGCCCACTATAGCGATAGAACCCGCGAATTGAAAAAATCGCTGGAGCCTACCATGGACGATGTTCATTGCTCCTTGGCTATGTTGGGTGATGAGCTGAGTGAGGGCTACAAGAAAATTAAAAAAGCTCTGCTGTAGCAGGGCCTTATTTTTAGCATGGGAGATATATCTACAATTACCACTTTTTTCGCTTGGTGTTCAGTTATCAATATTGGGCTATTGGCGTATTCTACTATTATGCTTACATTGTTTCGGGAGCCGCTTAAAAGAATGCATGGAAAATTATTTGGAGTTGATTCTGGAAGCCTAGAAGCCAGCTATGTTACTTTTCTGGGTAATTATAAATTGGCGATATTGATGTTTAATCTCGTGCCCTATTTTGCGTTGAAACTAATGGAGTAGTCTGGAGCCACGAAGGCTTATTGCAGGCATATTCAAAACTAAAGTATTTTTGCTCCCCCCCCCTCAATATGCATACTACTTCAAAAAAACCTTGCTAGAGCTTGCTGTCTCTAATTAATATACCGCTTCTACTAAGCCTGACATGACGTTCGGGATAGCCGAAGGAGTGAGGACAGTTGAATACCAAAATAGATAATGAAACCATCAGCCAGAGCTTGATCAGGGCCCGGCAAACGGGAGAACCCGTTCAGCTCAGTTGTATTGTGTCCGAGTCAGACGCCTATACCATTCAAATGCTGACCAATCAGAACCTTGATGCTCGCCCTTTGTTTTGGAAAACAGGTTTGCTCAGCAACAACTCAATATTTTGTGCACCGATAGCGTCCAGTTATTGCCAGACTAGCCCTGCGAATTTTAGCTCGCGCGTGTTTAATGCGCTTCACGTTGAAGCTGAATTGGCTTACCGATTTAATGCGGAGTTTGAGTTGGGTAAAACTTACCAAGAAGACGAAGTTTTTGCAGCCATTGACCGTGTAGCGGTCGCGATTGAAGTGCTCGATAGTCGCTTGGCCAACTGGCAAGATGCCGACGAATTTCTTCACCTTGCCGACAATCAAATGAACGGCGCATTGGTGATAGGCGCTGGTATAGAAAATTGGAGGGGCATAGAAAATGGCTCTCAGGCTGTGAATATGTTCATCAATGATGAACTTGTACTTGCTGACTGCGGCAGTCACCCGCAGCTTGACCCAACATCTCTTTTAACGGGCTTTGTCAATCAAGCTTGTCAGCGGGGCTATACTTTAGCGGCCGGTACCTGGGTCACTACCGGAACTTGGAGCGGTTATCCCCGTGCCCAAGCCGGAGATCGGGTGCGTGTTGAATTTCCGGGGCTTGGGGAGGCCAGTGTAGAGCTTTGAGTTTTACTGATGAGCTTAATTTATGCGCTTAACTTTGACCGGTTTTGCCGGTTTTGGGTAAATCTTAACGCTGTAAAATCAAAGGGCAAGCCAAACCTTGATATTTCAATTGGCGTGCTCTGCTAAAATTTCCATAAATGCCCGTGAAAAACTGTAAGCATCACCTGGCCAGCGAGCGGATACATAGTGCCTATCGCTCACGGCATAGCCGCGTTGTAGGTGGGCCATATCATCTCGCAGTAGCGGAGCTGGCCCCTCCATAAAATCTTCTTTGCAAGCCAA
>Ga0105357_10002449_pt1 | contig 9976 bp, 10 predicted proteins | sample GOMGulsemesocosm_4_FD_83660 | JGI IMG/M metagenome (GOLD analysis project Ga0105357, IMG submission 83660) | Methane-oxidizing microbial communities from mesocosms in the Gulf of Mexico - GOM15B Gulf of Mexico | ecosystem: Environmental > Aquatic > Marine > Cold seeps | place: USA: Gulf of...
AGCTGCGGCTACTAACAATATTACTGATTATAAAATGTCAGTAACTCAATTGGCGATGACTACTATGCGTAATGCTATTGGCTCAATGGAGTTAGATGACTGTTTTCAAAATCGCGATGCAATTAATGCCCAAATTTTAAGTGCTATGACAGAAGCCACGGCGCCCTGGGGCGTGATGGTGACTCGTTACGAAATTAAAGATATCACACCACCACAAACAATTCGTGAAGACATGGAAAAACAAATGACTGCTGAACGTGAAAAACGCTCAGTTATTTTAACCGCAGAAGGGGTTAAAACTGCAGCCGTTACTGAAGCTGAAGGTCAGAAACAGGCAAGAGTATTAGATGCAGAAGCGGCGAAAGCCGAGCAAGTGTTAGCGGCAGAAGCGTCAAAAGAATCACAAATATTAACCGCTACCGGTAAAGCCGAAGCAATACGTTTAGTGGCTGAAGCCGATGCCAATGCTTTAGAAGTTGTTGGTAAAGTGGCTAATACCGAACTAGGTCAATCAGCAGTAACGCTAACATTAGCACAAGATGCGATTGCGGCTCATCAAGCTATTGCTAATGATAGTACCGTGGTACTTACTGATGGTAAAACAGGTGATAATATTGCTAATACAGTAGCTCAAGCGATTGCGGTTTCTAGCAGCTTGAAGTTATTTAGCTAGGCATTAGACTTGGCAACTTTAGATCCTTTTTTAAATTATCAAAGAGGTTATATGGAATATTTTTTAGAAAACCCTGATCACTTATGGTTCTTAATTGCGGGTATTAGCTTTGTTATGGAACTGAGTGTTATGGGTTTAAGTGGCCCGTTACTGTTCTTTGCTCTTGCGAGTTTAGGTACCGGCATTTTAGTTAGTATGGGAATTATTGATGACTGGCAAAGTCAAATATTGACGGTCGGCTTATTAACCGCTTTAGTTGCGGCTATTTTATGGAAGCCTTTAAAATCATTGCAAAACGCAAAAGATAAAACTGATAATTCAAGTGATATGGTTGGCTTAAAAGTGCCCGTAAGTAGTAAAATAAGTAGCAATGGTGGCACTATTTATTATTCAGGTATCGATTGGCAAGCGCGTTTAGCTGATGACGTTAACGTGACTTCAATAAATAAGTCTGATCACTGTCAAATTGTAGCGATAACAGGTAATACCATGTTGGTTAAGCCGCTTTAAAAGCGGCCCCTATACCGCTACTAAACGTTAGCGGTATATTTTCTCAGCCCAACGGGCTAATCCCGCGGTGACACTACCGAAGTGATCACCAACAACAATTGATGTATTAGGCATTTGTTGCTGCAGAAACTCACTTAATATGGGCGATTTAGCCGTGCCGCCAGTAACAAAAATCACATCGGGTTGGCACTGAGCTTGTGCAACTGCCGATTGCATTAACTCACCTATGCTTGCTAAGGTACGTTTATTGGCAGAGCGTAATGTTTCTCTATTCACTTCAGCGTTAAGTTGTTCACATACATCATGTAAATCAATCGTTTGTTGATTGTGTTCAGATAATGCTATTTTTGCTTGCTCGGCAGCATTCACTAAATGATAACTTAATTTATGATCATGCACGGTAACTAAACGCTCTACCATACTGCTTTCTTTCGCATCGCGTGATAGTTGCATTAAATCACGTCTATTCTTTGCGCTGTAGAATTCAGTTTGTTCATTGATATTATTAATGGCTAATGCTTGAAAAAAACTACTAGTAGGTAGTGGTTTACCTGTTTTTGATAAACTATTCATACCTAAATTCGGCATAATGCCTTGCAAAGCTAATTGAATGTCAAAATCATTTCCTGCGATGCGTACACCGCTATGGGCTAGCAAGTGTTCTAGTCGGCTATTACTCTCTTTAAACTCTGGCCCCATCAGTAACATTGAGCAATCACTGGTTCCGCCACCAATATCAACGACTAATACCTTAGTCTCTCGCGTTAAACTTGCTTCAAATTCAAAACCTGCAGCAACTGGTTCGAATTGAAATTCAACATCCTTAAAACCTACGCGTTTGGCAGCATTGGTTAATACTTCAATGGCTTGACGGTTACTTTCTTCACCGTGTAAACCTTGAAAATTGATAGGTCGGCCAATCACGGTTTGAGTGACATTACGGCCTAATTTTTCTTCAGTTAAGGTTTTTATATTACTCATCATCGCGGCAACAATGTCTTCAAATAATTGAAATTGTATCGGGTATAAACCACTAGCACCCAAAAAAGATTTTGGTGATTTTATGTAGTAACCTTCTTCTGGATCTTCTAAATACTTATCAAGTGCAGCTTGACCGAACACTAACTCACTGCCAAGGCCGTCAAAGGCTAATTCACGTAATGCGCTTTGGCTTTTTTGTAATTGTGGGACACGTACATCTTTAAATTTTTGTTGTTGTTCGCAGCAAAGCTGTTGGCATAACCAATGGCTGATAATGTCACGATCAGGAGCGTATAAATTAGATGCTATGGTTTTACAACCACTAACGAGTTGTAGTATTTCGGGTTGACCATTATGCATTCTAGCGACACTGCAATTTGATGTGCCGTAATCAAAACCTATCATTGACTGTTTTTAAACTCGAATATTAAAAATGGTCGCGTAGCATACTTAGATTATCACTTAGGCACAAGGGCTTTAATACGTTAAAATAGGTGTTATAAAAAATTTTAAGGGTAGGTATTAAGGTGAAACTTAATAAAATCAGTCAAAAAGTCGATAATAATGTATGTAAAGCGCTAACCATTGCTTGTGATGTATCGTTACATAAAGTGCCAGGCTTTACTTGGCTAACTCATAGAGCGAATTATACTAATTTCCCTGCTAGTTTAGTGATAACTTGTGTTTTTGAAACAGAAACTGAGATTGACGTAATGAAAGCGCAGCAACAAGATAAATTATTGCGAAATACCATTCAAAAACAATTATTAGAAGTTGGCGTAGTGGTGAAAAATATTAAGCAGCAGGTACGTTTTGATAGTGAAGAGGCTTGCCAACAGCACCACCAAGGTGAATGGCCGCAGCGGTTAGCGCTTAGTATCACTAAGCAAAAGCCTAACATGGGTAGAAGTCGCAATGGTAGACGATAACTATCTACCTTTAAACTACCATTCAAAAGGGGTAACTGCCCAAGAATGAGTTAACTAAAAGCAAGTCAACCAAGAGCGAGTCAATTATGCTCTAATTTGTCCATCGCCATAAACGACAAATTTCTCAGTGGTAAGTGCCTCTAACCCCATAGGCCCATAAGCATGTAATTTACTGGTAGATATACCAATTTCAGAGCCTAACCCTAATTGATTACCATCAGAAAAACGTGATGAGGCGTTAACCATAACCACCGATGAGTTTATTTGACGAATAAATGTTTGGCTACGTGATATATCTTGAGTGACGATAACTTCAGTGTGATCCGAGGTATATTCATTAATATGATTAATGGCATCATCAAAACTGTTGACTACTTTAATGGCTATTTCTTGTGCTAGATATTCCGCATGATAATCATCAACTGTTGCTAACTCTCCACCGTTAAAGTATTTAACACTATTTTCACAAGCATGTACTTTTACTTGCGCTACCTCGGCAAGTGCCTTAGCGGCTAAGGGTAAGAATTGTTTACTAATATCTTGATGTACTAATAGCGTTTCAAAAGCATTACAAGCACTTGGCTTTTGGGTTTTGCCATTAACTAAAATGTTAACTGCTTTTATTAAATCGGCTGATTTATCAATAAATAAGTGACAAACACCTTTATAATGTTGAATCACTGGAATTTGACTATTCTCAGTAACATAACGAATCAAACCTTCGCCGCCGCGAGGAATGACTAAATCAATGGTGTCTTTTTGTTTTAATAATTCTTCGATAACGCTACGACTGGTATCAGGAATAACACTAACAACATTTTTATCAAACCCTTGCTGTTCAATCACTTGGTGTAAACAGTTTGCTAACGCCAAGTTAGAGTGAATAGCTTCTGAGCCGCCACGTAAAATAACCGCATTGCCTGATTTAATGCATAAAGCTGCTGATTCAGCCGTTACGTTTGGACGAGCTTCGTAAATCATCGCGATAACACCTAAAGGGATACGCATCTTTCCAACTTGCATACCGTTAGGGCGTAATGACAAGTTGGCTATGTTGCCAACAGGATCAGAGAGTGAAATTATTTCTCTAATAGCAGCACTAATATCTTTTACTCGTTGTGTGGTTAGTAATAAGCGATCTAGCATTGCATCACTTAAACCCTTTGTTCGGCCTGCATCTATGTCTTTACTATTTTCACTGATGATTAATGCACTGTTTTCTTCAATAGAGTCAGCGATAGCGTTCAGTAAAAGATTTTTTTCAATAGTGGTTAATTGAGCCGCAACTCGACTCGCTTTTTTTGCTTGAGCAGCAATAACTGCCATATTAAATGCGGACATTTTTTACTCTTTATTTGATTTTTTAATAATTTTGACAGATGACCAGATGACCAGATGACCAGATGACCAGATGACAAGATGACCAGGTTACCAGATTACCAGATTACCATATCATCACGGTGAACCACCACTGCACCATGGTTATGGCCTAATATAGTGACAATGTCATCACTGTGTTTACCCATTATACGACGTAGATCATGATGGCCATATAGGCATATACCCTTGCCAATAATGCGTTTGCTCTGATGATCAATTAAATCAACTGATGCACCAGCCTTGAATTTATTTTCTATCGCTTTAATACCTGCAGGAAGCAACGAAGCACCTTTGTTTAATAGGGCATTGACAGCGCCGCTATCTAATATTATTTTCCCCTTACTTTGCCTAGTATGCTTAAGCCAGTGTTTTTTCGCGGTAATTATATTCCTATCAGCAATAAAGTGAGTGCCAGGATTTACCTGTTTTAATAATGAAGCAAATACTTCGCTTTTAGTACCATTAATAATATAAGTATTAATGCCATGTTCAACTGCTTTTTCAGCGGCTTGAATTTTTGTTTTCATTCCCCCTGTAGACATATGATTTCGACTTACCCCTGCCATCGCATATATTTCATCAGTAATTTCGGCAATTTCTGGAATAAGAACCGCGTCGTCATTTTCGTTTGGGTCTTTAGTGAAAACACCTTCAATGTCACTTAATATAAATAAACTATCTGCGCCACAAACTTGCGCAACTAAAGCGGCAAGGTTGTCGTTATCGCCCACGGTTGCATCTGCAGAGGATACGGTGTCATTTTCATTAACTATGGGTATAACGTTGTTAGCTAATTGAATTTCAATGGTTTTTTTTATGCTTATAAAGCGTTTTCGATCTTCTAGATCATGTTGCGTAATTAATATCTGGCTGCAAGGAATGTCAAAAAAACGCTGCCAATTAGCCATCATTTGCATTTGGCCAACGCTTGACATCGCTTTTCTAGTGGAAACTGATAATTCAGGTGAACCGTGATTAATTAGGCTCCGTCCAGCGGCAACGCCACCCGAAGACACTATAATAATTTCTTTACCTTGCTCTTGGCACTTAGTAATGAATTGTGCTATTGCTAAGATATATTTTCCACTACAACCTTCCTGCGTAGGTGCAACTAAGGCACTACCCACTTTGATTACAGCTCGATTAAAATTCATTATTACTCCTATTACAATACTTACTACCTATATTACCTCTAAATGTGCGTTTCAGCGAGAATTAAAAGGGCTTAGGGGCAAGGCATAGCTTTCTAATCTAAATTTGAAATAAATTAAGTGAACTACTCAGCAAGCATAAATTGTTCAGTGGGATTTCTTTATACATTCGAAAAAGTGGTTTGAGTCCCAACATAAAGCATGATTTAATAAGACTATTATCGTAATTGTCGTTAAAACTATACATGCTTAATTTTCTTCCAGCTAAATTCACTGGTCTTTTATCACTGATACTATACACCTTAAATAGCATTTTTTGGTTGCTGCCTATTTTAGTTTTTTCTTTGCTTAAGGCGCTAATACCCATAAAATACTTTCAAAAAGTTTTCTGTTATTTGTTAGATTTAATGGCAAGCAGCTGGGTTGTAATGAATACGCTCAACCAGAAGTTATTTACTAAGTTTGAAATTCAGGTAACCGGATTAGAAGCATTAAATAAAAAAGATTGGTATTTGGTTTTAGCAAATCATCAAAGCTGGGTTGATATTTTGGTGCTACAGCGTACTTTGCATGGTCATATTCCGTTTTTAAAGTTTTTTTTAAAAAAAGAACTAATTTATGTTCCTATTCTAGGTTTAGCCTGGTGGGCACTAGACTTTCCTTTTATGAAACGCTATAGCCAATCATTTTTAAGAAAAAATCCCCACCTTAAAGGTAAAGATTTAGAAACTACTCGCAAAGCCTGTGCTAAGTTTAAGCAAACGCCTGTTAGTGTGATGAGTTTTATTGAAGGTACGCGTTATACTCAAGAAAAGCATAATAAACAAAATTCACCTTTCAAACATTTACTTAAACCTAAAGCCGGTGGTATCGCATTTGTGCTTGATGCCATGGGCGAACATTTAAACACTATTGTAGATGTCACTATATATTACCCTGATGGTATTCCAACATTTGTTGATTTTTTATTGGGCCGCGTTAAAAAAGTGCAGGTAGAAGTACATACTACTGACATTACAAAGGAAATAACTGGCGATTATTTTAACGATCGAAGTTATAAAATTTATTTTCAAAAATGGTTAACCCAATTTTGGCATGATAAAGATGCAAGGCTTAACAACATGATTAAAAAATCGTCGGGTAAATAAAGTAAAGGATTGTTAATGAATGAGCTAATAAAAACATGGTTGATAGAGCAGAGCGTAAATTCTAGCTATTTAGAAACAAGCGCTATTGGTATTGGTTTATTTCTTATCTTGTTTATCTCTGCCATTAGTTATTATTTAATTAAAAATTATCTGCTAAGGATGGTAACCAAGCTTATTTTAAAAACAAAAAATACTTGGGATAACGCCTTACTTGAACATAAAGTATTAAGCCGTTTAACGTTATTATTACCCTTTATATTGGTGCTGTTTTTAACGCCGTTAATTTTACCCGAGGGTATTTTACTTGCTAGGTTGTTGGTGGTTTTTGCAAAGATACTCTTAGTTTTTCAAATAGCTCAATCTATTAGTGCCGTACTTAATGTAAGTAAAAGTTTGTATCGTGAAAGTGCTAAGCAGCGTTACCTTCCGCTTAACTCTATTATTCAGATTATTAAGTTAGTTGTCTATCTAGTGACTACTATTATTATCGTTGCGCTGATTATTGACCGCTCACCTATTTATTTATTAAGCGGTTTAGGAGCCCTAACTGCTGTTTTACTGTTAATCTTTCAAGATACGATTAAAGGCTTGGTTGCTAGCATACAAATTTCAGCTAACAAAATGGTCATTGCTGGAGATTGGATCGAATTACCAAAGTATGGGGCTGATGGTGATGTAATTGAAATTGGCTTAAGTACGGTAAAGGTACAAAACTTTGATAAAACAATCACTACAATACCAACTTATGCATTAATTAGTGATTCTTTTAAAAACTGGCGTAATATGTATCATACAGGCGCAAGGCGCATTAAACGTACAGTAATTGTTGATATTGCCAGTATCGATTTTTATAGTTTAGAAAAAATAGATTTCTTAGTGAATATCAATTTATTAAAAAGTTATTTAACGGATAAAAAGAAGCAGCTTGCAGTAGAGCTTGAAACACTTGATTCAAGTGCTGTAAATGATGAATTATTAACCAAAATCAATATGCGTCAATTGACAAATATTGGTACTTTTCGTGCCTATATTGAAATGTATTTAAATCAAAATAATCTAATACGTAACGATTTAACTTGCATGGTGAGACAATTACCGGCTACAGCGAGTGGTCTACCTTTAGAGATATATTGTTTTGCTAATACGACTGATTGGGTTGCATATGAAGCGATACAAGCTGATATGTTCGATCATCTTTTTGCTATAGCACCACATTTTGACTTACGAGTATTTCAACACCCAAGTGGTTATGACTGGAAGCATTCAGTTACGAATGAGAAAGGCAAAAAATAACGAGCAAATAGACACGAGTAGCGAATACTACCATTTCGTAACTCTATATTTTTCACTCTCGTCACTTATCATCTCTGCCTAATAACACCTTCTTGCATAGTTGAGGCAACTAATTCACCTTGGCGACTGAATATTTGTCCTCGAACTAGGCCTCTTCCACTACTTGCAGATGGACTGTCCATACAATATAGAAGCCAATCATCAAAGCGAAATGGGTGATGAAACCACATAGAATGGTCAATAGTGGCAATTTGAAAATTTGGCAGTAAGTGACTAGCTCCGTGTGGTAATAGTGCTGTAGGTAAAAAGTGAAAATCTGAAGCATAAGCAAGCATACAATTATGAATACGCAAGTCATCAGGCAAATTGCCATTAGTCTTCAACCAAATCTGGTAGTTGGAATCAGTTTTTTCTGGTTTGAACCAATTATATTGTTGAATAGGACGAATTTCGATGGGTTTTTCAGATAGAAACTTTTCACGCATGCCTATCGGTATTGCATCTTTATTCGCTGAAAGAAAATCACTGTATGAAGGAACATCATCTGGGTTGGGAACAGTTGGCATGACATCTTGATGATTATAACCTTCTTCAGGGCACTGAAAAGAGACTGTCATATAAAATATGGCTTTGCCATTTTGTATTGCTTTTATTCTACGGGTACTAAAGCTAGCACCATTACGAATGTCTTCTACCTCATAAACTACCGGCTTTGATGCATCTCCAGCCCGCAAAAAATAAGAATGAAGTGAATGTACATAACGATCTGCACCAACAGTTTCTTGGGCTGCTGATAAGGCTTGTCCCATTACTTGACCACCAAATAAGGTTCTAAAACCTAAATCTTGACTTTGTCCCCGATAAATACCTTTTTCGATAGTTTCTAATTTTAATAAAGCTAATAACTCATCTAGCACAATACTCATAGTTTACTTCTCAGTTTTACTGTTGGATTTATATTATACCTTTAATAAAAAAATGTGCCTTGATTATGATTCGTTCAGACTATCTGTAGCGAACACTTTCAAGTAGATCGGGTACAGGTTAGGGATTAGCAGTGATAAAAATATAATTATTGATATATAGAGCAAAGTAAGATATTTTATATAGGTATAAATTTAAATTTTAAGCTTAGTGAATTTTTGAATGCTGCTTTAGTATTTAAAATGTAGAGGCTCGGTATGCAGGCATCAGCTCATAGAGAAGTGTTATTAGAAAGACGACACCAAAGTACTACAGCAGACACTTTGTGGGGGAAGCTGTCATTAGCGCAAAAATTTGCCGCCAGCAGCTTGGCTCAGTTTGGTTATGATCTTACCTATATTCGAAATAGCAATGCTGGTAGCTTAGCCGTGCTATTACGTAATGGTAGTGCTGCTACTATTTCAAATGAAGGAGAAGTAGAGACTTCACCAAGTATTAAGATTAGAAGTTAAAACGACTATACTTTTGATTGACCTTTTGACTTTGATGGTGCTCAGGCCTAATTGCTAATAAGCTACTTCCATGTAGAGTTCTCATCGAGATCAATAAAACATTTATTGATCTAACCCTCCATTGTTTCAATGCTTTTCTATGATAATCAAATTATAGCTCGATAACGTAAGCAAGAGAACGTTATCTTGGGAATCAAAAGTGAACGGCATCAAATTTCTAGTGAAATAATTAAGCAGCTTGTTGTTGCCTCATTGTATTTTTCTGTTGCTGCGGTTGCTCTTAAATTTGCGTCAATTGAAGGCAACGCATCGCTGTTATGGCCTTCATCAGGTTTAGCATTAGCAGTATTAGTACGGTTTGGTGTTAAGTATGCGGCTGGTCTTGTCATAGGTGCTTTTATTGCAGGTATCTATGTTGGTAACCCTCATCTGACATCTAGCATAATTGCTTTAGGGAATACATTAGAGCCTTTAC
>Ga0105357_10002450_pt1 | contig 9975 bp, 10 predicted proteins | sample GOMGulsemesocosm_4_FD_83660 | JGI IMG/M metagenome (GOLD analysis project Ga0105357, IMG submission 83660) | Methane-oxidizing microbial communities from mesocosms in the Gulf of Mexico - GOM15B Gulf of Mexico | ecosystem: Environmental > Aquatic > Marine > Cold seeps | place: USA: Gulf of...
AGGGCAGGGCTTGATTGATTTCGTTGAGAATGCCGGTGCCAATGTTGTTCATGCATTTATGGGCACGGGACGTGAGCATTTTCGTGCCACGACCCTTCCTGATTGGGCGGTTGAGTTTGACTATACCATTCCTGGACTGCTTACCGCACATAGCGTGGCTGCTGTGCGCTCGGGCCAGCCCCGCGTGCTTTGGGGGGAAGAGCTTGATCGTGACAATCCTCTTGCGACAGATACCAGCCGCACAATGACGCGGTTCAGGCAAGATCATTTTGGGCAGAATTCGAGCGTCAGTTTTGCCATGCCGGATGCGGATGGCCAGTATCGTGGCGCAGGAGTTGGCATGGGCTTTGAGGATCACGCAGTGCCGTTTCTTCAGCGCATGGAGGAATGTTGTGGCACGCTGGCGCTTGCATCTTTTGCCGCCCACACACGTATGCAGATCCTGCTCAAATCAGAGAGGTCAAAAACACCTCTGTCAAAGCGGCAGGGGGAGGTGCTTCAGCTTCTGGCGGCGGGGTACCAGTTGAGCGCCATTGCGGACAAGCTGGGCATCACGGATTCCACAGTGAACTTGCACCTAGCGCAGTTGAAGAAAAAGCTGAACGTGAAGACCAAAGAACAAGCGTTGGCAATGGCGCTGACCAATCGCTGGATTGAAGTGTAGCGAAGCCGATCCGGCCTATTCAAATAGGCGTTCGATTTCTTCTCGCAGTGCAGCGTGTTTCTTGGGGTTGGCGTCTTTTAGGCGCGAGAGATTCTGCAGTTTCCACTGAATGGCCGGGAGTTCGCTTGCGTGATCAAATCCGATGCTGGCAAAATCCGGTTCGTTGTCATGTAGCGACAGCAGAAACGTCTTGGCCTGCGCATCCAGTTTGTTTTGAATGGAACCGATCAGGGCTACGCGGGCTGTTAGCAACTCATCCAGCGTAACAGGGTCCGCTGACATGCCTGCAAATTCTTTCTCGAAACTGCGCGTGATATCTTTGCAATTTGGGTCCAAAATCTCATGCGGCGGGCGTTTGGAGCAGGCGGTGTAGATCAGAAAGGCGCGGAACAGATCATCTGTGATGCCCTCGTTCTCAAGCAGCAGCTTTACATCAAAGAGATCGCGCGGATGTTGGCGGTCCAAAGCGGCCACCAGTTTTCCGGCATAAAGCTCTTCAAAGGCCACCACTGGAACCTCTGCAAAGCCATAACGCTCTTCAACACTTTCTGAGACCATTTTGGGTTCTGGCGGCAAAATTGTTCCCCGTCCAACAGGCGAAGTCTCAATCTTGATTTCTGTATAGCCCTGGCGGATCAGCACGCGGGTGTCTCCGCCTGCACCACCGGCGATACGTTTGGCCTGTGTGCCTGCAAGGTTGGCCTCGATATCCGCCCCGATCCTATCCAACGCCTCATCAATGCCTTGCAGGCTTTCCGCGCGTGGTTGCAGCGGTAGATAGGTGAGGTCGATATCCACCGATAATCTCGGCAGGTCGCGATAAAACAGGTTGATGGCGGTTCCACCCTTAAGGGCAAACACCTCTTCCTTTGCCACGTATGGCAAGGCCTGCATTAACAGTCTGACCTGCGCATCATAGCGTTCAAAACTCATTTTGTGCCTCCGTGGAGGATGGCAGGTATTCAGGCGGCACCGTGATGCGGTATTTAGGGTGTAGCTTGCCGCCCTTCACAAAAGAACGGTCGCCCGTGCCAAGATCCACCTGATACTTGTCCAGATGTTTGAACCATGCGTGATTGTGACGCTCAGCAAAGACATAGAACAGGCGCTTCACCTGCACTTTCTTGCAGGCCTCTAACAGGGGGCCAAGCTTGCGCGGGCTGAGATTGACCAGCCCTTGGAAGGCCATGTCGAGGGTATGGAATGTGACCGTGTCCGGCAGTTCATTCAGCGCCTCAAGGATGGCGCGTTCGGGACTGGAAGATAGGAGAGACCATTGCCACCAGGGCGCGTCTCCTTGTGGTGTGCTGTGCTGCTGCACGCCTTGCGCATCCGTCGCAAACAGACTGGGTTTGCGGATGCTCAGATTGGCGTTGAGAGGAACTTTAGCGACCCAGCCAGGCAGTTTCTCGGCATAAAGAAACACATCTTTTTCCTGAGACAGGGAGACGTAATGGCCATGGCCCTGCCGCTTCAAAGCGGTCAACCCGCCAACATGCACTGTGTAACCCATGATTTTTTGCAGGGACAGAACCAGGACCTGCCAATCGTCAAAACCGCTTTGTTCAAAACTGGATGGAAGGGGGCGGCGATAAACACCATGTGCCACATGCTCCAACCAACCATTTGCGGTATAGTCACTGACCGATGATCGGGTGATGCCTTGGGCTTTGAACCATTTGGAATCCACGTAGAACCCCGGAGGTACATCCTCCAGTATGGTCTTTACGTTGTGGCGATTTTGTTCTGTCATACCTGACATAATAGAATAATTTTAAAGTTACTGCCAGCGCCACTTTATAAATGGTCACATATGTATGGTTTAGCTTTGCAAAAGTTTAAAAGCCTAAAGTGTCATCCTTTGGGGCTGCGACTTTCCAACAGATGATGGATGCGGCGCAGAGCAACAATCTCATCTTCCATAGCTTGACGAGACATAGGGTCATTGACGGCGGTCAACTTAGCAAAATCCAGATCAATCTGCTCGCCTTTGGTGGGAAGATCAATCCCGGCACCTTCACCGTGATAATATAAGAGGTTCTTGTAAGCGGTGTAGGCGGCACTATCGAGATCGTTCAGATGGCTGCGGGTCATGCCTTTGCCCAGCCAGGTTTTATATACACGTTGCAAGAAGGCAGTGATGCCTTCTCCAGGATCTGTGCGGTCACGATAGAGCTCAGGTGCTGATCTCGGCAAAGCTGGCACGTCTAAAACATCGGCAACACAGCTTGGGCGCAGATGATGCGACAGTCCCAAAGCAAGACCCAAGGCGCGGAAGATCTCAACCTGTTGTTGGGGCAGGTCAGTACTGTCCCGGATCTCAAGGGCCAGACGCTTCACAATTGACTTGGATCTAACTTCATTCATAATAGGTCAGTAATATTAACCTAATTTTAGATAAATTCTAGTAAATTATAAGAACAACAACTTAGAGGATGATGTGAGAGCAGAGACAAGAACAGGCACAGGGATATTATCAAAAGACAACGCACAGGCGCTTTGGCGCTATGCGACGCGGCCAGAGATCATGCCACGTATTCGAGAACTCGGCCTGCATTTTGGCCACTTTGCCTATCTTATTGCGCTCATATTACATTCTGCACGACTGATGCCTCAAGGGCATCCCGCGCTAAATCCATCCCATATTGGTCAGTTTGGCGTGCGTCAGGTTCTGGCCATCGCCGCCAACAACATCACATGGTCCAAAAAGAACATTGATCAGATCGCCATCTTTGGCGCGGTTGTGTCGGGGATCATCATGATCGCTATTCAGGCGGCTTTGATCGCGATTTATGCGGTCATAGGAACCGCGCAAGCATCATCCACAACCAATTTCTTCGCCACACCGACCGCCCATGTGCCAACCGATGTGGTGCTCAAAATGATGGATCAGGTTTTTGGCCCAAGTCTAGGGGTCTTTGGTACCGCCAGTGAACCTGTCGGAACGCCGGTCTATCTCGGCCTGCACGCTGTTCTGAGCTTTTATAGCATGGCAATGATGGTGATCGCGGTGGTGATCATCATCTACTACATCATGACCGTTATAGGAGAGGCGGCAAAAACGGGCACGCCATTTGGCCAGCGGTTTAACAGCCTCTGGGCTCCAATCCGGTTGGTGGTTGCACTCGGTTTGCTGGTACCGCTTGGATCGGGTTTGAACTCAGCGCAATACTTGACATTGTGGACGGCCAAAATGGGTTCTGGTCTGGGCACAATGGTTTGGACGACCTTTGTTGATGCCTTTACCGAGCCAAGCAATATCACCACGAGACCACCCGAAGCCACAACTGTAGATTTGGTGAACCGGATCTTTCTCAGTGAAGTGTGTGCTGCGTCTTATAACCAAATCAACGAGGGCAATGTTCAACAGGTCCAAATCCTTCAGAAATACGGCAATCAATCTGAGGTCGCGAACTTCTCAAGCCCGGCGGATATGATCGCGCTGGCACAGATGTTCCAAGAATCTGCGGTTGTCATTACATGGGATAGGCATGCTCCGGGAGATGACATTGATGAACATACCTGTGGCTACGTCAGAGTGAATCTTACAGAGTTTGATGAAGCGGTTGATGCCTCAGACTCTGGCTTTGCTGGGGGAGCAATCCGCAGTGCGCTGCTTGATATTCACCAAGGAGTAAAGGCGCAATATGTCACCCAGATCGGGGCCATTGCAGAGGCAGTGCGACCAGCCGCGCTGGCCATCGCCCGCCATCAAATCGAGATCAATAGAAAACCAGAGTTCGGCCAGGATGCGCTCTTGGCGTCGATCCCCGCCGATATCCGCCAGGTGACAAATGATGCGGCGGCAGCGCTCTCAACCGAGTTGGAATTGACCTATGACCAGATAACAGGTGCGACCTATGGCAACCGGACCACCATGGTTCAGCAAGGTTGGGGTGCTGCAGGCATGTGGTTCAGCAATATCGCAAAGATCAATCAGCAATATATGGAGGCGATCAGCTCAGGCGTTCCGGTCTTTGGCAATGTCGCGGATGTTGAAGAAGGTGAATCTCGTGCACGCGGTGGATTTATGCGCTGGTTTGGTGTGGGCAACATGGGGCTCAGCGGCTCTTCGGCTGAACGGATTGAGCAAACCATCCGGTTTGCCAGCGACACCTATGCTGAGCATATCCAACAAGACTCGCTCTATGGCGGCACGACTTTCACACTGCCTGACAATGATCTGTACTCAGATGGGTCACAGATGGTCGCGGATGCGGTTGCCGGGATATTTGGCGGTGGACCTTTGCGGGATCTGCAGAAAAACCCAACGCTTGATCCTATGGCTAAGCTCACGCAGGGCGGTCATCACATGATCACGGGGTCGTTTATCATGTTTGGTGTTGGAGCGCTGTCGGGGACCTTGAGTCTATTGCCCGGAGCCCTCAGCAAAATCCCCTTCATTGGCGGCGCTTTTGAAGAAGTGTCCGGTGTGTTGAAAGGGGCTATGTCCATCCTGTTTGCCATTGGTGTCATCGGACTTCTGGCCGGATGTATGCTGGCCTATGTTCTGCCATTGATCCCGTTCATCTACTTCACCTTTGCAGTGTTAGGTTGGGTCCTTGAAATATTTGAAGCAATTGCAGCGATGCCACTTTGGGCATTGGCACACCTTAGAATAGATGGTGATGGCATGCCGGGTTCTGCCGCCATCGGTGGATATCAATTACTGCTGATGATCCTGATCCGTCCTGCGCTGATCGTGATTGGCCTAATTGGCGGATCAGTCATCTTTGGTGCGGCCATGTTCTACCTTTCATCCCTATTTGATTCCGCCGTGTCGATCTCGCGCGATGAATTGACAGGGGGAACAACTGGCCCGGTGGGATTGATCGTTTACACGGTCATCTTTGTGTTCCTCGCGTATAACATTGCTCTCATGTGCTTTAAGCTGATTGATGATGTGCCAAAGGGCATGCTGAGATGGTTGGGTGCAGGTATCTCGCCATTCAGTGATAGCCGCAGTGATCCGATCAACGGTCAACAGGCCTTGATGATCGGAGCACTTGGCGCTGGATCACAGCTTGTTGGAGGCGGAAAAGGCGGGATGCAATCTACGCAAAAAGGTTTTGAACGCGGAAAGATGCGCCGCCAAGGCATGAATCCGGATAATCCAGTTCAGTCGGTGCGGATCGCAGGAGATTCAGGCGGGACACTGGGTGGCGCACCCGATGGTGGTGGGCCGGGACCTACTCAGCCACCGCCTAAGACTGGCGGCTAAGCCCTCTACAAATTTACTCCGGTTGTGAAACGCCGGAGGGGCCTGCCGAGCTGGCGAGTGTGCTGAGAGTTTGAAACAGCAACCAGAACAAACATGCGGGGGTCAGGACAAACGACAGGGTCAGAACCAGATGCAGCAATCCACCCGGATCTGCGTTGTATCCAGCCCGCATCATCAACATCGCGCCAATGGCTGTGCCGATACACATCAGGCAAACCAACCCGACTTTGCCAAGTCGGCGAAGCTCTACGGAGCGAGCGGTGTTTCGGGAAGCATTCAGGGGCATTTGACAATCCTCACTCGGTAGCTTGTGCGAGTGCGTCAAAAGGCTTCCCTTTTGGTATTATTGGCATAATTCGCCTGTGATGTCACCCGACCCTTGGTTTTCCACAGAAATCTTGAGGAGATGATATCGCTGAAACCCTTGATCTGCGCGGGGTTCAAAAGGGAACCCTTTTGGCAACGGAGTTTTGGCGATGATTGACGATTGTGAGCTTGATTTTGACTGTTACGATCATGGCATGAGTAACACCAAAAAGGGACGCAAAATCGGATACATCCGTGTTTCTGACAAAGACCAGAGCGAAGATTTGCAGATTGACGCGCTGAGTGCAGCAGGCTGTGAGCTGATTTATGGCGACAACGGTGTTTCCGGGGCAATCCACCACCGCTTGGGGTTGGATGAGATGCTGGCAAGCCTCTCCAACGGTGACACATTGGTGGTCTGGAAACTCGACCGTTTGGGACGCTCTACCGTGCATCTCTTGCAGCTACTCAGTGATCTGCGGGACCGTGGCATAGACTTCCAAGCCATTACTCAGGGAATTGATACCACCACGGCTATCGGGCGCATGCTCTACGGGCAATTGGCTGTCTTTGCGGAATTTGAGCGGGAAAACATCCGGGAACGTACCAAGGCAGGCATGGCCGCTGCACGCAAACGCGGCGTGCATGTCGGACGCCCTAAAGCCATCTCGGACGAACAGGCGCGTCAGTCGGCGCAGCGTATCAGAACAGGGAAAATCAAACTGGCCGACATTGCGGTTGAACTGGGTGTCTCACCACGGACGTTGCTGCGCGCAGTTGAAGCGCAAAGTGTAAAGGGGGAGATATGAAGCGCAAAAAATTGACGGGGATTGATGATCCGTCACGTGAGTTGGAAGCTGCCCTCGAAGGCCTTGCAAAGGTTGAGATGATCTACTCAATCCCGGGCGAGGAATTGCGGAAGAAATTGGCTCTGAAGTCGAATATCAACGCGCAAGGTGCAAGGTGCCGAATGCTTCAGTAAAAGGGAGTAGTTGTGAGATGGGTAAGCGGACATCTGGCGATGTGCAGAGATTATCATTTTGGAACCCACACCAGACCTGTCGAAATATCGCTGCGAGTGCACAGCACGATTTATGCTGCACCAGAAAAGGCCTGCGAGCTGCAACGCCAAGGTAAGATTGGACGTCCGCCAGTGGCAGTACGCTGATTTTTCTAGCCATGGATGGTTTCAGGTTTTCCACTATTGGTAACGTGGAAAATATCGCAGATAGGGAGCTTTGTTTACGCTTGGCGACCTTAACCAAATGTCAAAATGGCGGAAACTTGGGTTCCATCTCATCAATTTGCCCAATTCAAGTGAGGAAGCCGGGTGGGACGAGCGTTGCCAGGAGGTCTGGACACCGATTGGGGGCTCAGGCTTCGACATACCAAGACTCGTGGATTATTGCTCCAGATGGAAATCGTGCTACCTTAAGGGGAATTTCAGAGGAATCATTCATGCTGAACATATTCTATAAGAAGTTGGTAGCACTTTTCTCACTGCTCTTTTTGCTTGCTGCTTGCGACCCGTTAATTAGCCCTTTCAGAGAGCAAGCATACGAAAATGCTACAACATTAAAGGCGCAAAGCTTGGCGCTAATCGCAAAATCAGGACAGCCATACAGCGTACATCAAGCCGCCGTCGAGAAACTCATGGTCGATGTGGATGCAGCCTATGAGTACGCGGATGGGTTGCCTAAGAATGATATAGTGTCAAAACAATGGGATATTCTACGTGATCCGGAAGGTAACTTGTTGGGTGGTTTCACCACGAGGTGGCGGAACTCTGGATCTCTAAGCACGTTTTTTAGGGAGGAGATTGCGCTTCAAGTCGCCGACGCATTTGACACCATTATTTGCGTCGAAATCAATAAGCGAGAAGCATCTGTTTGTGATAATATTTAGAGGACGATGAAATGTCACTATCAGGAAGTTGGGAAGATTTTATTGACGCTGTACAAGACGGCTTGAAAACGCTCGCAAAGAACACGGTTCAGGAAGCTTTAGATCAAGCAGAAACTGACGCCAAGGCGTTTGTAAAAGACAGCGAAGAATCTCTTCGTCGTTGGGGTGATGCACTTGCGCAGGGAAAAATCACCAAGGATGATTTTGAATACTTGGTTGGTGGGCAAAAAGACCTAGCCAAGATGCATGCACTCAAAGCGGTTGGAGTGACCCAAGCAAGACTGGAAAGGTTTCGAACGGGGTTGATCAGTCTGATTGTCAGCTCTGCATTCGACGTAGTGGGGCTCTAAAAAATTCGGATATCGTCGCATTACTGACCATAAAACTGTATTTTTAAACTGGGAGTTTTCAATGTCTCGTTTTGAAGAAATCATGGAAACCGTATTTAAGTGGGAAGGGGGATATGTTGATCATCCTCAGGACCCTGGAGGAGCCACGAACTACGGCATTACCCACAAGGTTTTGGCGAAATGGCGCGGCGTTGCTTCAGTTACTAAGCAGGAGGTCCGCGACCTGACTAAGGCTGAAGCCCGAGATATTTTTAGGTCCAGATATTATGATGTGATCAAAGGTAGCCATCTACCAAGACCGATTGATCTGGTAATGATGGACGGCGCGGTTAACCACGGCACTGGTACGATGGTTAGGTTTCTGGAGGACGCTTGTGGCTTGGCTGAAAACGGCCGCTTAAGCGTCGCGGAAGCCAAAAAGGTGTCCGAACTGTCCAGTGATGAACTGGTGAAAGTCGCAGTTGCGCTCGCGGAAGCGAGGAAGGCCCGATATCTCGGGCATCCAAAAGTTCAGTTCTTTATCAAAGGTTGGCGTAACAGACTAAACGATGTCATGGCAACGGCAATGAACGACCTTGCGGGGAGCTGGTCATTTTCGGATGGGTATGACGGTTCAGGCAATGTTCAACCAGTAGAGCCAGACCCTCAATCAAGTATGTTCCCTGCTGCCATCGACGACGAAGACTTGCAAATGGCCTTGAAGCGATGGGGTTTTTATCACGACGAAATTGATGGGTTGTTCGGCAAGAACTCAAACAATGCGGCAAGAGATGCTCTTCTAGCCAACGGCGAGATTGTTTCGGGAGACTGGCGAACATGGGGGGTCGCACGGCGCAAACTCGCTATTGGTCAGCTGCTTTGCCGTGATCTTGATTTAAGCGTGGGGCGGATTGACGGGTTGTTTGGACCACGTACAGAATTGGCATTTATTGCGTTTAATCGATTGAAAGCTGGGCTGGATCATGAAGAAAAGTGGCGCGATGATCTCGAAGCCCCCAAGCCCTTCAAACCAGTCGAGACACCAAAAACCGTCTGGCCAAAACAGAAGGATGTTCCATCCTTCTTTGGCACAGTTTGTAAGCCTAAGATGAAACGCCTCTCGTTGCCTTTCGAGATGAAGCTTGCTTGGGATTTAGGTACTACTATCGACGGTTTCATGATCCACGAAAAAGCTCACGACAGTGCATCGCGTGTATTTGACCAAGTTTACAAAGAGTATGGCGCAGACGGAATAGAAGACCTTGGCATCAATCTGTTTGCTGGTTGCTACAACTGTAGATCGATGAAAGGCGGTAGCCGCGCCTCTATGCACTCGTGGGCAATAGCGATTGATTTTGACAGTGCACGCAACAGATACAAATGGGACCACAAACACGCACGACTGGCCAAGCCGGATGCCGTCAAGTTTTGGGAGTTTTGGGAAGCTGAAGGCTGGGTCAGCCTTGGAAGAGCAAGGGATTTTGACTGGATGCATGTTCAGGCTGCCCGCCTATAGTTGGAGAAAACTTGTGATAACTTTGAAAAGAACT
>Ga0105357_10002453_pt1 | contig 9969 bp, 7 predicted proteins | sample GOMGulsemesocosm_4_FD_83660 | JGI IMG/M metagenome (GOLD analysis project Ga0105357, IMG submission 83660) | Methane-oxidizing microbial communities from mesocosms in the Gulf of Mexico - GOM15B Gulf of Mexico | ecosystem: Environmental > Aquatic > Marine > Cold seeps | place: USA: Gulf of...
CCGCCTTGCCCGGGCAGACTGGAGCCGCCTGAGAGCTGGAAGCCGTCGTCCAGGTTGCCTTGCGCATCCAACGTCAGATTGCTCAACGTCAGGCTGGCCGGCAGGCTGTTCAGCGCCAAAAACGACTCGCCGCGCCAGTGGATGGAGGCTGGCAACTTGGGGTCCAGCGCCGCCACCTCACCTTTCAGCTTACCTGTCAGGTAACCACTGCTCTGCAGCTGCAGGGTAAGCTGTTGTTTCAGCTCTCCGCCAACAGCAAGATCAAGGTGCCAATCACGTCCATCTACCGACGGCATATTGACCCGGCCACTCAGCGTCAGAGGCCAATGCTGCTGCATCTGCAGGTCGCCTTGCAGCTGCCAGTCAAGGTCAGGGCCGACGCCAGAAAAACGCGTGATGGTAAGCCGGTCACCATCGGCGTCCGCGCGCAGCACCAAATCACTGAGTAGAGCGTTTTCGCCATCAAGGGAGATACGGTCGATACGTACATCACCCAGTTCAATACCCAGTGGCAGCTGCAGATCCGGCAGCGTGAAGGGTTCGCTTGGCTCAGACTGCTCAACCGGCTGCGACACCACGGTAATGCTCTGACTGTGCAAGCGATCGATACACAGCCTCATACCGAAGAGGCAAGACGGTGACCAGGCAAAGTCGAGCTGCTCTATCTGCAACTCCAGCGCGGTGTCTTGCCAGCCAATGTGCGCAAACTGCCAGCCTTGCCACAGGTCACCACTGACATACTCCAGTTGCAGGCGTGGCTCAAGTGACTCAGCTTTGGCAAACAGCCACTCATTGACTGTTTCGCTGGCCAGCAGCAGTAACAGCAACAGTGGCAGCACTAGCAGTACCAGCACTGTGCGGAAGAGAATTTTCACTGCCAGACGCATCAGAGATCGGGCCCCATGGAAAAGTGGATGCGAAAGCCTTCATCCGGGTCGGACAGTGAGCGGGCCACATCTACCCGCAGCGGCCCGATAGGCGATACCCAGCGGATGCCCAAACCAACACTGGTTTTCAGCGGGTCGGTTGGCGAGTCCACCGCGTTGCCGTAGTCAACGAAGGTGGCAGCGCGCCAGCGGTCAATGAATTCGTACTGGTATTCGGCAGTACTGGTCATCAGGTAACGCCCACCGACGTTTTCACCCGTGCTGTCGACAGGCGATAGCGTCTGGTAGGCGTACCCGCGAATACTCTGATCGCCGCCAGCGAAGAAGCGTAGTGATGGCGGGATATTACTGAAGTCATTGGTAGCCAGCGCCCCCAATTGCAAGCGCCCCAGCAGGCGGTGCCGATCAAACAGCGTGTACAAGCCTTTCGCCTGCCCCATCACCCGTGCGAAATCCACTGTAGAGATGAGTCCCTTCTTCGCGCCCTGCACGTCAAACAGCAAGCTGTAGCCCTTGGCCGGATCAATACCGCCTGAGGTTTTGGTGCGCTGCATGGCCAGGCTCGGAATCAACAAGGTACTGGTGCCCGAGTCGTCGCCCAGCGAGAAAATTTCATTCTGCACGCGCAGCCCCAGCGTACGCTCCCAACCACTGTCCAAGCGCTTGCGTAGCTCCGCACCCGCAGCAAGGCTGCGGGTTTCAACGTCGTCAATGTTTTCGTGTTGCCACCCCAGAAAGTAGCGCAAACTGCTGGTCAAAGGTGGGTCCAACGGAATCTGATAAAAGGCGCTGATTTCCTGGCGCGGCGTTGAGAGTTCGGCACTGGCGCCACGGCTGTGGCCTTGCGGGTTAAGCCAATGTTGATCCCAGGTCGCCTTGGCGCGCACGCCCACGTCGGTAGAGAAGCCTCCACCAAAACCCAACGAGTGAGGGTCCCGCTCGCTCAGGGTAACCTCAACCGGTATCACATCACCCACGGCCTTCTCAGCCGGCGCAATGACCTGCACGCCATTGAAATACCCGCTGGACAGCAGGTCCTGATTGAACTGCCCGATCAACTCAGCATCGTAGGGGACGCCCGGCTCAAAGGGGATGAAGCGATCAAGCAGGTCTTCACTGAACAGGGTTTGCGAATAGGTCACCTCGCCCAATTTGTAACGCGGCCCAGTGAGATACTGAATATCGATATCGGCCTGGTTGGCGTCCGGATTAACGCGCAGTTGGTGCTGCAGGTACTGCCCGGAAAAGTAACCGTATTGCAGCGCACGGTTGCTTATCTGGGTCTTGATGTTTTCGTAATCACCATGATTGAGGCGCTTGCCGGGCGCCAGGGCCTCAGGCAGCGTCAGTGCAAAGGCGTCGGTACCTCGGCCTTCTCCCTGTATATCAATGCTGATTTCATTTAGCCGTACCGGTGCGCCCAGATCGACCTTGATAATCAGCGTGGGATCGTCTTCAGTGCCAGAAAACTGCAGGTAATTGCGGGTGTGGTAATAGCCCAGCGCTTGCGCTGCCAGTGTGGCCTGCTCGTCAGCGTGATCGAACAGGCGGCGCAACTCGTCGCGGCTGCCGGCTTCGACCGGGCCAATGTAGGCTTCGATGTTTTCCTTGACCGCACGCTTTGCCGGCTCCACCTGCACCTCGAGGTCTGCCCAGGCGGCGGGAGCCAGCAATACCAGACTTAGCAGTGGAGTGAATCGAACCATGCGTCGTTCCTGAACTTTGCAGCCGAGCAATGCTAACATGCTGGCGGTGTCTAACCGGGGCTTTGTGCCTGATTTTATTGTAATCTTTCATCTCGCTATCGACGGCTGGCAACCGGCGCCAGTTCACGCATTCAGGAAATAGTCATGAAATTAGTCTCCTTCAACATCAATGGCCTGCGCGCCCGCCCGCACCAACTGAGCGAACTGGTCACGCGCCACGCGCCAGAGGTGATCGGCCTGCAGGAAACCAAGGTGGACGACCCTCAGTTCCCCCTCGAGATGGTGCAGGAGCTTGGCTACCACGTGTTTTTCCATGGCCAGAAGGGCCACTATGGCGTTGCTCTACTCTGCCGCACTGAGCCGCTATGGGTGCGCAAAGGCCTGCCCAAGGACAACGACGACGCTCAGCGCCGCATGATCAGTGCTGCGATCCCCTGTGCCGACGGCGAGCCGTTGATTGTGTTCAACGGCTACTTCCCGCAAGGCGAAAGCCGCGACCACCCGACCAAGTTTCCCGCCAAGGAAAAGTTCTACGCTGACCTGCAAGACCACCTGGAGCAGGACTTCACTGCTGACCAGCGCATTGTCATCATGGGCGACGTGAACATTTCCGATACCGATGCCGACGTCGGCATTGGCGCCGATAACGCCAAGCGCTGGCTGCGTACCGGAAAGTGCAGCTTCCTGCCTGAGGAGCGCGCCTGGATGCAGCGCCTGAAAGATTGGGGCATGGTCGATACCTTCCGCCACCTCAACCCAGAGGTAAACGACCGCTTCAGCTGGTTCGACTACCGCAGCCGCGGCTTTGAAGACAACCCCAAGCGTGGCCTGCGTATCGACATGGTCATGGCCAGTCGCGGCCTGGTCGACCGCTGTCTTGAAAGCGATATCGATTACGACATCCGCGGCATGGAAAAGCCCTCCGATCACGCGCCCATCTGGAGCCGATTCGACCTCTGAGGCACAAGCGCCGCATGTAAACAAAACGCCCGACCAGCTTGGCTGACGGGCGTTTTTTATTGCGACCTGAAAATCAGGCCATTTCCGGCTCGGGCACTTCGATCTCCAGCTCACCGTCACGCAGCGTGATGTGCACCGTACCACCCTGCTCTGCCAGTTCACCAAACAGGATCTGTTCCGCCAACGGACGCTTGATCTTGTCCTGAATCAAACGCGCCATGGGGCGGGCTCCCATCAGCGGATCATAGCCATGCTCGGCCAGCCAATTGCGCGCACTTTCATCGACTTCCAGCAGGACGTGTTTGTCTTCCAGCTGAGCCTGCAGTTCGGTGAGAAACTTGTCGACCACGAACTTGATGCTCTCGTGGGTCAAGCGACCAAACTGGATGATCGCGTCCAGACGGTTGCGGAACTCGGGAGTGAACGACTTCTTGATCACCTCCATGCCATCGCTGCTGTGGTCCTGATGAGTGAAACCAATGGACGCGCGCGTCATGGTCTCGGCGCCGGCATTAGTCGTCAGCACGATAATCACGTTGCGGAAATCAGCCTTGCGTCCGTTGTTATCTGTCAGCGTGCCGTGATCCATTACCTGTAGCAGCAGATTGAATACCTCCGGGTGCGCCTTCTCAATCTCGTCCAGCAGCAGCACACAGTGCGGGTTCTTGGTGACAGCCTCGGTCAACAGACCACCCTGATCGAAGCCGACGTAGCCCGGAGGCGCGCCGATCAGCCGAGAGACTGTGTGCCGCTCCATGTACTCCGACATATCAAAGCGCAGCAGCTCCACACCCAGGCTCTTGGCCAACTGGCGTGTTACCTCGGTTTTGCCAACGCCGGTGGGGCCGGAAAACAGGAAGGAGCCCACGGGCTTATCAGCTGACTTCAGGCCCGCACGGGACAGTTTGATCGCGGTAGACAAGGCATCAATCGCCGTATCCTGACCGAAGACAACCAGCTTGAGGTCGCGCTCCAGGTTCTTCAGCAATTCCTTGTCGCTGGACGATACGTGCTTAGGCGGGATGCGCGCGATCTTGGCGACAATTGCTTCAACTTCCGCCACGTCGATGAAGTCCGGACGATTTTCCGGCAGCTGGAGCCGCTGATAGGCACCGGCCTCATCAATCACGTCGATAGCTTTGTCGGGCATGTGGCGATCGTTGATATAACGGTCTGCCAACTCGGCCGCCGCTTTCAGAGCCTCGTCGGTGTAGCGAATGCTGTGGTGATCTTCAAAGCGGCTTTTCAGGCCCTTGAGGATCTGGATGGTATCGGCGACCGAAGGCTCAACCACATCGACCTTCTGGAAACGTCGCGCCAAGGCACGGTCTTTCTCGAAGATGCCGCGAAACTCCTGAAATGTCGTCGAGCCGATGCAGCGAATCTCGCCGGACGAAAGCAGCGGCTTGAGCAGGTTGGAGGCGTCCATCACTCCGCCAGAGGCCGCACCCGCACCAATGATGGTGTGAATTTCATCAATGAACAGGATCGCATGCGGACGCTTACGCAATGCCTTAAGCAGCGCCTTGAAGCGCTTCTCGAAATCGCCGCGGTATTTGGTTCCCGCTAGCAGCGCGCCCAAATCCAATGAGTACACCACGGCTTCAGACAGAATGTCGGGTACTTCGCCATCCACAATGCGCTTGGCCAGGCCTTCAGCGATAGCGGTTTTGCCTACCCCGGCTTCACCTACCAGCAGGGGATTGTTCTTGCGCCGGCGCATCAGAATCTGCGCGACGCGTTCAACTTCCGACGCACGTCCGACCAGCGGGTCGATACGCCCCTTACGGGCCTGCTCGTTCAAATTGCTGGCGTAGGACTCCAGTGGGTTGCTGGCGGTAGCGCCTTCGCCCCCCTCGTCGTCCATCGCTTCCTGATCGTCGCTCAACGGCTCCTCGCCACTCTGCACCTTGGAGATGCCGTGGGAGATAAAGTTGACGATGTCGATGCGGGCAATTTGCTGCTGCTTGAGAAAGAACACAGCCTGACTTTCCTGCTCGCTGAAGATGGCGACCAGTACATTGGCACCGCTGACCTCGCCTTTACCGGAACTCTGCACGTGAAAAACGGCGCGTTGCAGTACGCGCTGAAAACCTAGCGTTGGCTGAGTTTCACGCTCGTGATCCTGTTTCGGGATCAAGGGGGTGGTGGAGTCGATAAACTCGGTCAGCTCGCGGCGTAGCCGGTCCATATCGGCTCCGCAGGCGTTCAACACATCAACCGCGGCCTGGTTATCCAGCAAGGCCAGCAGCAGGTGTTCTACGGTCATGAATTCGTGGCGTTTGTTGCGCGCTTCCTTGAACGCCAGGTTCAGGGTGATCTCGAGATCTCTGTTGAGCATGTTGCCACCTCATCTCACGCGATAAAAATCGCTTTGTTACGCTTCCCGCTCAATCTGACACATCAACGGGTGCTGGCATTCCTTCGCATAGTCGTTCACTTCTGCCGCCTTGGTTTCCGCGATATCCCGGGTGTAGATACCGCACACCGCCCTACCCTCAGTATGCACCTTCAGCATGATCTGCGTAGCACTTTCGCGGTTGTGCGAGAAAAAACGTTCAAGCACCTCGACGACAAAATCCATCGGCGTGTAGTCATCGTTCAGCATGACCACCTTGTAGCGCGATGGCGGCTTCAGTTCCGGCTTGCTGGTCTCGACCGCAAGGCCGTGATCATCCTCGTGCTCCGGCGCGCCTGGCCCCTGATTTAAGGTTAGTTGAAAATCTGTCATTGAAAACATCTGTCGTTTGGCTGGTTGCATTGGTAACTCGGCCGCTCATCGTAAAAGTGCGTACTGGTACACAGGTTGTCAGAGGCTGGCTTGACTTACCTCGATTAGCTGTTAAAAAGTGTAAGTGTGCTTGACTGATCAGTCACCATTTAGGTTTCCCACCGACTTTCGGTCAGCAACAGCCGATGCACATTCACATGACGTGACAAGTTATCAGAGGGATGCAGTATGGAGAACGGTAAGGTCAAATGGTTCAACAACGCTAAAGGTTACGGTTTTATTGTAGCTGACGGTCGGGAAGAAGACCTTTTTGCGCACTATTCGGCCATCCAGATGGACGGATACAAGACGCTGAAGGCCGGACAACCGGTACAATTTGACATCATCCAGGGCCCAAAGGGATTGCATGCGATCAATATTCAGTCTCCGGCTGAACAAGCTAACAAGAAACAACTGGAAAATGAAGGCGTTTCAGCCCAAGCCGCTGTGCACCATTAACGCCCTTACCTGTTTCCAGTGCAAAAAACAAAGCCGGCGTACGCCGGCTTTGTTGTTACTGCCCTGACGCAGACCTGAAAATCAGGCCCGCCTCGGTCTTACATGGATGCGATCAGGTCGTCACCAAACTCAGAGCACTTGCGCAGCTGTGCGCCGTCCATCAGTCGCTCGAAGTCATAGGTCACTGTCTTGTTGGCGATGGCGCCTTCAGTGCCCTTGATGATCAGGTCAGCCGCTTCAACCCAACCCATGTGGCGCAGCATCATTTCCGCAGAAAGGATCAGTGAGCCGGGGTTGACCTTGTCCTGGCCAGCATACTTGGGCGCAGTACCGTGGGTCGCTTCAAACATGGCAACCGAGTCGGACAGGTTGGCACCCGGTGCAATACCAATGCCGCCCACTTCTGCAGCCAGAGCGTCAGACAGGTAGTCGCCGTTCAAGTTGAGGGTGGCGATCACATCGTACTCGGCCGGACGCAGCAGAATCTGCTGCAGCATGGCGTCAGCAATCACGTCCTTGACGACAATATTCTTGCCAGTCTTGGGGTTCTTGAACTGCATCCACGGACCGCCGTCCAGCAGCTCTGCACCGAACTCGTCACGTGCAATCTCGTAGCCCCACTCTTTGAAGGCACCTTCGGTGAACTTCATGATGTTGCCTTTGTGCACGATGGTGACGGAGTCACGGTCGTTGTCGACTGCGTACTGCAGCGCCTTGCGGGCCAGACGCTTGGTGCCTTCCTCGGAAACCGGCTTGATGCCGATACCGCACATGTCGGTGAAACGGATCTTGGTAGCGCCCATTTCTTCGGTGAGGAACTTGATGACTTTCTCGGCTTCGGGAGTACCGGCCTTGAATTCAACGCCAGCGTAGATGTCTTCCGAGTTCTCGCGGAAGATGATCATGTCTACGTCGCCAGGCTTCTTGACCGGGCTAGGTACACCGGTAAACCAGCGAACCGGGCGCTGACATACATACAGATCCAGCTCCTGACGCAGTGCTACGTTCAGCGAGCGAATGCCACCACCAACCGGCGTGGTCAGCGGGCCTTTGATAGATACAACATAGTCCTTGACCGCTTCGAGCGTTTCTTTCGGCAGCCAGGTGTCCTGATCGTAAACCTGAGTAGCTTTCTCGCCCGCATAGACTTCCATCCAGGAGATCTTGCGCTCACCGCCGTAGGCCTTTTCGACGGCAGCGTCGACAACCTTGATCATGACGGGGGAAATATCGACGCCGATTCCATCACCTTCAATGTAAGGGATGATCGGATTGTTAGGCACATTCAGGGAAAGGTCGGCGTTTACGGAAATTTTGTCGCCGCTAGCCGGCACCTGGATCTTTTGGTATCCCATTTTTGACTCCGTGTATGTTGTCGTTGTCACTAGCAACCTGCAGGCGGGTAACCCGCAGGCTCTGAATAAGAATACGGATTTTGAGCTGCGATATTGTTGTAGTTTTCCTACATAATGTCACGCACTTTTTACTTAGACTTAGGCATAATACCGTTCCAGCTCGCGCGAGAAGAGACTCTTAGCGTTAAGCCAAGGCTTTTTTGTAGTAACACTACAAGAGGCACTACAAGCCTTCGACTATCAGAATCCTAGTCGCTTTTCCTGTCAATGCTAGTCTTGCCTTTATACAGCTTCGTGATAGTTCACCCTACCGTCGCTTTGCGCTACCCTATGCCACCTGTCGAGGGTACTCCATGCGCTTTACTCCCCATCTCACCGTTGCCTGCATTGTCGAAAGACAGGGCCGCTTTCTGATTGTGGAAGAGGAACGGGACGGTAAACGAGTACTAAATCAGCCCGCCGGCCATCTTGAGGCAGGCGAAACGCTGCTGCAGGCTGCCGTCCGTGAAACCCGAGAGGAAACCGGCTGGCGCGTAGAACTAATCGCGGTAACCGGACTTTACCTGTTTACTGCTGCCAATGGCGTCACCTATCAGCGCGCTTGCTTCAGTGCCCGGCCGCTCGATCACGACGCCCAGCAACCGCTTGACGACGGCATAGTAAGAGCACGCTGGATGACGCTTGAAGAGCTACAACAGGCGCAGCAACACCTGCGCAGCCATCTGGTACTCGACTGCATCCTGGACTACCTGAACAAACCGCACTACTCATTGGACCTGATTCGTTGACATGAACACTTACAAAGACAAAGCCCCCGAACACACCCGCGTCATTGTCGGCATGTCGGGTGGCGTGGACTCCTCCGTTTCCGCCGCGTTGCTGCTGGAACAGGGTTATCAGGTCGAGGGCCTGTTCATGAAGAACTGGGACGAGGACGACGGCACAGAGTACTGCACTGCCATGGACGACCTTGCCGACGCGCAGGCCGTCAGTGACAAACTCGGCATCAAACTGCACACAGCGAACTTCGCCGCCGAGTACTGGGACAACGTATTCGAACATTTTCTCGAAGAGTACCAGGCCGGCCGGACCCCCAACCCGGACATCCTGTGCAACCGCGAAATCAAGTTCAAAGCCTTCCTGGACTACGCACTGGCACTGGGCGCAGACCTGATTGCCACCGGCCATTACGTGCGCCGCGGCGAGCGCGACGGCCAGACCGTGCTACTGCGCGGCGTTGATGGCAACAAGGACCAGAGCTACTTTCTGCACGCGGTCGGCGCCGAACAGATAGCCCGCACGCTGTTTCCCGTTGGCGAGCTTGAAAAGCCAGAAGTACGGCGCATCGCCGAGAAATACGAGCTGGCGACCGCGCGCAAAAAGGATTCCACCGGCATCTGTTTTATCGGCGAGCGCCGCTTCAGTGACTTTTTGAAGCAGTATCTGCCTGCCCAGCCTGGCGACATTCAGACCACCGAGGGCAAAGTGATAGGCCGCCACCATGGACTGATGTACCACACCATGGGCCAGCGTCAGGGGCTTGGCATCGGCGGCATGCCGGGCGCCGGCGATGAGCCCTGGTATGTACTGCAAAAAGACCTGATCAATAATGTATTGGTGGTCGGCCAGGGTAACGACCACCCCTGGCTATTTTCTCGCGCCCTGAGCTGCTCCAGCATTTACTGGGTGAATACGCAGCCAGCACTGAGTGAGCCGTTGCCGCTGACGGCCAAGGTGCGCTACCGGCAACCGGACCAGACCTGCACCCTGGAAGCGACCTCGCACGGTTACCGGCTGGTCTTCGATGAGCCGCAACGCGCCGTAACGCCCGG
>Ga0105357_10002457_pt1 | contig 9959 bp, 7 predicted proteins | sample GOMGulsemesocosm_4_FD_83660 | JGI IMG/M metagenome (GOLD analysis project Ga0105357, IMG submission 83660) | Methane-oxidizing microbial communities from mesocosms in the Gulf of Mexico - GOM15B Gulf of Mexico | ecosystem: Environmental > Aquatic > Marine > Cold seeps | place: USA: Gulf of...
GGCATGTGCACCCAGCAGCTGGCGCTGTGCAAAGGCATCCTCGCGTAATAACTTTTGATAGTTAGCCAATTCACTTGGCTGTAGCTCTCCAGTCTCTAGAGCCGCAATAACGGCGCAACCAAGGTCTTGTTGGTGCTGGCAATTACTGAACTTGCACTGCTCGCTAAAAATGAGAATATTGGCAAAGGTCTGTTCAATCCCCTGTTGCGAATCGACTAATTGCAACTCTCTGATACCGGGGGTATCAATAATTGCCAGGCCATTTTTAGAGAAAAACATCTCTCTGTGCGTCGTTGTATGCTTGCCTTTGCTATCATCTGCACGGATCTCAGCTACCGCTTGTCCGACTCCAAGTAAATGATTGATTAAGCTAGACTTACCAACCCCTGACGATCCGACTAAGGCAATGCTGGTTCCCGCCAGGTCATAGCTTTGTAGCTGTGTAAGGCTAGTGGCATCATGCAAGCTGATAGCGTGCACAGCCCCTACGTTTAACGCTTTCAATTGCTGCAAATAATGATCCAAATCGGCACAGAGATCCATCTTACTCAAAATAATCACAGGTTCGATTGAAAACTCGTGAGCTAAGGCCAAGAATCTCTGTAACCTATTAATATTAAAATCTTCATTGGCAGAAGTGACTATCCACAAGTAATCCAGATTAGCCGCGATCACTTTAACTTTTCCAGCCACCATGCGCTGGATACGGTTTTTAGGTTCAAGTATTTTAACTATCCGATAATACTCGTTAGTGGCATTTGCCAGCACCCAATCGCCTATCGCCAAAAACGCACTTAGTGGCTGAAATTGCTCGCTGCAGAGTAAACTGACTTCGCCACCTTCACCTATTGCAGTAATGCGGCTGCGGTGAATAGCAGTAATGCGAAAAAGGCCACTAGCGCCCTCTAATGATTCAAGTTCTGTGAGTGATAGTTGTTGTAAATATAGATTTGACCAGCCCAAAGACTGTAATTTTGAAAAATTCAATGTTTTGCTCCGACAGTAATAATAAAAAAATTACGCAGCCGGACGGGGACGATAAATCAGCACCAAAATACAGGCGATAATCTATGTCATGCAGATCGATAACCAAGAGGAAGGTGAATAAAATGTAAAGATTTTACTCAATAATATAAGGTTAAAACTTGAGTGCTCTAAGCTATGACCGCAGTCGCCGGCTTTAAGTTGATTACATTCATTATTTGTCTCCCGCTAATTAATTTGACGGCTAGTTTCACTTAATGCAGCTTAACTGTCAATGTCAAAACACCCACTTAGGGTACTTGTGTTGCAATCTAGCTGCGGTACATGTCTGCACTTACCACAGCTAGCGACGGCCGCTATTGATACAATTTAAGACTGCGCCCTTCGTTTTTATAAGCTTGTACGATAGAGGGACGCTGTGCCAATAGCTTCAAGTAACGATTGAGATTTTGCATAGACATAGGGGTGATGCTGAAACCATCAGCCCAGTCAGCCAGCATAAACAAAAACAAATCACAGACACTTAGTTGATCTCCCAGCAGGTATTTTTTATCGGCCAATTCAGTATCCAGCAATACAAACATCTCGGTCACCCGCTGCTCTTGTCGGCTGGCGATAGCCTGAGCACCGCTGCTATCTAAGGTGTGTTTTTCGGGGTAAAAGTAAATCATCAATTCTGCTTGCACAGTGTTGTTTAAATACATCAACCACTGATAAAACTTACTGCGTAATGGATCCCCTAAGCTGGGGATTAACTGCGACTGTGGATGCTTGTCTAACAAGTGCAGGCAAATAGCACTGCTCTCAAACACCACCAGATCGGCAGCGGCTTCTTTATCCACTAAGGTAGGAATGCGCCCGGTTGGATTTAACTGCAAATAATCCGCAGACTTCTGGGCTTCGACTTCTCGATCCACCAGCCTTAGCTGGTATTCAACTTGTAACTCTTCCAACAAGAAATGTGGCGCCATACTGGCATTTCCAGGGTAATAAAATAATTGGTACATGCTATCTCCTGCAGCTTGGTTTATAGTTTTATCTAATCTAATCTGTGCCCTGCACTTAGATTTTGCATTGCAGCGCCGCGGTAACTAACCGGTGAGTTTGAGTGATAGCGATTCCAGACCCGGCGAAAACTGCGCGATGATTGAAAACCGCAGGCCTGCGCCACCCGCTCAATTGAATTGTCGGTCTCTTTTAACAATTTTTGGGCTTGAGCAACTTTAATCTTCTCCCGATACTGTGCAACACTCTGCCCGCAGGCCTGGCGAAAAGCCCGGGTTAGATTTCTGGCACTCATATTAACTGCCACTGCTAACGCGTCGATCGAGAAGTTAGTCTGGGGGCTCTGGGAAATAAGATCCTGCACTTTATGAATGCGCTGCTGCATATGGTTGCGACCACACAACCAGGGGCTCAACTGTGGGTCATCGCCGCTGCGACGCAGGTAGATCACCATTTCACGGGCTACTTGGGCCGCGTAGGCGGGGTCGGAATCTTGCTGCAACATCGCCAGAAACATATCGATGCCGGAGCTAATACCCGCACTGGTCCACACATTATGATCCTGCACATAGAGGCGGTTGGTGGCAATATCAGCACTGGGTTCTAGAAGCTGCAATCGCGCCAATAAATCATGATGGGTAGTACAATGGCGATTTTTAAGCCACAGGCTACTTGCTGCCAGTAATGACCCTGAGCAAACTGTGGCCAATTCAAGTGCAGTAACTTGTCGCTGTTGTTGCAGCCAATCAATAGTTTTGTTACCCAATTTTGTTTGCATAAAGTCAGCAGTACCGCTAAGCCCTGGAATGATCAACCGGCTACTGGCAGGCAATAACTCGGGTAATCTCTGCAAATTCTGTAACGACAAGCCGCCTTTCATGGCAGGGGCTGGCTCTACCCCCAGGTAGTGAATATTATAAAGTTGCCGATGATTATTCGCCGTTAACAACACTTGTAGTGGGCCGGCCAAATCCAAAGGCAAAAAACCGGGCAAGATCAAAAAGTAACAATCGATAGTCCGCTGTGTGCCCATTACTCGCCTGATTCCTTATTTATACACTGTCATTTTAAACACTACCTGCTGTTTCAACCACTAAGACCCTCGCCTCACCAATGGGTCTGGCCACATGCTCTGTCCCCTCACTGGCATAAAAGATATCTCCCACCTCCAACAGCGCCGAGTGTTCACAGCCATTGACTTTGTAGTGCATATTTACACGGCCATCCAGCACCACAAACACTTCCTGCCCCTCGTTGGTATGCCATTGATACGCTTGGTCGGTCCAGTGTAACTTAGTACTAATACCATTCATCACGGCAATAGTCCTAGCTCCCCAGGCTCGCTGCGCAGTAAATTCTCGACTTCGAATAATATTCATTTGCCACCTATAATATTGCATACTTTAACACTAAGACAGTTTCAGCCAAAACTTGCACTTTCCAATAGAAACCTTATTTGCCCGATGCTGCAGCCTTACCGGCAGCTTTATTCGCTTGAGCTTAAGATGGTGATTATTGTACTGGGCATAGAAATATTAGAAAGCAGTGCAGAAGACAATAATGGGACATTATGGGACAGATTATAGGCGTGAGTTGGAAGTTGGAAGGTGGAAGGTGATTTATGATCTCATTGGGCTATTAAAAGGTTTTTTGCTGCTAGATTTTAGCAGCGAAAAACTAGCTATCATTTATTAAGCAGCCTCAATCAGCAATTGAGGTGTGCGTGCTCTGGTGCCTACAATTGCTACTACAAACATTAACAGGGCGGCGGCCGCCAAAGTTTGGTAGACAACATCGAGTGAGCCGCTGGTATCTCGAAGGTATCCGGCCAGCAAATTCCCCAGAGCCCCCCCAAGGCCTGAGCCAACCATACAGATACTGCTGATCTGCATGGTCACCTTTGGGCTATAACTCTGGCGAATCCAACCTGCAAGCACTCCCCACACCGGAAAATACATCAGACCATAGCCACACCCAGCAAGTAATGCAAAACGGCTCGGGTTGTAAATAAAGGCACAGAGACAGAGGAAAAAACCACCGCAGATAAATACCAGCGCCGCGCTGTTACCGTAGCTGTCAGCAAAACGGCCGATCATCACTCCCGCCAGCATGCCGGTAATACCTACAGTCGTCCAGGTATAGCCGCCAACATCAGCGGCTAACCCCAATTGATCGAAGTAAGTATTTAGCCATACAGCAAAAGGCATAGTGGTAAAACCGACCAATACACAGACCAGACAAGCCACCAATGCCGGTCGTTGACTGACGACTGTTTTAGCCAATTGCATAGCCGACAGCCCCCTCTGGCTGTCCTTTTTCTCCACCTGGATACTGCTACTTTGGATACCACTGAGTAAGCGCCAGGTTAATAGCAATACTACAACACCTAACACCGCCGCAAGTTGCCAGCCACTTTGCCAACCAAGTCCTGGTACTACATATAAAATAATCAGTCCGTTGATACCATACCCCCAAGCCGTTCCGCTAGCTGCGGTTGATAACTGGGTTGAACACTGCTGCGCTTTAGCACAGCGGCTAATTATTTCTACGATAGTGCCCCAGCTTATTGCTGCACTTGCAGCGAGCATTACTAATACTACAGTGATGGCTAAAGGGTCTTTAAGCAACGACATGCTAAACAGCAGTGATGTGGTTACAGCCCCTGTAATTAACATCAACTTCGAGGAAGCGACACGATGACCAAGCAGGCCCAGTAACAGTGCACCTGATAAGTAAGCTAGCTGAGTCAAGGCCCCTATTGCAGCTAGATGCCAGTTACTGACATCGATAGATTCGCGCATCATCGGCACTAGCGCGGCAAATAAGAACACCCCAAAGCCATGGCTAATAATTTGATTCATAGCAAAAATGGCTGCTATCTTCATTGAGTAATACTCCCGCAGAGATTAACCACTGTATAGTGGTAAAATTCGCTCTGGAGACTAACTCAAATTTTGGCATGGCACCGTTTCAAAAGACCCCGTGCAGTTGTCGAAAATCGACATAATTAAAGACTGCTCATCAATAGCTACTTGAATACTTACTACTTACTACTTACTACTTACTACTTACTACTTACTACTTACTACTTACTACTTACTACTTACTACTTACTACTGTTAACAGCTAGTTCAGAAGAGAGCTGGGGGTCGCATTAAAATGTCTCTTAAATTCTCGACTAAATTGCGAGGGGCTGAGATAACCTACTTGCATAGCCGCATCGTTGGCTCTTAGTCCCTGGGAGACAATCAGCTCTTTGGCTTTACTTAAACGCACTTTCTTTAAATATTGTAATGGCGTTTCTGTGGTTACTTGTCTAAAGGCACGATGAAATCCCGACAAACTCATGTTCGCATGTTCGGCTAAACCTTCCACACTAATCGTCTGTGCATAATTAACATGCATCAAGCTTAATACTTTTGCAATGCGTGCGTAGTGACCGTCGTGTCTGGCGAGATCAAACAGAACATGGCTATTCTCGCCAGTCAGTACTCTATAGACGATTTCCTCCACGATGTTCGGACCCAGTACTACCGCTTCAGTATCATCGTGTAAGGCCGAGAGTAATCGCTGGATGCTGTCGTCAAATTTGCTATTAATATGCTCTGATTTAATACCGCGGCCGCAAATTGAATGCACTTTTGCATAGCCATCACTCTGGAAGTTTTGTTCTGACAAACGGCTGACCAGTTTATGTAGCAACTTACTATCCACATCGATAAACAGACTCATAATTGGCAAACTGTTTTCAGCGAAGGCCTCACATTCAAGTGGCAGCGGTACACCTAATACTAAATAATTGCCGGCCCCATAGCGAACAGTCTCGCTTCCCAGATGTATCTCTTTATAGCCTTGCCCCATCACCACGATTCCAGGCCGGTAAATAAAAGGTTGCCGAGGGCTGCCCTGACAGGCCCGATAAAATCTAACCCCGGGAATAAGTGTATCAATGGCACCTTCAAGTTCATTCAATGATTTCAAATCAACATAAGCTTGCATTAGTTTCGCCAGCATCACAACTACTCATCAGAAAAAACGTATCAAACCTAAAATACAACTCTTTACAGCTTTAGGCAAGATTTTTACAGATTTGTCGCTATTTATAGGATTAATATAGCACTATTATGCAACCCTGAGCTTTACGACTAGCTCGTTCAGCCCAGTGCACTTTCTTACTTATTAATGAGGCCCTATGCAATGGAATTTTCTTACTTACATCCTACACAAATACACTTTGGCAAAAATCAGATCCAGAGTATTGCACAAGACATTCCCAGGGAGCAGAAAGTACTGGTCATTTACGGCGGCGGCTCAATTAAACATAATGGCGTCTACCAACAAGTCAGTACTGCCCTGGCAAACCATAGCTGGTTGGAGTTCTCTGGAGTAGAAGCCAACCCAACAGTAGAGACGTTAGATAAAGCTGTCGCTATCGTTAAAGAACAGAATATCCAGTTTATTTTAGCTGTCGGTGGCGGTTCAGTGATCGACGGCTCGAAGTACGTGGCAGCTGCAGCCCTGTATAGCGGTGCGGGTTGGGATATATTACTGGGAACTCATGCAGTTTCACAGGCACTACCTTTAGGTGTCGTGTTAACACTTCCCGCTACCGGCTCAGAATCTAACGCCGGATCAGTTATCACAAAAGCAGCCAGTAACCAGAAACTGTTCTTTTCTTCTCCCTTGGTGCGACCACAATTTGCGGTGATGGACCCGGATGTAATGAAAAGCTTACCGCACAAGCAATTAATAAACGGCATTGTTGATGCCTGGGTGCACGTCTGCGAGCAATACATCACCCGGCCAACAGGGGCATTAGTACAAGATGGGTACGCTGAGACTCTACTGAAGAGCTTAATCATCTTAGCTAATCAATACCCTGATCGTGATAACGATGCGTGGCGTGCTAACTTAATGTGGACTGCCAACCAAGCGTTAAATGGCTTAATTGGCTTGGGCGTTCCACAGGACTGGGCGACTCACATGATAGGCCATGAATTGACCGCATTACATGGTGTAGATCACGGCCGCTCGCTGGCCATCATCCAGCCGGCGCTGTTACGTAATCAGATAGAGGTTAAAAGGGAGAAACTTGAACAAATGGGCAGAAATGTATTTGGCTTCCCACACAGCGCCGACCTTGCTGAGAAAACCATTGCCCAGATCGAGCACTTTTACCATAGCCTGGACGTTGCCACTACCTTGGACCAGTACCAGGGAGAAAAGAGCCAAGTTGTTAAAACTCTTCTCGAACAGCTGAAAGCTCATGACCGTCTGCAACTAGGTGAGAATCAGGCGATCAACCTGCAGCGAAGTCAGGAAATTCTTGAACGCGCTATAACGTAGTGTATTAAGGGCCCACACGGGCCTTTATTGTTCCTGCACTACAATGGGACCACGGCTTTACTTCTGGCTGACAATTACAACCTCAACTTCAATAGGGACAAATTAGTACCTTTTAGTATTGTCCCTAACTACTGCCCTATGAATAATAACAGATCTGATTGAGCCCTACGGCTACAGCTGGCGTGTCTAGAAGTGGTTGTTATTCACTAAAACCCCTTAGCGCTAATTACCCGGGCATCAGATTGTGCCTGGCACTAAAACACTACAGCGTGCACTAAGGGAAAATTTTGCATAATTCGCAAACAGAGCTCGAGACACAGCGATCCAAGGACATTTTTAAAGTCGTTCAGCATATGGCCAAGATAGGCGGCTGGGAAATTGACCTGATTAAAGACAGCCTCTTCTGGACTGAAGAGACCTATCTGTTACACGAAACTACTCCCGACCAGTACACTCCCACGGTCGCCAGTGCTATCAATTTTTATGCCCCCGAGTGGATCCCAACCATCAGGCAAGCACTCAACACCGCCATCGAAAAAGGCAGCAGCTTTGATCATGAGCTTGAACTAATCACTGCTAAAGGGAGTAGAATTTGGGTTCACGTGTATGGCACTGTGATAATTAAAGGTGGACAGGCAATAAAAGTCATAGGCGCTTTTCAGGACATCAGCGACAAGAAAAAAGCGGAATTGGAGATCTGGCAAAAAAGCAACTTTGACTTTCTCACTGAGCTGCCTAATCGCAGAATGTTCCGCTATTGTCTGGAAAAAAAGATCAAGGCAGCGCGGCGCTCTAAAACTAAGGTAGCTTTGCTGTTTATTGATCTGGATCATTTCAAAGAAATTAATGACACTTATGGCCATGACTGGGGTGATATAGTGATTAAAGATGCCGCGCGCCGTCTGAATGACTGCATCCGTGAATCGGACACACTGGCGCGTTTGGGCGGCGATGAATTTACTATCATCATCGATGATTTAGATGATTATTGTCCCGTGCAGCGAATAGTAAACGATATTTTAAAGAAATTATCAGAGCCTTTTAACGTCGAGTCTGAAATTGCCTATATGTCGGCGAGCATAGGCATTACCTTGTACCCAGATAATGCCACCGAGATTGATGCACTGCTCAAGTATGCCGACCAGGCTATGTACGTAGCCAAAGACCAGGGCCGCAACCGCTTTCAATACTATACGACGTCAATGCAAGAGGCCGCTCTGGCCCGCAGGGTGATTGTCAATAATTTGCGCGGCGCTCTGGCCAATAACGAATTTCAGGTTGTCTATCAACCTATTGTCGAACTCAGTACTGGCAGCATACACAAGGCCGAGGCGCTGATCCGTTGGCATCACCCTACGCGCGGTTTAATCAGCCCTTCCGATTTTATCGGCGTCGCCGAAGAAACCGGCCTGATTATTGACATAGGTGAATGGATATTTCAACAAGCGGCGCAGCAAGCGAAACTGTGGCGAGCATCATTGAGTCCAGAATTCCAGATAAGTGTTAATACTTCTCCAGTGCAATACCACAATACTGATAATAAGCTAAACCTTTGGTTGAGTTATCTTAATTCTCTAGAATTACCCGGCAATGCAATTGTTGCCGAAATTACTGAAGGTGTATTGATGGATATCCACGGCGAGATCCTCGATAAATTGCGGGCATTTCGCGAAGATGACATCCAGATATCTCTGGATGACTTCGGCACCGGTTACTCCTCCCTTTCCTACCTTAGAAAGTTTGAAATCGACTACCTTAAAATAGATCAATCTTTCGTCCGCAATATGAAAAGCAATTCAAAAGACATAGCGCTGTGCGAAGCAATTATCGCCATGGCGCATAAATTAGGGATCAAAGTGATTGCCGAAGGTATTGAGACACAAGAGCATAAAGAGCTGCTGTTCAATGCCGGCTGCGATTTTGGACAAGGTTATCTGTTTTCAAAACCATTACCGGCAGCTGATTTTCAAGCACTGTTGACAAAACATTAGCGTGATCGAACAAAAAACACCTACTAATCACTCGTGCCCGGTTAGATACTCACCAGCGTTGAGTTTTTCAAAGCTGCAGATCAATTATTCGAGGATATACTCCCCCCTTTTCAAAGCCGCTAGCAACATTGCGTGTCTACCACTTTGCTTTAGTTTTTTTAGCCCTCGGTTCATTGCAGCGAGGATAGACTTTGCCCTGTCAGCTTTCTTAGAGACAATTAAATAGTATTCTTCATCAAATTTGGGGTTAGTACTCTCTACGGTATGGCTGAGGGATTTTATTTCTTGTGCTGAAAACAACATGTGTAAGCTATGGAACCCCGGTACATCTTGAAGCATTAACAATTCAACTCGGCCCGCAAGTAACATGCGAAATGCCTGTTCTATATTGGCGACCCTAATCACTTTTATCAGCTTATCTTGTTCTGCCTGCATGAATAAATCGCCATAGTTAAAGCCTATTATTGCAACGATTGCCTTACCCGACACATCCGAATAATCAGGATTAGCAGGATCCCATTTAAGATTAAGACCGCTCTTATGGAAAAAGCCATCCCGCCCTGCTGCCATTATCGATTCTCCATAATAAAAACCCCGTTCACGAACTTTGCGCCAAACCCAAACAGTAGAGCC
>Ga0105357_10002458_pt1 | contig 9953 bp, 8 predicted proteins | sample GOMGulsemesocosm_4_FD_83660 | JGI IMG/M metagenome (GOLD analysis project Ga0105357, IMG submission 83660) | Methane-oxidizing microbial communities from mesocosms in the Gulf of Mexico - GOM15B Gulf of Mexico | ecosystem: Environmental > Aquatic > Marine > Cold seeps | place: USA: Gulf of...
GATAATAAGGTCTTCAATAGCGCCCTGCAAAACTTCACCATTTCAAAAACCGTCAGTAAACGACTCAAACACTATAACCATATTGACTCTACGCCGTTATATCACCCACCGGCATTGGCTGAGGTTTTATTAGCCGATAATTCTAATGAGGAAACGGGAGGCTATATTTTTGCGCCCAGCCGTTTTGAGCCATTAAAACGGCAATCGTTGTTACTAGAAGCGCTCAGCTTAACCCAGCACCCCGTTAAGGCAATACTTTGCGGGCAAGGCAGCTACGAACAGCACTTACGCCATTTAGTAACGCTGCATGGCTTGCACGAGCGGGTGACGATTCATAACCAGCTAAGCGAAACGGCGATGGTGCAACATTATAAACAATCGCTGGCGGTGTTTTTTGCCCCGTATGATGAAGATTATGGCTATGTCACCTTAGAGGCGATGCTAGCAAAAAAACCGGTGATTAGCTGTTATGACTCGGGCGGCACCACCGAGTTTGTTGTACACGAGCATACCGGCTTTATTGAACCCCCTAGCGCCGAACGTTTGGCGGCGAGACTTGATCAGCTATATGCCAATAAACGCCTCGCACGATCGATGGGCTTAGACGCCTATCAGCACTACCAATCGTTTCGTATGAGCTGGAATAATGTACTGCAGCACTTACTTTATTAATGACGAACCCCGCCGCCCAGCCACGCATTGCTATTATTGTCGATGAGACGGTCATTGATGCAAACCGATGGATCGCACAGGCCTTATGCAGCGTTGGCTGTCGCGCCGACATCCTCCATGCTAATCAGTTAACCGCTCACGCTGAACTCGAACCTTATGAGCTAGTCATTTACCGTTACGGGCATAATTTTTCCAGCGTTGCGCCGATTTTAGACCTGTACGATGGCCCGCTGATTGTCTATTACTGCGCCAGTACCGCCTTATCGAACCTCAGGCCATACCCCCAAGCCGCCACCTTAGTGCGGCAACGTGAACTGGCTCGTCAACAGGTCTGCGAATGGGTGCAAGAAAATAACCAGCGAGCGTTTTGGCTAGCCGATTCAGCGCCAGCCGCGGCCGATTTAATCGCTTGGGGGGTTAGCAACACCGCCCAGAAACTGAACATCATGCCGCCACATATTAAGCTTGAACCGGGGCTTTATGCCGAGCAGACAAAACCAGCCATCAGCAATACACTAAACATTCTTCTGGCAGGCCGTTTTGTACCCGAGACGGGGCATATCAAAATACTGGAGACCCTCCATCATTACCAACAATTAAGCGCTTGCCAGATAGAACTGCATATTGCCGGCCATACCGAGCCACAACTAGAGGCCTATATGCAAGAGGTTGCTCAGCACGCAAGGCGACTCGGCCTGAGCCCAAGCATCCACAGTTACTCCGCCACTTCACCGCTAACGAATCAACTGTTTTTACAGGCCGACATTATGATACAAACCGCCACACAGAAGCTTTTCTCTGCCGAAGCGGTACAAGCGCAGGCGATGGGACTGGCTCTGTTTGAGATACCTCGAACGGAGCAAGCCGCCGAGGCCGCAAAACGCCTATCCGAGACCGCACTAAACCCAGCCGCGCTTGAACAGCTTGTTTTAGCGGGTTATAGAAACATCAGTCAGCAGCATACCGCTCTAGCCATTGAACAACGGCTGCTCGGCGCGGTGGCTCATAGCCTGGTGCCAGCGGGTTCAAGATGAGAATTGGCATTGCAACGGTGCAAGTACCCTTTATGTCCGGCGGCGCGGAGATTCACGCGCGCTTATTACAAGAGCAATTAATTTTACGTCAGCACGAAGTCGACATCATCACCCTGCCCTTCAAATGGTACCCTCCGCGCACGATACTTGAGCACATCGAGGCCGTTGCAAACATTGATTTAACCGAGGTCAATGGGCAAAAGATTGATCGTTTGATTACGATGAAATTTCCCATGTATTATGTTGAGCACCCAAACAAGGTGGGCTGGATATTACATCAGCACCGGCAGGCGTATGAGTTATTTGAAACCAAACACAGCGATATGCATCTAAGCGCTGAAGGACGAGATGTTTGCCAAACCATCCGCTGCTTAGACACCACCAAACTACCCGAACATCAGCGGCTATTTACTAACTCACAACACGTTGCGAACCGTTTATGGCGTTATAACCGCGTTCACGCGGAAGCCTTATATCACCCACCGGAAGATTACGAGTTATTACATTGTGACGGCTATGGCGACTATATTCTGCTACCAGGCCGTTTAGATGATATTAAACGCCAATTGCTGATGGTGGAGGCCTTAGCTTATTTACCCAGCATCAAACTTATCCTAATAGGCAATGCAAACACGCCTTATGGCAAATTACTGCAGCAGCGCGTTGCGGAACTCGGCCTGCAAGCCCGCATAATAATTAAAGGTTTTGTCTCTCGAAAGGAAAAAATAAGCCTGTATGCCAACGCCTTAGCGGTTTATAACGGTGCGTATGAAGAAGATTACGGCTACGTTACCTTGGAAGGTTTTTTTTCCAGCAAGCCAGTGATTACCCATACCGACTCCGGCGGCCCCCTTGAGTTTGTCATCGACCAACAGAACGGCTTTATAACCGAGCCGTCGGCCACCGCCATCGCTAAGGCCTTAGAGGGCTTAAGTAAAAGCCAGGCGCAGACATTAGGAGAAGCGGGCAAACAACGGATGCTCAGCTTGAATTTAAGCTGGGACTTTATTATTGATTCGTTGTTACAGAACCCACAAGGAGCTGGCGTATGATCGCGTATATATCCCCCTTATTACCTAAAAAAACGGGCATTGCTTTATATAGCCAGCATTTAATTAACGCCTTACAAGTGGCCTTGAACCTTAACGGCGAGGAGCTCGTTGTTTTTGATGATGCTGTTGGCGACACCAATGCTTATCAAGCCGATTATATCGCCCAAGAAATTTTGCCGCTAACCTTTGAAGAGGGCCGTCGTAAACAATACCGCCAGTTTATTTATAACTTCGGCAATAACCCTGCTTACCACTTAGCCATGCTGCAGTTATTAAGGCAGCAAACAGGCATCGTGGTTTTGCACGATACGGTGCTATATTACTTGATCGCCGGACAAGGCTTGGGGGGCGTGTGGCAAGCCTTGCTGCAAGCAGCGGATGACTGCCCCGTTAACAGCATCGACGAAATCAATCATGACAACCCAGAGCACGACATTCTTCGTTATTCGTCCCCCGCTAAACACCCTTTTTTACACGAGGTTCTGTCTAGGGCCAGCTCGGTTGTTGTCCATAGCAAAATGGCCAAGGAACAAGTCCTTAAGGCCGGGTATACGGGCCCGATTCAGCAAGTTCCCTTGATTGATTACCAGCAAGCCGTTGCTGTTGATGCGACGCTGATAGAAAACACCACCGTTATCGAGTTAGTTAAGCAAAAAGAGTCCCAAGGCACCTTTGTCATCGGTCTATTTGGTTTTTCCGGTGAAACGAAGCGCAGCCATAGCATATTTATCGCACTCTCTGGGTTGGCTGAGGTGCTAAAGTCACGCGTTAAATTGCTTATTATTGGCAATGATCACTATCAGGCCGATATTAAAGCCACTGGCATAGCTGACCTCGTGGTCAACAGCGGTTATGTTAGCGATGCTGACTACGATCAAAGCATGGCATTATGCGATTTAATCATTAACCTACGTTATCCTTCCATGGGGGAAACATCGGCCGTACAAATTCAGGCCATGAGCGCGGAAAAGCCGAGCATTGTTAGTAACTATGGTTGGTTTAGTGAATTAGCCGACGATACCGTACACAAGATTACCGCTGATGAACAAGAGATTGAGGAGCTACAACAAGCCATTACTCGGATGATGTGCGACGAACCGTATCGCTTATCAATAGCTCAGGCCGCCAAGCGTTATGTTAAAAAGCACCACTCACCAGTGCAGGTTGCTCGGCAATGGATGGATATTATTGCTTAATCGCGCGATCTTATAGAGTCGCGTTAATTCGCTGGATTTCTTGAACCAGCCTATTGGCGCTATGCTGCCAACTAAACTGATTTAAATCAAAATGAGCCTGTTTATTTAAAGATAAGCGGCCTTGTTCCACATCAGAAATTTTTGTCACTAGATCAGCCGAATCGGCTAAATCAAAATAGATGACGCTATCCCCTCCGACTTCTCGATGAATAGGCGTGTCGCTAGCCAATACGGGTAATTGGTAGTGTTGCGCCTCAATAATAGGCAGGCCAAAACCTTCAACATAAGATGGAAATACCAGAGCCTTACTGTTTTTATAACAATAAACCAGCTCGCTGTCGTCTAGATCGTTCCACAAAAAAAGCTTTTTGTTAAATTGCGGGTGCTCCTTGATCTGCTGTATTAGATCAGCAACTTTCCAACCGACCCAACCCACAATATGCAGCTTCACCTGCGAACCTTCTAACCACAACTGGCTGAATACCTCTAATAAGTATTGATGATTTTTCCTCGGCTCGATAGTACTAACAATCAAATAAGAATCGTCCTTCGACAGGGTCTTTTCCAACTCGAGTCGAGCATTTTCTTGATGCTCTGAAAACTCTGCGCCAAGGTAGAAATAGCCCAGTCGTTTAGCAGGTATATTAGTGCCTTTGTCAGCCAAGTAGTTTTGCAGACTTTGCTGTACCGTTTGTGAAATCGCAATATAACCATCCACGACGCCTTTAGCTTGTTCATACCAGCCTTCAAAAGCTTGACTTAGGGCATGGTTACAAAATTGTGAATGGGTCACTGGAATAAGGTCATACACAACAGAAATAAATACCGCGCCCTTTCCTTGCGCGTCTTTCATCGCTGTCCACGCTGGCAGGTGTAGTGACGAGTCGAGCATTAAAACAACATCACCTTTCGAGAAACTTAGCGGCTGCGCTATGTCGACTTCTGTTCGCTCAACGCTATTTTCGATGCTTAGTTTAATCGCTCGATAAACCCCTATAAGACTCAACATATAGATCATACGACTTAAACCAAATTGGCTCCTTGGTGCCGCCAAAAAATCTCGTAACGGTGACCAGCGTATGCTTTCAAGGGTCGTTTCTCTAACATCCCTTAAGTACTGAACCAGTTTTGTTTTGAGCCTGGGCTTTGACTCAATCACTTCGCACCGAGCTAAACCGTCCTCAGACTCGGTCTTTTGCCTTAAGTCAGGCAAACCATCCAAAGCATAGAAATTATTCGTTTCAATAGTCAATAGGCTGATTGGGGTACCGTCTTGTAGTTGCGCCCCCAGTTGCTCGACAATACGCCTGACAACTCGTTGTATTCCCGTATTGAGCGCAGAGTTGGCCGTATGCGTACATTCAATATACAAATGTTTTATCATCCCGCCTCTAACATCCATTTGAGCATTGCCGATAACGGCTCTGCTTGCGTTAAACCTGGGGCCAACTCAAACAAGTATTCATTATCACCACACTGGCGTTTTATATCCGCCGGCCTAGCAAACTGCGGGTCTATTTCAATATTCAAGGTATGCCCGGTGATTTCCTCCAGCAAGGCGATAACCTCTCGGATACTCGTCAGACGTCCAGAACATAAATTAACAAAACGCAACTCGTTATTTGGCACTGCGAGAAGTTCCGTGTAGGCCTGTGCAACCCAACGTACGTCTGAGAAGTCACGCCAAACATCGATATTGCCTAATTTAATGCTGTCAGCCCTTCTTTTAAAGTGGTCAACAATTTTTGGCACCAAGAATTTTATATCTTGACCTCTCCCCGTGTAATTAAAGGGTCGAGTAATCGTAATATTTAATTTATCTGAGTAAGTTTTGGCTATTTGCTCCATCGCCCATTTACTGCAGCCGTAATGGTTTATTGGGTTAGCCGGGCAGGCTTCGTTTATTTTATCAGCCGTTTGTATCCCATAAACGTTTGAACTACTCGCTAAGACGATGTGTTTAGGCGCGCGGGGTAACTTCAAACAAGCGGTTAATATATTTTGTGGACCGAAGGCATTAACCGCATAAATGGACGCGCTGGCACCGTCTGGAACAAAGCTTATTGCAGCAAGGTTAATAATATAGTCTGGCTGTATTTTTAATAGGCTACTTTCAAGTTGCAGAAGGTCAGTGATATCAACCTCGCTAGTATCAACGCTATAATTTGCCTGCTGTAGCGCAGAAATAAGGTGTTGCCCGGTAAAGCTTGTCGCACCAATCACCCAAACCTTTGCTGAGGCCTGTAACATTAAAAGGTTCGGCCTGTTTTAATGTTCTCTAAATCGCTTTTAACCATCATCGCACATAAGGTCTTAAGCTCCGTTTGCGGCTTCCAACCCAGTGCCTTTTCGGCTTTACTGTAGTCGCCGATTAACAATTCAACCTCGGCAGGGCGATAAAATTTCGGGTTAATTTGCACCAACAATTGCCCCGTACTGGCATGATAAGCTTTTTCTTGTTCTGCCGTCCCTTTCCACTCAATAGGGATGTCAACTGCGCTGAATGCAAGCTCGACAAACTGACGCACGGTATAGGTTTCATTGGTCGCTAACACAAAGGTGTCGGCCGTATCGTGTTGCAACATTCGATACATACCTTCCACGTACTCTTTAGCATATCCCCAGTCGCGTTTGGCATCGATATTGCCTAGCTCTAATGGTGTTGTATCACCCAGGGAGATTCGTGCAACTTTATCGGTAATCTTACGTGTTACAAACTCACGCCCACGCAGTGGCGATTCGTGGTTAAACAAAATACCACTACAGGCAAAAATGCCATAGGATTCGCGATAGTTCACCACTGACCAATGGGCAAATTGCTTGGCAACGGCGTACGGACTACGCGGGTAAAAAGGGGTTTCTTCGGTTTGCGGAATTTGTTGAACTTTACCGTAGAGTTCAGAGGTGCTCGCTTGATAAAAACGAATGCCCGTATCCACGATTCTGATCGCCTCTAACAGGTTTAGTGCACCTAAGGCGGTAATCTCTGCGGTCGTTTGTGGCTGTTCAAAAGAAACCCCCACAAAACTTTGCGCGGCTAAATTGTATATTTCATCTGGCTTCGTCTGCTGAATCAGCCGAATACTGTTACCTAAGTCGGTTAAGTCGTGCTCAACTAGTTCTAAATTCGGATGGCTTTCCACACCCAATGATTCTAAACGCCAGAAATTAACCGAACTGGTGCGACGATACGTACCGATGACCTTATATCCCTTAGTTAATAATAGCTCTGTTAGATAAGCTCCATCTTGTCCTGTGACTCCCGTTATTATTGCCGTTACCAATTGTCCGTCCTCTATTTAAATCCGTAAAGCCCAGCATGATAGCAAGGTCTAGTTAACTTCTCTAGGTGCACGAGCGACTACATCTTGAGCAGGCCGTAAATACCGATGGCTGAAAGCCAGCCCATAAAATTAGCCAGCATGTCATACCAGCAGAAACCACTGCCGTAGTACTTATCCCAGACCTCTTTCGATAAGCCGATGATAAAGGTTATTAAGCTGCTTAATATTACCCCCAGAAAGGGCAATAAAACTAAGGTTATCAACAAGCAAACGGCGAAGTGTTGTTGTTTATCTTGTTGTTTAATGAATGGCTGCATAGGGCGGTTACTTTTTCAAGCTAAGGTTTTATATATTTGCATTGTTTTCTGAGCGGTCATTTCCCATGAGAATTGTTTCACTCTTTCCGCCCCCTTTTGCTGCAAGTCTTGCCGCAGCGCCTCATCTTGCGCGACAGTTTCCATCGCCTGCGCGATATCATCGACCACATACGGGTTGATTAAAATAGCGGCATCGGCCGCCACTTCGGGTAAGGACGTGAGGTTTGAGCTTATCACCGGCGTATTCGAGGCAAATGCTTCCAGTACCGGCAAACCAAAACCTTCATATAAGGATGGAAACACCATCGCTAAGCTGGCCTGCAACAAGGCATACTTATCCTCGAAGGGTACATAGTCTAACCAATACACCTTATGGCTTAACGCTAACCCCCGCAAGCGTTGCACCAACGCCTCACTACTCCAGCCTTCACGCCCTACTATAACGAGGGGGTGCTGTTGCTGTAGTTGCTCTGGGAGCTGTAAAAAGGCATCCAATAAACGTTCAATATTTTTTCTAGGTTGCAGTGTGCCGATAAAAACAAAGTAGTTACTCGGTAAGTTGTATCGGGACAATACGGCTAGCTTTTGTTCTTCGCTAACACGCTTAAAACAATTCTCATCCACCCCTAAAGGTGTCACTGAAATACGCGAGGCGGGTACTGCAAAGTGTTCTTGGATCGCATCAGCCGCATAATCAGAAATAGTAATGATATGGTCGGCCCAATGCGCTGTTTTCTTGAATAAAGCATTCTTCAACCAGCGGCCTCTGCCAGCCACCCACTCTGGGTGTGCCAGCGAAATAGGATCCATAATGGTTGCAACCACAGGCACATTCGCTAATTTGGGAATGTAGTGGTCGGTCGCGTGAAAAAGATCGGCATTCTGCTCGACGTGCGTCGAGCGGAATAGGGGGCACCCCGTTACCGCGCTGGCAACCGCTTGATATGAAAAACGTCCTAAAGAAGTACACGCAGGATCACCCTGTTCTGGCAGAAAAGCATAACGTGTCGACGAAATACCTAAGGCGGGTATTTGTTTTAGCAAATTCTGCGTATAAACCGCAATACCATCTAAATGGCCCGTTTGTTCTGCTTTACGCAATACCGTAGTGCCTAACGCGACCCTCATGCTAAATAAACCTCAATGATAGCCACCGCATTACGAGCTGAGCCGCTGGTATAACTGCTGGTATCGTTTACCCATGATATCCGCTGTGAAATTAGCGTCAAAACGCTCCTTAGCGAGCCGTCCCATTTGATCCAACTCCGCATCATTACTGTCGAAGTATTCCATCGCTTTGGCTAGCGCAGGCGCATTCTTCGGCGGCACGACCAAGCCGGTTTCACCGTGGATATTAATATAACTGGTTCCCGAGCCTAGCTCAGTTGTAATCATCGGGGTGCTCTGCCTTGCCGCTTCTAACAAGACCATGCCATAGGCTTCAGATCGTTCTGATGAGGGTAAGACGAGGGCCTTCGCAAGGCTAATTAGGGCAAATTTCTGCTGATCACTAACACGGCCTAATAAACGCACATTGGTTATTTTATGCTCGTCAATATAGCGAACCATTGCCGCCCTTTCTGGCCCATCACCTACAACCACTAAGGGTAGCCCGGTTATTTTGGCCGCTTCAAGCAAGTACACAAGCCCCTTGTAATAGCGGAAAACGCCAATAAACAAAAAGAACCCTTTGTTATGTGTTTTTTCCAGCGTTTTTATTTCTTGTTGATAGAGGTCCAACTCGGGCTCTGCACCAATCCCATTAGGAATCAGCGTCACTTCCTGCTGCAGCGCATTTAACACCAAACTGCTTTCAATATACTTAGGAGAAGTCGCCACCACCGCAGTGGCTTTGTTCAAAAAGCACTTCATCAGTGGCCGGTATAGCCTATACCAACTCTTTTGCCTAACGATGTCCGATTGATAGCTAATAACACTCGGTTTAGTGCGATTTTGCCGGGTTAAAGCCAAGAAGTCGGCAAACGGCCAAGGAAACTGATAATGCACAACATCCGCCCAATGAGACAAGCGCTTAAAGTCTTGCCACAACGGCCACGAAAAACCACAGGAGGCAATTTCAGCCGTTAACGGATAGCAGTAGATGAGCGCCCGGGGCGTTTCAATGATTTCTTTTTCCTTACACTCCGCACTGAGACAAACGATTCTATTGTTTACTCCGAGTACAGACGTGGCCTGACAAAGTTGCTGCAAGACTTCTTCAATACCACCTTGGCTTATCGCAAAGGATGTTTTATAGACATGTAATACGTTAATAGCTTACTCTCTCGCTGCTAGCCAACTGTTAATCTGTTCAACGCTGTCAGCACTAAGCGAACCTACTTTATACTCGAGACGGGCTCTATTCAAAATATAGTCATACCGTGTTTGTTGCAGTTCA